>JACKZZ010006913.1_pt1 | contig 19231 bp, 16 predicted proteins | sample 8027871 | NCBI WGS metagenome assembly JACKZZ01 (sample SAMN15724774, study PRJNA655200) | protist metagenome | isolation source: fluorescence activated cell sorting (FACS) single amplified genomes of... | place: USA: West Boothbay Harbor, Gulf of Maine | collected 2000-07-19
TTCACGAGGGATGCGCGGAGTAATCGAGTGCATGCTGAAAGGGTCCCAATTTTCGTACCGCTTACTAGGCCTGAAGTTTTTTAACCAGTAGTGCTACATAAATTTGATTTATGTCATTTTCAGAATCTAAATTAAAATTTGTCTAATAGTTAATCATAATATAAAAATTAATAGCGCGCTGTCAATTTGCACTCTAGACTATTCTTTAATAATAATAATAATAAATTATAATACTTCCTCGTTTTCAAAGATGATTTCCCTTCAGAGTTCTTCGAGTCAGGGGCCTCCTCCTCATTGGCGCCCTCTGATATAGCGATTCTTTGTTTCCGCTGTCGACGAACCTGCTCATGCAAGGGCAACTCTCCCATTTCGTTGAGGGAGAGAAAACATGCCAAGTGCATCGCGGCATCGGTCGCTGCATAAGCTCGCTGCTCCGCCGAAAGAGTGTCGGCCTAGAATAAGAATCCAGATAATACGATAATAGTTACCCAATGTATTTTAAAATATTTCAATTTAATATTATTGACTAGTAGAATAAAAAACATCATTTAAATATCTAAGTTAATATTACTTATTTAAGTACTACATGTAACAGTTTTTTTTTAAACTGTACCTCCCAATTGCTTAGCCTTTCTTCCTTACAGATACCGTGACCGAACAAGCCTAGGGAGATGCCTACCAGATCGTATTTTTCGAGCTTAATCCGTTTGCGCGCAAGGCGTTCGATCTCTATCCAGTCACTTGTGTCGTATGCTTTTTTGTCCGAACCGAAATAAGAGGTAAAAGAATCCACCCCTCTACCTTCATCTTCGAAATGCTCGCACTGATCATTATAAATTGTTTCTGATTTGGTGACTTCTTCTGACTCTTCTAAATCTTCGGTACTACTACTACCGAAAAGTCTCCCCTCCCGCACCAGACGACCGCAATCGCCTTTCACGTGCGCCCCCACCTTGAGTACGCTTTTGTTCTCTAATAACTCCTTTAGGGCCTGGGGAAAGGACTTCATGTGCTTCAAATGGAACAAGTCCACGCGGATATTATTAGCATTTTTCAATGATCCCACTGACAGTGACTCGACAGAGCCTGAGCCTCGTGCTGCTGCGCCCGACTTCAAAAAAAAAGAGGAGGAACCTTCCTCCTCTCTACTAGCATCTACCCAAGCAATTTGTAGGAGCGCCGTCTTATTGCCCTCCCGCCCCTTTCGCCACACTGCGTTCCACTCAGCATCCACCCCGAGCACCGAAACTTCTTTCTTTGACAATTCTCGACACACCTTTTCCGCCTGCGCCGGGGTACGGATGTAACGAATCGGACCACAGAAGGCAAGGTGGGGTACTCCGCTCACACTTTCTTCACTCGCTAGTCCCTTCTCGCGCGACACCTTGCTGGATTTCGTCTTTGTTTTGATATTATTGGCAGAGATGCTATTATCACTGCTACTACTATTTAGACAGGGGGTGCCTTTTCCCAAAATCTTTCCTGAATCCGCTGGTTTCGGATCAAAGTTTAGAATCAGGGACTTACTATTTACGCTTGCTACCGAAGAAAACGACTTTCTCCAACTGCTGCTAGCTACGAGGATTCTATGGCAACGCATCATTTTTTGATTCAACATTAACAAAGTTTTGAATAATATTAAACTATATTATGATTATTACTCAAGTCTCTAAATTTGCTTTTATAGAAACTCCGTTTCTTTATATAAAATCTAATATCATTGATCTCGACCGACACTTAGATTCTCAGCAAATCAAGGAGCTATTACGAATCAGAGATCCTTTCTTAAATTTCTCATAATACCATAAATCTCACAACATAATTTCAACTGCACTCAAACTCAGTGATGTTTTAAACATCTTTTTAGTCTCCGATCTCCATCTGAAAACACTGAAACCAGAAGATGCATGTGTGATGTTTCTTTCTTTGCGCCGATTTTTAAATTCTGTAACTGCGTCTATGGAATATATATATATGTATACTATTAATAATTATAGCCGTGGACCGTTTACAATGGGAAGTCTAAATTCACATCATCAGGTGACACATTGCAATGAGACTCATTCAGCTGAGGAGTTTCCTCCAACCTTCCCGAATCTGGAATTGAGTCGTTATCATCTCTTGCCGTGACTAAGATATTGTTAAAATCGTGCGTTCTTCCTGAATTTCCCGCTGAAACATTCGATTCCCGAGCACTGTTTCCGTTAAATTCTTCTCTGGCGGAAACGAAGAAATTATTAGCTGTAGCACTAGTAGTATTAATTTTCCTTGTACTAGTAGTAGATGATAATGCTTTGAAATCCGAACAATCTAATTGCTCGGTGACACTGCAGGAAGTTTCCAAACTATCGGAGGAAATGTTTCCCCTTGTAACTGACTTATTATTAATTACACTTCTTCTATTAAAGACTTTCTTGAATCTTGAGAACAGGTTCAGTAGCAGTACCTTGCTCGTCAAAGTATCATCTTTATTCGGAATGATAATAGACTGCTCGCCCGGTGCGACGACAGTGACACAACATGTGTCTTCTTTGAGAGAAACTTCTTCCTTGTTTCTTTTTCTATTTTTTAACCAGTCTTTGAATGCCACCCCAGCCCTAATGATCGTTGCCAACGCCGAACAGCAAATGATAGCCGTGACGATACTGAAATTTTGTTTTGCACTGCTGGACTTCTTCGGATCCTCACTTTTTTTCTCGTCGAATTCTATTACCAGGTCGGACCGCTCAGATGTATTCTTCTTCGATTCTGCTCTCTTTTTGAAACATGTGATCCGGTAATCAAATGGCCCTGCGAAGAAATGATTCGCCGGACCTGAGCAGCCACCCGACAACGATGAGAATGTTTTTCCATTGTCTCGACTCCGCTCTTTGCAGCCATGCCCAGCGTGGGTAGTGAACTCCACCTTTCCATCGGGATCGCAGGCCAGTATACGAGAGCTCACTTTCATCTGCAAGGCATTGCGCACCTGATAGTAAGCATCAATGCAGTAGGGATCCGGACCCTGAGCGTTGTCTGTGTGTGGCGCGATGGAAAACAAAAGACTCTTTTGTTTATTGTCATTGTTTCGTGGACTCCGTCTGCAATCAGAAGCTGGCCCGAATAGAGTCACTCGAAAAGCAGTTGTTTCGTAAGAGGAGTCGGTAAGAATCTGTAACAAACCTTCATCTTCATCTGACATAGTACGTCGATTATGATACGACGACCCGATTGAGAGATTCTTCGGCTCTGGACTTTTAATAAAACTCGCCAAACCAGAGCCGCGTACTAGTCCTGCCGAAGAAAACGCAACAAATTTAGTCCACCAGCGCATGTTTTTTTGATTCAACAACAACAAAAAATTAACATATATAAAGTTTCTATTCTGAAGCAATGTTGTGGCGTGACAAGTATTCAAGCTTCCTCACCTCATTTAGACCAGCAGTCTCTCTCTCTCTCCAGAACACGCTGAAATCCTCCATTCCAGCTGTATTTAAGATTAACTAGTTCCATTATAGACTGTCTCCCAAAAAATTAGTTCGAAAATAATAAAGTTCACGCACTAGTGTCAAAAAAGGAAGTTCATGGGACGATCATCCTCCTCTTCGGCAGGAATCTCCTCCTCAGAACGCTCCGCCATCAATTGCAAGAGTTTCTCAAGGCCCAGTATACTAACCGGATCCAAAAAGGAGGCCACTTTGGTTTGGTCAGGTACAATGGCCAACGGCGCTTGCCCAAGTGGATCCGGCCGCGAAGAGGCCGGAATCGAAGACACAGGAATACCGTATATCTAGGGTTAAATTAGGCTTTAACCAGGTCCGATATAAAACATATTTTAACGACACATCACGATAGCACTCAACCATTATTGAAATATATTTGAATTAATGCTAAGACTAAGTTAAGTAACACTAATAATAATAGTAATAATAATAATAATAATAATAGATGTAAAAACTGTTAACATACATAACTCTCCCAATTTGCCATAGCGTTATTGAACTCGCCAATGGCAAGCTCCACGTTTTGCGCCGCAAGATTGGCGAATTCGGAGGTTGAATTAGCAGCACTCACCGCGGATGTCATGCTCGCCATTGATTTCACGGCCATAGAAGCCGGTAACACCGGAAGAGGCATTTTGAAGGCTTGTAATAATATTATGTAGCACTATAATCTAGATTTACTAATTCACATAACAATAATAATAATACAGAAAAAATTACTCTAGGATCCAACTGCGCGCGAAACTGATCCAAAAAAGGGGGCATACGCAATAATTGAGTGTCCAGAAATTGCAAAGAGAGCCACGTTCAACATGCATATATTCTCTATAACCTCCTCGCATTTCGCGCTCATTTAACAATACAGAAATATACATTATCGTTCACGATACGGCTCCAACAAATTTGTAAAACCATCGCAAAAAAGTTAAAAACAGTCTATAAGGTTTCTGGATTCTATTATTAGCTAAGTTCGAATGCGTGTAGCTCAGAATTTGGCCATAACTATTACAACCAATCCAAACACCCCCGCTAAGACTAGCGATTTGTAGTCTGTGCCTTGTCTAGCGTCTTTGAGACCCCCGATGTTCATTTTATGGACCGTAGTGGCAGGCTTGTTGTCGATGCTTTCCTTAGAAATCCCTGATTTCTGCTTCTTCTTGGCTGGAGGCCCGACGACTTTCAAGCCCACCTTACTGGTAGTAGGTGGTACAACAGGAGGGGGAGGAGCTGATTTTTTTTCCCCGCGCCCTGGCGCTTTCTCCCGGAGACGATCCTCCTCGAATGCCGCAGATCCGGAACGAAAGGCACCCGCATCATTTTCGAATAGAATTTTGCCCTGCCGGGGTGTGTCGTCTTCGCCAGAGGCGCCCACACCAAAAACGACAAGAACAAGACAAAGACACAACCGAAGAGTTTCCATTTCGCAGACAGCAGATATATGCGTGATTCGCAGACAACAGATTTGCTATCGAAATTAATAATTATGAAGAGAAAAATTTCAATATATATAATTCAATATTTCTATAATAATTTAGTCTATGATCGTTTCATGAAATAACTCCTGGATATGAACACGTTAGCTCAAACGCGATTAGGTCTGATGGTCACATAATAATATCATCAGTTTTCCCAGTGGCATATCATTATGTGTTGCAGTACACAAATAATAATTTTAGTCAATTTCGCATATAACGAATCTATCTTTTCCGCACATGTCTTTGCGAAAAGCATAAGAAACCTGAGGCATATTATTACTACTATCATCAAATCGAAGAGTCTGATTCATAGCCGCATTGACACGTTCTTTGACTAGCTCTGGCGTATGTGTCGCATCCACTTCTAAAAATACCACAAAAGGGCCCCTGGATACTGAAGACCCCTCCCACCGCCTCACTTCTCCGAGAGCTTTCAGCAAATCCGCAATAACATCCATGCCGTCGCCCCCTCCATCAAGGGCGCACTTATCCTCATAATTAGACTCGTCTATAGACATACGAGAGGAGGGCACGTAGGGCAAATTAGCCACAACAACGCGTGGCAAATTTTTTTTTTTATTTTCGCGTAAGAAAGTCCGGAAGTCCGAGTGAATCACTCTAATAATATTCTTGTTTATACTAAGGGTTGAAATATTCTCCACTGCCAGACTGCAGGCATCAGCGCTGAGATTGATTGCAATATTTCCCTTGCATGGAAATTCACCACTTCTCACAAGAGCTACGGAAATAGCTCCAGAGCCGGTTCCGACATCAAGAAAATTAATATCATTTTCATCTACTAGTCTATTATCAGTAGTAGCTGTCCAAAAATCTTCAGCACCAAAACTCAAAGCATCTGATCCCAAAAGAGTGTCCAATGGGGACGAACCTGTTCCTCCTAACTTCTTGTTCCGGACATATCGCAGAACCCAGAGCACCAGCTCTTCTGTTTCAGGCCGCGGGATCAAGACGGGCGCCCGCACTTGAAGATCGACGCCGCAAAACCTCCATTTTCCTATCAAATACTAAAGCGGCTCGCCCAGGAGTCTTCGACGCGTCAGAGAGCGCAGCCGACGACCAATGTCGCTCTTTTTTGACACATTATTAGACATACAAGACTCCACCAAGTAGCGTGCCTCACATGAGGAATGCAGAGTTCGCTCCACAGCCGTCAGATAACGAGAATGCTGTCTAAATCTTGTGACGCGTTGCATGTTTTTGCAAAAAGTTAAACCCCCTTCAAAGACTTGGGAACTAGGCATATAATGCCATATTAATATACACTTATTCACAGACGTTATCTAATACAAACTAAGTAGGAGTAATCAAATATTATTATTATACGAAATGCATAAATTAAAACTATTTCAGTTTGGGAAAACTAATTTCGCGTAAGATTCTACATATTCTAGGAATTAATACTCTGAGCAGTGCACTTTAGTATCTAAATTAGCACGAGACCAGGCCAAATATTTGTAACACGACGAAAAAGTTCTGGAAGATAATTATTACTAGGTCCACAGAGTGGTTTGTAATAATTAGTAATCGGCACATTGAAAATGAAATCCAATTATTGCAAACCACTACTAATATAATGAGTATTTAAAAGAGCCTAGACTGACACATTCTGGCCCTATAATAATATCATATATTATTAAATAATATATGATTTCATTTTAAACTTAGAAGACTACGTGACTGGTCTTCCTAATAATACTATATCAGATTGGGAGGAAGAGTCTTCGTCACCAAGTCTTCCTCCCAGAGGTCCTACCACCCCAGCCAGAGGATCTAGCTCAGGAGGAACTGGTGCCCCGATGTGCCACCGAGGCGTAAGATTCAGCCCCGTGCGTAGGTCCCGAGGTTTCTTCGGATCTGCCACCAAAACGCAACGTATTTTCACGCTTCCCACCGAGAAGTAGTCATCGTCATGAAGCTCGAACCAAGATGATCTTTCTTTTTCATACCTGTTGTGTGGCGGTTTTGTTAATACTTAGTTAATATGTTTGTTAAATTACCTCTAATAGTATATGTTTATGTATTATAATACAATTACCTTTCGCGAGGGATTTCTAGCAGACACTCAATTTTTCCTCGCAGACTCCTACAATGTGATTGAAGTAGTAGTTTTGTATTATCAAAATTTAAACATTACTAGGAATGAGAGAAATTTACTAGGGATAATTCTAATTAGACGACTTTTTTGAGGGAGGTACGACAGCCGGACTGAAGTGCCGTTTGAAGAGCCGGTGTCGGTGAGGAACCAGGATCCCTGAGGAGAAGTCTGTTGGATTAGCGCATGGTTCGCTGACATCGAGATATCAGCTTTGAAACGCTGGAATTCTGCGTCCAAGCCAAGCTCATGGGCAACCACTTTCGCTTCAGCCGTCGTGCGACGCAGCGAATTACGACCGATTTTCACACAGAGTCGTCGAGGCTCCTCCTCCATGATAGCCGACTAGTAAATGGGAAAAGAATTTATATTAATTCAAGGATACTACTACTACTAGTACAATTATTATTCATTGACGCAATCCCAAATAATAATTATATGCACTAATAATATTCCATATTAATTATTATTAGGTAATAATACCTCCATCTCTCTCCCTTTGAAGGGCCCTTCATAACAGAGTAGTTTGCACGCATCTTGATCGGCCTGGGTGACCATAAATTCGCTATCTCCACACTTAAACATCAATCCTCTAAACACGTCACATCCTCTTTCCAGGTGGAGAAAAGTACCCGACATCGAACCCATATCACGAAGACAATAGCTCGCTTGCGTGCCTCCCTCGGGCACTACCCAGTCGATCTCTGCGTGTCTCCTGGATATGGTTTGGTCCGGTATTTCCATCCCTAGTGGGCAGATACGACCTATCTTTATAGGTGCCACGTAGATGATGGGGTGTTCCATTTGCGAAGGTGGTGTGATGGTGAATAGCTCAAGATCGGGACGACCGGGCACGGGTCCCCGCCCTCCCCGCAAAGCATCCTCAGCCAAAGACGCTGCTTCCATCTGAAGATGCGACTTCGTCAAAAGTGGCACTCGTCGATAAAAATGATTAATATTATCTCCATACAGCCGCACAAACTCCTCTGGGTGATGGTCACGCAGCTCTTGGATTCCTCCCTCGTATAATATACCGGTGGCTCGACACTCCATACCGTGTGTAGACAGAGGAATGGGATGCCCCTCCGAGTCCAAGCCGGTCCTCCATTCGTCCAACGCCTCACTCCGCCAGCGATCGAAGAGACCCTCGAGGATAGACGAAGAAGACGAAGATGATGATGATGCATTTTTGTCATCCTCATATTCGTCATTCAGCAGACGCTGCGCGTAGCTGGCGCCGTGATCGCGGCGCAAACGCGACCCTGATGAGCGTCTGCTTCGTGACATTCCCGCTCCAGAAGACGGGCAACAAGTAGCGTCAGCATGGCAATCCATTGTCATTTTTTTTTTTTTCTTTTTTTTTTTGTTTTTTTTTTTTTTTTTTTTTTTTTTTTTTTTTTATTTTTTTTTTTTTTTGTTTTTTTTTTTTTTTCTTTTTTTTTATTATTAATTATTAATAAATTATAATAAGTACTAAGAGAACAAATTTAATAAGACTTAGAAATCCTCCTCCCGGCATAGTAGAATTTTGTATCTAATATGACATTGCTGCATCACACATCTCCTATACTCTCAGAGCAGACTCTAACTCATGCCTTCACACATTCGGCGCACACAGAAGTCCATTGCATCGACAGAATAGAACTTCCCATCTCGGGTAATAGCATGAGTCCTTGGACTAATATAATATCATTTAAAGTGAGAAAGCAGACACTTATACAAATTCGTCGTCAGCGAGCTTATACCAATTATAAGACAATACATATATAATATCATTAATTACATTGAGAAGAAACAAGAAAATATGGTTTCACGGTTCCTGCCTGACTGTATACCGCCGTTCGGACCTCGGGTCAGATTCGGAAAATCTGTCCGTCTTATGCCACATTCTGGTCTGCGTTTGGGTCTTGAATCACGATGAGAATGTACCTATAGAAAACAGACAAAAAATAGACAAAAAAAGACAAAAAAAACCCCCCCCCCTCAGACCAGCAGAAATAATATACTCCTTATCGGGAGCCACCATGATCTCATGCTTCCGGCTGCGGATCCGCAAAAATGTCAAGTCATTTTGTGGATCTAAGTCCCTCACTACGCTCCGCGCTTTCGCTGTTAGTTGCGAAATGAGAGCGGAATATTGCAGCGTATATTTCAAATCCAGCGTCGAGCGAATTGGGACCCCTTCAGCATTCACGATCACGATTCCAGATACCCCCTTGTGCGTCTTAATACGATTCAAGGTCTCTTCAACTTCAGACATCTTAGAATAATATAATTTATGGGGTCGTCCTTGTTGTGGTTTATGTTAATATATTACTTATTAAATTTATTAAGAATCATATTACTGAATCAGGATGCATCATCCTTAAATCCTTAAATTGGCAAAAAAGAAGAACCGCATCTCTCTTTTTTCCTCTCTCAAATCCTTTTACTGAACACCCGAACAAACCCTAAACAAAGAAGAACGACGTAAGTTTAAACAGTCAAAGTTTTTCCACAGCTCATCTTAAATTCCTTCTCAGTTCTTCTATACAACAAATAAATATATTTTTTTTCATCTTATTAAATTCCTTCTCAACATTTATTAATATATTAGTTTTCGATCCAACTTGCTTTCAAAACAAAAGGGCTCGAATAAATTATTATCTGTAATTATTTATAAATTGGAAATATAATATTTACTACAATAAACACCTCAATTGGCACTCCTCTTTACCTAATATTAGCATGGAAGATTATAATCGCCACCTCAAAGTGAACATATCCAGTGCTAACATCGTATTTATACTATTGATAGAGGCTTCACCAAATTAGGCATGTCGTTCCTTCACACCTATAATATACAAATCCTAGCTTAGAGTTAAGATACTACCTGGCATAGAGGCGGGAATTCACTTTGTGAAAAGAAGAAGGTGGATTGTATCTTAACCTCTCAATCTTTGTTGTATCGTTTATCGTAACTCGAGTTTATATAAACAAATTAAATTATTATTGACAAGCCTGGATCATCGAAACCTGCTCTAGGATTCTATCAACTGACAGACGTTGCAATTTAGGAAATGTACTAGAATTTGGTTGAATTTGTATGGCTAAAAGATTAATTCAAACTAATAGCTACCAACATTCTCTAATAATAACTGAGGCAAGCTGGTATCTACGAAAATATTTATCTGGAATAGAAAAATATACTCACATTATTTTATCACAGAATCCTATGTTTCAAGTCCATCATTATTTCAGGCTCCATATATATCGTTGATTGCTGCTATATGCACGGACAGAGGCAAAGAAACAGTAGTTGGTACGCACCGACCTCTCTCTATATATATGCCTCTGTCAAATTTAGAGGATCATTTGTGAGCTCTATCTATGTACTAAGTCTTGTGCCTCTCCACCTATAAAAACTTCAAGCACACATTATGAAAATCTGTAGTTGAAATATATATAATCAGATTAGTGACATAGTAGACTGTTTCATACGATATTAATATGGAAAATACGAATTCTTTAGTGTGAGTTTTTTAAACCGTTTATGCAATGTAGTTGCGGACATAGATACAACATATGCTTCGCGCAGTATTTGGAAAACTCAAATTTTGCGATTTGTGCCAATCACCCGAATTTATACAAATGATTATATAATCTCAATTTTAGAAATCGTTTTCTACAACTAAAAATAATTATATATAAATATATATATGAATATGGACAATTATTGTATTTAGGAAGAAAATTTAGTCGAATTAAAACAGTCCCTTCTATAGTACTGCGTGTCATGTAATTACACTAGTAAATTTCTGGTTTGAAAAACTCTGCTATAAGAGTATCTCGTTCCGTAATTCTGCTTTTCAATATATTGGCAACATTTCTCTAGATGATATTCTTATATGAAGCTGCATTCCACTAAAACCGATAATGATTCGAGATGTATATTAGTAAATTAACTGTAAATCTGATTATATATTAGTAGGAATTCGAAATTTTATATATAGCAAGCGCAGCTGTGTGCTATGTGAGCTGGCATGAGATTATTAAACAAATAATATAGATCATATTCACGGCTCTAATATCTCTTCCTTTCCTTTCCTCTCTTCCTTTCCGTTCCTCTTTCCTAACCCATTTTATTGGATATCCTGACAATAGTTTCCAGGAAAATATCCCTTCTGCCCCAAGTTACCTATTTTTTTCAATTGAGTTAAGTATTGGAATATAATTATTTGCGAATGCCTCAATCAATTACATGCGCACTGAACCAACACACACATCGATTATTGAAAGAGCATATTATAAGTATATTATTAATCTATACATAAATATCAGTAAAAAAATACGATCGCTGTAAAAAAAAAAAAAAAAAAATATATTATAATAAATACCGTGTTGATCGTTCTCAATCACGCTCCCAATCCACCAACCCAATTCGTGTCGCTTTTGGATAACGATTCTCTGGCCAGGCTGGAATTGGATGTACTGACGAGTAGTTTCCGGTCTAGTGTCAAAGGCGTACATTGTTTGCACTACGTCGAAGTTAGCGCAGCTGGTGGGAAACCATCCTTGGGCATTTGTGGCGCAGCAGCGACCGAAAGACCAACCAGAATTATTCGAGTTATACAGAATTACTTCGATGTGCTGGGGAATAATATATTAATCATAATGTTTATAATAATAAATTATAATACATTCATCACGTCTAGTATTACAATATAGAGATAGTATTAATATACTAGACCCAACTGCAGGCAAAATATATTTAATAATATTAATAATAAGATCGTGAATCTACCTGTTGCAAATCTTCGTTGATTTTCAGAAACTGTTGATTACTAGACTGCGAGAAGGAGTTTTCAGGATGATAAGGCTGACTCGGCTGAATGATGACTCCACTCGAATCTTGCTGCTCTGTTGTCTGTTGAACTTGTTGCTGCTGGTTTCCGTGTTGTTGAGCTTGCTGGGCCTGTTGAGCTTGTTGCTGCTGAGCTTGTTGCTGCTGAGCTTGTTGCTGTTGAGCTTGTTGCTGTTGAGCTTGCTGTTGAGCTTGTTGCTGAGCTTGCTGTTGACCTTGTTGCTGAGCTGCTTGCTGTTGTCCATTATTATAAGCCTGCTGCTGAGGTTGAGGTTGCCCATTTTGCTGCACGCCAGGAGTTGCGTAATTATTGTACTGCTGTTGCCCGTATTGGTTATTATTGTAGCTTTGCTGCTGCTGCTGTTGCCCATTGTACTGATTGAAGTTACCTTTTCATTGCGACCAAGTAGAGTTCCTAATATCAACAACTAAAAAAAAATATACTTCATGAGACTGCAAATAATTAAAACAACTTCCTCTTTATTAGGAGAAGTTGTTAAAGTAAAAACCTACTACTACTACTACTACTACGTATATATAACAAATATTATAAGTATTTTATATACCTTGCTGTTGTTGATTTTGATTGCTGTAACTGTTTTGGTAACTGTTATGAGCGGCGTGATCCATAGAAGATTGGATTCCCTGAAATTGGTTAAATTGTTGCGCGCTTTCCTGTCCGTTGTTGCTCATCATATTTCCCGTCAGACTCGTAGGAGTTTGGCCTCCGGCATTCGACATAAGCGCATCCCAACCAGACAACGCCTCTTCCTGGACCTCTGAGGGTTGCTGCTGTTGCTGTTGTTGTGGTTGCTGTTGCTGAACGGATGGCGTCTCCGTCAAGGATTCCGGTTGTTTCTTAGGAGACCATTCCTGTTGTGTTTCATGAGGAACGGACTTTCTTTCTATGATCTTACTATTGAATTCATATCTTCTTGAATAATACCAATCATTATTCTGCAGGAAAAAAAAATGGTTTTATTAATAGTTTTTGTCATTCACAAATTTATTTGTGTTTAATATTATCTGATTATATCTAATGTCTGGAGCGCGCGCACAATGGAATAGGATATTGTCTTAATAAACAGCTCAAATTTCTATAATGCAAGAAACTCTTCTTAAATCTTTTCAATATAATAGTTAAATAATAGAATAAATGGTATTATTGTACGCTGGTTTCATTCGCTCCCCAACCATCGGCTTGACGTTGCCCCTTTCCCCAAGCGTTTACCGTCTTGGTCATGGCATGTTCGGCGGAACCCCACTTATCGTCTGGAAAACTGCTGTTCTTTATATCGCAGGCAGAATCAGTCTCTAAGCTTACTGCTGCGGGTTTCATAATACTAGTCGCAGTAGTAGCAGTAGGTCCATTTAGATTTCCCTCGAAGGAAGAAGAATTATTTTTAACCACCTCATTGAGAGAAGAAGAATTATTCTTGCCCCAGGAAGACGATTTTAAAGACATTTTGTTGTTTTGTTTTAAACAAGACTTTGATTTTCCTTCGCCCTTATTATTGGGGGGAGAAGCCTGGTGGTGTGGCGCGAAATCCGATTTCGAATTCGATCGCTCCAAATCATCCACGTCTTTCGGGGTAGTGGACTTCGATTTTTTCGATAAAATATCGTCGTCCTCGATCGACCCAGAAGCGGTAGACACATTCTCGGTTCCTTGTTTTCTAAGGGGATTTTATTATTATTATATTATATATAATACTTAATATATTAGTTCCATTAATTATTATTTTGGAAAGATTTTTAATTCTATATATAGGTAATATTATACTTCTCCCAATATTAATAAAAAAAAAAATTGTTTCTAAGTAAAAAAGCATTAAGTACTTAGTAGGCAACGGTGGCTCATCTTTGAAACAACTCTCTGGTTCTGCTTCGATTCCTTCAATTAGTAGCTTATCCAATGCCATGTTAACGTCCCATCCGCATTGAGGAAGCACTCGCTGCACCTGCCGAAGGCTAAAGCCCATGCCACATAACTCTTTACAGCGGGAATCCGTGACCGGGTTTTTAACTCCGGTAGCAATTACAGTAGTTGGTTTAGGATTACCTTCATTAACATCATACATTTCCTTATTGTTATTAACCTTGGTAGTAGTACCGTTACCTAGAAAGAAGTTTTTTGATTGGGATATGTATTAGGGTTCGTTTTTAAACTTTATGAATATTGTATTCATAGTGTTTCTTCAATATATATTAAACATATATAGTTAATATAGTAGTAGATAATATATGTAGTCCTATTATATTAGCGGACCATTTCTCATCTCATGGACAGATAATATGTGGTGTGTGACAGGAAATTGGAATACTTGCTCCTTTGGCATCCGGTGGTGCCGCAGATGATGTTTCTTCGATCGCTGAACTACCCCATCCTCCTTTTTGAAATGTTTTTGAAGTTGATTTTTTTCCCTTTGAACTTGTATTACTGTCGAACGATCGGCCCCATTGAGTTTCCGATGAAGATCCTTTTTCTGAGGAGTATTTTTTTTTTAATATGATTCAAGTCATGACGTCTCTAACAATTAGTAGAAGATAATCTGAGTCCTTTCAATAAAATATATAAATTACTAGTCAAATAAGAAAATGTAATAATTAATCATACTGCCTCCGCCGGCTCCTTCTCTTGGTGGGTAACTCCGCTTCACTTCTACCCATTTGCCATTCAGCTGGTGCGAACTTTGCTGGACGCACTGCTCTGCTGCTGTAGCCTTTAAATAAGTTACATAGCAAAAGCCTCGGCTTATAAAAAGCTCTTTATTCTCTATTTTCCCGAACCGAACAAAATAGTCGTGGATCTGTTGCTCCGTTGTGCCCAGACCAAGGCCACCAATGAAAATTTTTCTGAGAAGAATTTTTAATATGTAGCAAAATATTTTTAATATTTCTATAATATATTTCTATTTAATAATAAATAGTAGATGATTTAATAAACTATGATTCTATACTTCCAATGCAATTAAAATAATATTTTTTAAACAAAAACAAAAATGAATACTTATTTGACATCGTATTATTGAATTAATAGCGCCTGCTCTAGCAGAGCATGTAACGAAAAGAAGGAGAGTATTGTATATGCGCCAAAAAAGCGATTAATATTGCGGAATCGATTCCACAGTCAGTTAATATTAAAATATTTTATATGTCAGAACAGTCAATCTAGAAAAATAAAAAATGGAACTGACTCACTACAGACAATCACTACTATACAGAAAAGTAATAAATTAATTATTATATATAATAATAATAATGGTACTAGTACGTAATAATATAATTTATTTCAAAGTTAAATTTCGTACAAGACGTTAGAATATGGAATATTAATTGATGAATCTTATAGGACTGATTTTACAGAATACTATCAAACTCGTTATAGAAGCTTCTATAGGCTAAAATAAGAGTCTAATTAATAATTGTGTCAGACCTATCTATATCGTTGTACAAATAGTAAAGCAATTTTGACTTCCTGCTTGGTGAGGTGATACAAAATGTTCTATGGTTCAAAGAACTGACTTATAACCTATTAGGTGAGTATTATAAGCTAATAAAAATCATTTTTTTGAAGAAATTTAACATTTCCGAAAATTTAGAAGAACCACAACTTTTATCGTAATGAAATTCGAGAACATATTATGTTTTTTCACAAATAAGAAAGAATGACTACTTCGTCTATTGAAAGATAATAATGAGCGGTTAAATTTTGACATTTTAATAGGGGAGGGGAATAATTTGGAGATATTTGAATCTTTGAACGCCAAAAAAATTGTTGATGTTCAATGAACCGATTTACATACACAATGCAAATTAGAGAACAATGGAAAATTTGACACTACCTAAAATAAAAATATTTTGACTGATGAATTGAGAACAATCACGCGAAATTGAATGTTTATTAAATTCCCTAAACAAATTGGAATTTGAACTTTTTTTTTTTTAATTTTCAAGCTAGGCCTTCACACACAATAAGAATATAGGACATTGTCATTAGTTAGACACGTGATCGGAATTTAACTTTAATATTATTTTTTTGATAAATTACAAAAGTTACAACACTCTGTATTACTAACTTCTCGATACTAGTCGTGAATTTCTTAACAATAAAAACCAGTATTTTAAATTAAGCTAGCAATATCATACTGGATACCGCGAAGTAAAATAGCCATACCGGATATACGCCCAGCTCCTTTCGATCCTCAGGTACCACATCACTCATAAATCCAACGCTCGCTCCGGTGGACCAGACGAACCCAGCCCCCACAAATAGGAATTTCAAGAGTCGATAGTGGCCTAACAAAGCACAGAAAAAGGCGGATAAGACGAGGGGAAAGATGCAGTAACCCAAGACGCAGATAGACTGAAAAATGCTGATCTTACCCCGCAATAAAAGGGCGTTCAGAGTTACCACTCCTGACCCAGCCCAGATGAGAATGAAGACCAAAGCAAAGGCTCGCCCCGCTTGCTCTTTATGTGCCTGAAGTGCAAGAATCATGGAGAGTGTTAAACAAAGAAACAAGGGTCCCCAAAGATCCCACTTTTTGAGGCCTGCACCCTTGTCGTGTCGCGATTTGGGAAGCATTACATAGTGTAACTTCTCCTTAATCGTATTCAGATCCCGTTTGATCGTGTCTAAAACGGGCTCATCCAACGTGTTGATTTGCGGAGTACGGGATGATAGATCGGTCATTTTTATTGAGAGTTCTGATAAACTGTGCTACTACTCCCTTCAGAAGAGCTCGCTATTACTGCACGATAATATAATAATGTAAAATTCTTAATACTATCATTATTGCCTCCCACTGGTAAATTTTGAATAATATAATGAGAGTCGCGAAGGAACTTTCTCGAGCAAAACGCATAAGAACGCCCAAATTTAGCTGCAGGTGATGAAAGCCCATGAAAATATTTTCGAATTCCCTTTAAAAAATCAGCATGGCCGCGCGCACATGAAAGCCCATGAAAATAGAGACTTAATAGTCGTCAAGTCGACCTAAACAACAAATATCAAGCCTGGTGCATTGAATAATTTTGAAACCTCACTACTATAGCAATATTTCTAAGTTTATATATTCGTACAAAAAAATGATATGTTGCAGAGTAATAAATGCTGCAATCGCCTGAGCCGAAGGCCACTCTTAATCGATTTGTAAACAAGGATCGAAATAATAATGAGGATTAAACATGATTTCAATTCGTAGTTCGTAGACTAATATTTCGATATGATCTTTCATTTAATATTAATATAAGCACGAATAAGAATATAAGAATATATTTAAATATTTAGTTAAATAGATTTTAAAGTAATAAAAAGATGACATGAAAAAAAAAAAGAAAAACAAAAATTCCACCATGCCTTTTAACCTTCGCCAGCAGATTTGACACAAATTCGATTTTACTAGCACTACCCCGAACTATTCGCGATCCCAACTTGATAGCTCCCTATTTTACACCGGGCAGTAGAAGTCGTTCACGCTATCACACAAGATTAAGGAAACACCGCAGAAGTAAGATTTGCACCTAAAAAACTACGCCCTTCGCAGCACTAGAGCTCAAACGCAGCGATGTACCAGCACGAACTTCCCGGCCTAAACTAAGCTAACAAGCGTATTATATATTTCGGTAAATCTCTATTATAATATGACTACGTTTAAAGGAAGATTGGGTCCTTCAGGCGTACAACTATTTAGAACATACATACTAGACTTAATTTAGGTTCCTAATATTATCAACTCAATATATTATTTAAAGTAACACACAGAAATATATTTAAATATGTCAACCATATATATGAAATAATTAAATCATCAAACAATTCACAAAGCACACAAATAAGTTCAGTCATTGACGAATTTTCGTGAACTCAAGGTGAGTTCCTCTCAAACTCAGACAAGTTCCATAATTAATACCAGTTCAAACTTCATAGAGGTTTCAATGCTTATTATAATTGTGTCGTACTTTAAACGCAAAATCAGGTTTCTCTTTGGGCAGGAACTCCTCTCTCCTATGCTTCGGAACCGAAGGCAGAGTCAAGGCTCCTGTCTGGCGCTCTACAAACTGCATCATTCTAGCATGCAAGTTGGGTAGCTCCACGCTCATGTGTACCGGCCAGTCTTTTTTACTGCCATAGAGGCTCCAGTCCATATTGAATTTCCCATCGTATCCCACTCGCGGGGTCCTTGGCAGATTCTCAATAAACCTCGATGGCAGGCCACCCCCTCCGCCGCCGCCGCAAAAAGCGGCGAAGCCTTTCGAAAAAGAGGTCCCCTCCACTTTGATGCTGAGGGCCCCCTTTTTGGATCCATTATTCCACACCTCCCCAGTCACAGGGCCAACCGGGAGGTCGCTCTTCCATTCGCCTTTCAAAACCGTGCCCTTTAAGTCAACGTTTTCAATCTTGCAATCTCCGAGGGTGAGGGTTCCCTGACCATGTCGCTTGCCTTCCATCATCTGCCCCTCATACGTGAATTCCCCGATTTTCAGTCTACAAACCGGTGCGTTCGGGGATTGGTTCGCCTTCCCAACTCCAAACGTCCCATCCTCGAAAATACCATCATACTCACATGCGCCATTGCTCCCACTATGTTTCCCGTTCAGTACAAACTCGTCATTCGCTCCTAGTTCTTCCGCAGAGATCTTCAGCGACAACTGATAACTATCCCCAATGGCAAAAGTGAGCATACCTTTTTAATAATTCAGTCCTTCTTCCCGAACTAAATTTATCAGTAATAAATGAAAAATAATATTACTTAAAATTTTTTTAAATTCCACTTGCGTACTAAATTCAGTACCGTTCTCGAAATCGAAATCGTAAAAGTCATCCTCAGAATCGTGCACGAACTTCACGATCTTAGTAGGCCGATCGTTGGCCCACTCACAGGTCATAATGCGTTCCGGATCTACAGTAAGTTCACCAAGTCCATGCTTTTTATTGGCCAGCCAGCCACCTGTTAGTAAAAGTGCCCTGAAAGCAGCTTTTATAATACAATATTATGCATTAATTGTACTATCCAGTCATACCGGTAGCCAGAAACAGGGCTCAAAAATACGAATGAATATGAGCTACACATAATCAATTTTTGTACCGGTCGACGACACAGCATTTACAAAATTATGTGCAAAAATGACATGACATCAAGTTCGGCACTTAAAACTATAGTGCGTTCACACAATGAGTCCATTTGATACAGTCTGAGATATCTTTGATTCTCGAGGCGGCGCTCTGGGTAATAGTATTATTTTTTACCGATTAGAGAGGACATACTGGAAAAAATGGCGCAGATCTCGAACACAATTCTGCGCCAAGGTCTAA
>JACKZZ010019529.1_pt1 | contig 19225 bp, 10 predicted proteins | sample 8027871 | NCBI WGS metagenome assembly JACKZZ01 (sample SAMN15724774, study PRJNA655200) | protist metagenome | isolation source: fluorescence activated cell sorting (FACS) single amplified genomes of... | place: USA: West Boothbay Harbor, Gulf of Maine | collected 2000-07-19
TTCAGAATCATATATCTTCTGTTCGTTGCTTCGTCTATTTATATCTATTAAATGTATATGTATATCGATCTTGCATCTTGCCATCTTGCCATCCTTAATTCTTTAGTATTCCTTGTTCAAGTTAAAAAGTACAATCAAGTATACCACAAATTGGTCATTATATAGTATTATAGTTAAAAAAAAATGTAGAAATAAATCATATCAACAAGCCTGGCAAGGAAGAAGATTTAAATCTTTTTTGAGCTCTATATTTATTTAAAACGATACACTATTGATTTTTTAATAGCCTTTATAATATGAAAAATAAAAAGGCTGTGAACTTATCTGCTGTGGGATGTGGGATATATGATAATATCTTCTTGTGATCCACAGACAGACTTTACACACCACTTTAACTTTATAGTACAAAGTATAAAATTCTATAAAAGTCTATAGTCAGTGAGAGATGATGTTGGTATAATAGTGCTGTGTGCCTGTTATTTTCCTCATTTCCTTTCTTTTTCCACAAAAATAACAAAAAAAGAATGGATTTATTACTACATTCTTCACGTCAAAGATTAAATATACATAAGTTTGTAAATCCCATAAACGTGTAATATATATTCTAAGAGATATCCTTTATTGCTTTGCATTTTTTCATTGTGGTAGCTATTCATTTTAACACGAACATTTCTGAAAAGTACCATTTATAATACCAAAGAATTTTTTTTTAAAAAAATAAACACAGAAAATAATTTATTATTGGATTTTTATTATTAGAATTTTACCATTAATTGCCAATAAAATCATACACAATAATTAGTATAAAATAATAATGGAAACGTTAAGGCAACAATATCAAGAAATTAAAAAATTATTCAAAGACCCATATGATTTAGCATTTCAAATACTGAACTTGGCCATGATCGTCTTCAGCGCGTTGATGATATGGCGCGCGCTGATGGTATATACAAAAAGCGAATCACCCGTTGTAGTAGTATTAAGTGGCTCCATGGAACCAGCATTTCAACGTGGGGATATATTATTTTTGAATAATGATGACAGGCCAGTAGAAGCTGGTGAAATTATAGTATTTAAAATTGAAGGAAGGGAAATTCCGATCGTCCATCGTGTATTGAATGTACACGAAGGGCAAAAATTAAGCAATGGAAAAAGTGAACCTACTAAATATTTAACCAAAGGTGATAATAATAATATTGATGATCGTGGTTTATATCGACCAGGACAAAAATGGTTAAAACGTTCAGAAATTATGGGACGTGCACGTGGTTCCTTGCCATATGTTGGTATGGTAACAATATTATTAAATGATTATCCAGCTGCAAAATATGCATTAGTCGGTTTAATGGGTTTATTTGTATTGACAAGTAAGGAGTAGAGAGAAAGCGAATGGAGAGAAAGAAAGTGTTGTGGTTGTAACATTTCTATGATAAATAAAATGCATATATAATATGATATTAGTGACATTTAAATATTTTAAATTAATGGTTAAATGAGCTGTAAAACCTGCTGCATTAGTCGATTTAAAACCTTGGTTTATTTTTTGACTAGAGTGCAAGCGTACAGAAGTAAGAGAGAGAGAAGGGGAGGGAGTGCAAAGTGCAGCCGCGACGTAAAATTATACACGGGTAACACCACATTAATCACATGGTATTTAATTTTTTTATCTCTCTCCTCCAAAAAACTATTTTTAATACGTAACACATACTTCGTATATGTGTATATTACTTTTTTTAAATCATCCAAATCGTTTTAACACCCCACGCCATCCATGTTCAATTAAATATTTTTTATCAATACGAATTTGTTCCATTGTATCACGATATCTAACAGTAAATGTATTGTTTTCTAAACTTTCTTGATCAATGGTAATGCATAATGGTGTACCAATTTCATCTTGGCGTTTATATCGTTTACCAATACTACCAGTAATATCAAAATCAATAGCACCATCATTTTGTTTACATAATAATTCCAATATATCTTCCGACATATCAATTAAACCACTTGGTTTTTTTTGTAATGGCAATACCTATTATAGTATAACATATATATATATATATATACAAAAACGTTTGAATAGACTATATGTTAGTTGATCATGATTATACCAAGTAATGTAAACACGTATATATACTTACTGCAACTTTATATGGAACAATATCTTCATGTAATTTTAAATACATTCGTTCTTCTTCTTTCTTATTACCATCAATACTAGCATCCTCAGTTACTATAACTTTTTCTTCCACCCATCCATTGCATAAAAATGCCAACATGGCACGATTCAAACCTAATGCCGGTTCTATTATATATGGTATATATTTTTCATTTGTAACAGGATCAAAATATGTTCCAACAGATGTATTTAATTTTTCTTTCTTGTTTTTCTTCTTCTTTTTTTTATTATTATTATTATTATTATTACGATCAGCACCACCACCACCACCACCAGATGTACCGTGTATATGTTGTGTTAAATCATAATCACCACGATCTGCTATTCCCCATAATTCACTCCATCCTAATGATGGATAATTATATTCAATATCAGTAGTTGCCCTTGCATAATGTGCCACTTCATCTTCTTCATAATCACGATAACGTATATTGTTTTCATCAATACCATATTTTTGTAACCAATCAAAACAATATTGACGCCAATATTGATATTGATCAAATGCATTATCTGGATGTGTGAAATATTGCAATTCTAATATTTCAAATTCACGTGTACGAAATAAAAAATTCGATGGATGAATTTCATTACGAAATGCTTTTCCCATTTGACCAATACCAAATGGAACACGTTTTCGTAATGATGTGACTACTTGTGAAAAATTAATATATGCACCTTGTGCCGTTTCTGGTCTTAAATAAACTTGATTATCATTTTGTATTGTCTCTGTTGGACCTAATGATGTTGTAAATAATAAATTAAAATTTTGCACATCATTTATAAATGATGTTTCCGCAGGTGTATTACATGATGGACAAGAAATATTATGTTCCAGTAATGCAGTTTTCATTTCATTTAATGACATTTTTGCTACAATATCTGGTTTCAATCCACCATAATCTTCTAATAATTTATCAGATCGGGAACGATGTTGACAAATACTACATTCAATCAATGGATCGGTAAATTCATCTATATGCCCAGATGTTTTCCATACGTTTGGATGCAAGATAATTGAAGAATCTAAACCCACACAATCAATACGTTGTTCAACAAAATCTTTCCACCATAAATCAGAAATATTTTTTTTCAATTGCATGCCTAATGGACCATAATCAAATGTACCACGTAAACCACCATATATTTTACTACCAGAATATACAAATCCACGTCGATTACAAAAATGTATTAATTTTTCCATTGTACGATTCATAATTTAATTTTTTTATTTATTGTTACAATGTAGTAAAATTGGACCAACAACAAAAAAATGTGTATAATTTTTTATAGGATTGCTTGCTTAAATTTATAACTGAAATGAATAATTTGTATATAAATAAATTTATTAAATTAAATTTTATTAATTATTTAAAAATTATATTATTTTTTTTCTTCTTCTTCCCTATCCCCACAAAAAAAAGAGAAATGATAATAAGAAATTAAACTTATATAATTGTTGCGTGATATTATATCTTTCTATTAATTGGTGGCATACAATCGTCTATATATTATTCAAAATGAATTTAGTATTATCCTTCTCGTATGTTTTCTTGGAATAAAATCTGTTGTGAAGGAGATGAAAAACAGTCTGAGAAATTAATAATCTTTTTGCCTTTCATAGAGAGGAGTATATATATATATATTTGCATACGATGTCAGGCAATGAAATAAAAAAATAAATAGATAGATATTTATAGACTATATTGTATTATAATACAATTAACAACAAGAACAAAAACATGCCGACGACACAAAGCAAAGACGCGGGGGAAAATGAGAAAAAAAAACAAACACAATTACGATTGTTAAACATTCATATGATGTCTAATATTGCATTGTCGTTATTTACGTTTTCATCACGGACTACATTATTACAACAATTAGTAAAAAATGATAGTGCAAGAATGGTAAATATATTATCCACATGGGCTAGTAGTATTGGTGCAGCTGAATTTCTTTTAAATCCAACGATGGGGCGATTGTCGGATTATTATGGACGCAAACCTTTTATGTTAATGTCTCCTGTAGCATGTGTTATCTTGAAAACATGGTGTGCTTTGAATCCTTCCATATTAGCATTATCATTAGAAAAAGTGATTTGCGATGGTTTACGTACAATGTCTGGATCAACTATGTGCAAAGCTGCATTGTCTGATTTATGTACCGATACAAAGGAATTGGGAAATGCTATTGCTACGTTGTATTCATGGGCTGGGGTTGCAATTATTGGTGGACCATTAGTTAGTTCCATGTTAACAAATCCAAGAGTAACATTTGGTATCAGCGCAATTTGGGCGGTTGGTCAATTGATCGCTGAATGGTTTTATTTGCAAGAGACACATCCAGTCGATAAACGTGATAAACAATTCAAAGGGTTTGCTAATCCATTTGGAATGTTTAAATTATTTACAATTTCACCAACATTATCGAAATTAAGTTCCATGCAAATGTTAATGTATTTATGTGAACCGAAAAATATGTCTGATATTTCATCGATGTTTCAAATGGAAAGTTTAAAATGGACACCTAGTAAACGTGATATATTTGTATCTGTTGTTGGTTTATCATTTTTAAGTGGCAGTAAAGTCACTAGAATGAGTATGAAGAAATATGGCATGTATGGGCATACAAGTGTTATGCATGGTTTATCGATTATACAATATTTATTCCGTGCTGCACCATATGAATTGACAACATGGATTGGTGTATTGGTTATGATGGTATCAGAGACGCGGGATAAAGCAGTCGCTGCATTGGCAACGGAAGAAGCCATTAAAAATGGATTGGGAAAAGGTGAATATAGTGGCTTAGCAGCTAATTTACGTGCATTGATGGTATTTACAAGTCCATTTCTTTGGAGTAGTTTATACAATCGTGGAATGAAAACCGGCAATGGTGGTTTACCATTTCTAGGTGCTGCAATTGCAATGGTCGCATCGGAATTAATTTTACGTACAATTAAAAAGAAAAGTGATTAAAGAGGAGATTGAGAGAGAGAGCATGTGTCGTCTGTTTGTATTATATAATATCTCACATTATGATAGAAGAACAATGGTGTGTGAAAGGTGACGACATATATATATTTATAATATTACATGTGTACATGCATATTGTGTTTGTTGTGCATGATATTCGTATATCTTTTTGTGTTTTTTTTGTGTTGCAAAAAGAAATATGCGTGTGTGCGTCTATTTTAAATTGTTTGTTGATGGATGTAATTTTTAATTTTATTTGTAATTTAACTAATAACGCATTCAAAATGCAGTTGCCAGGTGAAGTGTTTTTTATATTTGAATATTTTTTTGTTCAAATTAAAACGCAATTTTTGTTTAAAAAATATTTTTTTAATATTGTTAAAAATGACATTAATTATGCATATATATTTTTACATTATATTATTTAAAAATATGATACTCGAAACATATATTATTATCTCTCTCTCAGAAAATTTACTCCTTCTGCTGGGTCTTATTTTCTAATTCTAGTCCTCCACCCACCACCTCTTCCTCCTCTTCATCATCACTACCTTTCTTTTTAATTACACGTGGTTCAAATGGTATACGTGGATGCAACATTGCTACTAATGCTTGCTGTTCATGTTTAATTGATCTCCCAAACATAATGGCCCAGTTCATTGCGTTCATACCATTAAAATCTAATTTTGTTTTCGATGCACGTTTTTTTAATAAAGTTTCACATGTATCATAATGTCCTTCTTTTGCTGCTAACATTAATGCCGTACAACCATGTTCAAATTCTTTTAAATCTATTTCCATGTATAATTTTGGATATGTTAATAATTTTTCAACTTGTTCATTGAGACCAAATTTGCTTGCTATCATTAATGGCGTCCATCCTTTATTATCTGCTGATCGTGCATTTGCTTTACCACTATCAAATAATGCATTAAATACATCTAATTTTCCTTTTAATAATGATATCATTAATGGTGTACGTCCATGTTTTGGTTCTCTTGCATTGCAATTAGCATTTGCATTTACTAATTCTTCCATGACTTCTACACCACTATAATATGCCGCTAATACAATTGGTGTTACTTTTTCATTTTGCGTCGTTGTTTCTGTTGTTACTTTCCAATCACATAATGCATGGACACATTTTGAATCACTTTTGTTAATATTTATTATTAATATATATATATATATTGTTAGTACTTGGATTGATTTTATTTATTTTATCTATTTATTATCTGTATTAAATTCTTTATACTTACTTATTTCGCACTGCTATATGTAATAATGCATCGCCATTATTATCTTCATATTCTGGATCTGCACCACCTTTAATCATTTTATGTATTTCATCACTATCTTTATTTTTTACTGCTTTTAATAAAATTTCATTTTTATTTATATGTTTATCGTTTTTATTATTTGATGTTCTATATGCAACTTTTCTCATACGTCGTATTTTTGTCAAACGGTGTTTACTTTTTAACTTGTCAACTTTACGTTTTTCTTCTAATTTGATTTTTTGTTCATACTATCGTTATTAAATAGTTAGGAAATGTTTGGTTTATTGAGATGATATAGTTATTGATAATGATGATGTGAAATAAAAACTTACTGCTCGTATCATTGTTTTAATTTTAACGCGGATGTCAACAGATGTGAATAGATAATGCTCGTAGGTAAATGTTTTTTTATTGTGATGTAATACCTGTGTAAATGTGTGTTCCAATATGTTCTGTAGTAATGATATAAATTAATGATATTACAATTTTGATTTAATAATAATAATGGGAGTGGAGATAATAATATATTAATATTGGACGTTGCGTAATAAAAATTGGACCGCTGCGTGGTATAATGTTACACGGATGTGAATAAATGAATCAATGCTTGCCAGATGAAATGTATTTGATATTTGTAATGGTGATGATGATTGGTTCGGTGGTGTCATTTTACAGTGTTTGTAAATGTCTACATGTCTACATGTGCACATTGTGATATATATTGTTGTTTATGGGTTATTGAGATAAATGAATTATGATGTTGTTTCTCTATATGTGCATGTATAGTACCAAGTAAGAAGTATAAAATACAACAAATATGATATGATTTTTTTGGTAAAATTTTAGTTTGCTTTTTTTTATTTTTTATTTACGAACTCGTTTATCATCTTTCCACATTCCATCATGATAGATAGAACCATCTGCTTTAGTGTATTTACCATATCCATTGATCTTATCATCTTTATATTCACCAACATATACATCACCATTAGCAAATGTATATGTACATTTTCCATCTCTATTATTATCTTTCCATTCACCAACATATACACTACCACTAGCATATGTATATGTACCTTTTCCATTTCTCTTATCATCTTTATAATCACCATCATATACACTACCACTAGCATATGTGTATGTACCTTTTCCATGTTTCTTATCATCTTTCCATTCACCAACATATACATTACCACTAGCATATGTCATTTTACCATTTCCATGCATATTACCATCTTTCCAATCGCCATCATATACATTACCATTAGCAAATGTACGTGTACCTTTTCCGTGCGGTTTGCCATCTTTAAATTCACCATCATATACACTACCACTACCCCATGTATATGTACCTTTTCCATGTTTATTACCATCTTTCCAATCGCCATCATATACTACAATACCATTATCATTTGTAGCTTTACCTTTTCCGTGCATTTTACCATCTTCCCAATCACCATCATATTCATGACCTTCAACATATGTCATCTTTCCTTTTCCATGTGGTTTTCCATTTTTTTTTTCACCCTCGTATACTCTTCCGCTTAAAAGTTCATCAAAGTTTAAACTATCAACATCAAACTCATTCAAAATATCAAAATCGATTTCAATGTCATTTTCGTTGGTCGCAATTTCATTATAAGTGTCATTATTATCATTATCAACACTCACCATGTGTACATTTAAATCATTTGGTGAAATACTTGCTGTTGCTGCTACTGCTGTTGAAGATGAAGAATGTTGATTTTGTAATTTATCAACAATACTATGTTGAAAGATAATATCAAATTTTTTATTTGTACCTTTATCAACGTAAAAAAAACCACCATTATCTTTTAACGTTGAAAGTTGCTCCGTTTCCTTTCCATAAGTTTTAATCCACATATCTGCTTCTGTTGCTTTTATCGCTTCTAGAAATTTTCTACCAGGTTGATCCATATTATTAACAAACGCTTGCAACCATGGTGAAAAGTTGTCATTCGGATCAGCTGCATATGCGGATTTTTTATATGTACATGGATATTCAATTGCATAACCTGGCTTTTCATTTGATTGGCAAATATTGTTATGATCATTGAATGCATGGCACATTGGAATTGTTAACTGCACGTCCTTATCGTTAAAAGGCGTACGGCATGCACCATGGAAATAAAATCGTTTTGCATTATCATTAGCAAAATACTCAACCACATCAATAATACCTGGTTTGTTTTTACTACCTTGAAATAACATCATTCCTCCTACCCCATCCTCAATAGCTGAACATTTATGTCCTGCACCGTTTATATGATCTGGATGTTCAGCACCATGTGTGCTTGTAGCAATAAATATAAAATCTGCTTCAGGAAATATTTCTTGATTACTAACAAATTGCCATAATTTTCTGTGGACTTCTTCTGTACTTCCATTCCTCAATAGGAGAATCCTTCCATCTTCTTCTAACAACGGCATCCACTCTTGCAATTTCATTGACAAATTTTCCATATCCCTAGCTCCGTATATGCTTTTTCGACCATGTGATTCACAATCATTCCCAATTAATATTGCAACTGGTCGTTGTGGAATTTTTACTGAACCACGTAAACCACGAAAAATCTCATTTTCATTTGCGACTTTTGTTTTTTTTAACTTTGTTGTCTTCAATACTTTATTTGCTTTTCGTTTACCATTTTGTGCAGTTATCAATTGCTGTGATTTCCTTGAAGTTTCTGCAGCTAATTGCTTGCGTAATTGTTCAATAATAATATCTTTTTTCACAAGTTCTTTCTCTTGATTTGCATTTTCTTGACTAAGTTGATTTCGTTCATTTTGAATTGCATTTAAATGAAAGTTTGGGTCTCGTACATTTTTACCACCAAATCTTCTGTGGTTCGACATGTTACAACTTGTACGTATTTTAAACTATTTACCCAACAAGCTTATATATATAGCTCAAAGAATAATGAAAAAAAATTGTTCTAGGTATGTATATATCTACATAATACAATAGATATATTTATTTTTTCTTTTACATTTTCTTAGTCTTTTTGTATTTTATTATTATTATTATTTTTTTTTTTTATTTATATTATTACTATACGTTAATATAGAATCGCAGAATCGGTCTAGTTTCGTATTTTATCTGCTTGCACAAAATATAGGAATATAGGTATATTCTCTGATTCTCTGGCAATGCTAATATACTAGTTATATACCACATTGTACATTGTTCCTTTTAATGAATTTAGTATGTTATAGTAGTTAATGAAGTACAGAAAATAAACACTGTATGTAAACACTTCGAGTAATTACTAAAATGTACCAAAAATCTTCTTCTGGACTTCTGGAGAGTTTCTTTTTTTGTAAAGTGTGTGTGTTTGGTGTTTGATAGACATTCTTTGTAATTTGTACTTATTAGTTTATAACCTCGAAAACTACCTCCTCGAAAAACTACCTCGGCGGCGGCGGTCATAAAAAACAACCCAAAAAACAACAATTTAAAAATTATTTAATACGTATTACTATAGATATATATAAATGGATGGATAGATAGACCAAGATATTGAAAGATGGACAACCAAAACATTATATATATAATCATTGATAGTGTATAATCTTTTGTATTATCATTGGTTTAATTATTTCCCCCTTTCACCTTGCATAAATTTTTTTTTGTAAACGTGGATATTGTGTATATATCTTGTATAATAATATATATAATTAATAATTGTCAATTGACTAAAAGTTTAAACCTGTGAATTCCATATAAGATACCAATATATATTTCGTAATAATACAAATAAAGTGAATTCCATATAAGATACTGATATATATATATATACATATATATATCGTAATACAAATAAAGTGAAATATATATACACATATATATCATTGACACTTTGTAAATTTGCTTTTAATTTGGCTGAATCATTGGCAAAGAGAGATACTTCTATATTATCTGTATAGCAACATCTACAACAGCTGAATTGAATATATATATATATATATATACAAAACCATATACAAAACCATGAGTGGACCACAGTTTATTGCTCTTGGTAAAAAAAATCGTACAAAAAGGAATGGAGTATTTGTCAATACCAACACTTTACAAAACGTCGTGAATAATAATAATAATAACAACAACAACAACGATGGAAGCAATAGTAATAACAATAATAATCAGGAGAAAGGACCATCAAATGATAAAGAAATGATAGATGTAAAAGCAACACAAGCGATTTACAAAAGCGTTTCTTCCATGTCCTATATTCAATGTATATGTGAACTCATTGAAAATAGTTTGCAAGCGTGTCGATACACAGACGATCCGACGATTTCCATATCAATTAATGCCGCGACTAAAACCATTGTTGTTATAGATAATGGGAAAGGTGCATCAGCTAAGGACATTCCTTCAATAGTAAATGTAGGTGGAAGTACCAACCGTGCAGAGAATGCAAGTGGGTTGAATGAAGGTTCCACAGATTCTGTTCGTACTATTGAACATTTGATTCCATTTTTTGGAAAGTATGGTATCGGTGGAAATTGCGTCTTTAAATTTGGTAATAATTTGACTGTTACAAGAACATTTAAAGTGGAAGATTCGATTGAAGAGTATTCCGTTATCCATTATTATGATGGAGACGACGACAAAATGGCACAATATCATCTACCAGATCCAAAACGTTTAGATGAATCAGACCGTAATAAATCGTATTTTAAAGTACAGGTAAAAAATGTATCGGATGAATTCTTCACACATTGGGCGCAAAATTCCAAAAAGCATATGAAATATTTAGCCGAGCGTTACTATTTTTGGCTCAATGGATTTGATGACTTGAATGAAATTTTGGGTGAAGAAAATGAAATGTCCGTCTGTGAGGAAATGGATTTTATCGATACAAAAATTGAAATCAAGCAAACAATTAATGGTACTTATGAAACGCGGGATATAAATGATTATGTTGATAAGTCAGAACATGACATAAAGGATCTAATTGAAGCCATGGGGTCAAAGGATCCAAATAGCGGTATTGCACCAAAAGATAAAATCTATAAACAACACTTAACATACAAATATCGTAATGAAAAAGATGAACCAAAACGTGCTAAAGCTGAACTTGTGCTAGCATATTTTCCTAAAGCGGAGAATGGCGAAACAATGCCAGAACCATTCACATATGAAAGAACATCTCGAAAAAATCTTGCTGATAGAGAGCCAGGTATAATAATAGTGCGGCAAGATATTATATTTCATGAGGCTGACTTAGCTGGTGATAAAAAACCATCTAAACGACACTTATGGTTCATGAACCATGTCAAAGGCCTAAAAACTAGATGGTATATGGATTCTTTCATCAAAAAAAACTTAAAAGTCATGTCGAATAATGCAATTTCTGGCCCAGCTTATCGAGTAAAAGGATTTTTATTTTTGACCGATGCATTTCCACCAGATATGCACAAGACCATATTGTCAAAACATGCATCTCCGATGTATGATTTACTGACACGAAGTTATGAGAGCCAAAATAGTTTGCGTGGTATACATAATGGAACTGTTGAGTTCATTCCAACTCAAGAGGAAGTATTTAAAACATATTCCTCACAAATGGAAAAATGGGCGAAAGATGATAAGGAAGGTAATTTGTCAGAACCATATGAATTTTCCGCTGGAAGAATAACGAAATGGAAATCATGGGTACAAAATGGAAAAACTTACAAGCAAGGTAATCTAGTTGTGCTGAAAAATAAGCATAAAAACGATATGAAAACGATGACTATTGCCAGAATTATTTCTTTTGAAAAAGATTATACTGCTAATGCAAGGTCAGATCAACCATTTATAAATTATTATATTTATGATAATGAAAGGAAAACACCAATCAAGGTGAAATTAACAATGTACATTGAGCATTGTTCGGTTGATCTTAAAAAACGATATGAAAAATACTTGGAAGATAAAAAAGCAGATTCAATTTGTATCGTAAAATATAATGGCAATAATGATGATGAACCAGTAGAAGTGCCGCCTATCGATAATGGGCAAAGAAATGTTACAAAAATGCAAGAGGAAATTGGAAGCGACAATGTAATACAATACATAAGTTGTGTTTTAAAGAATAAGCGTGGAAATAAATTGGATAAAACGGAAGGTAAAAATTACTGTATTTTCATACGCAAAAAAAATAAAAAAGATGGATGGACACTTTTACAAAGAGTAAAAGTATTTGTCAGTGCTCATCGCGCATATGCAAATGCACATTTTTTCCTAAATACTAGTTCCTTTAAGAACACAGAGAAAGGGCGAGATGCTGTTGGAGTTCACCGATATGAATTAGCATTGTATAATGTTGAAAAATTTAATGCACGGGCGAATAATCTTGGAAACCCAATATCAAAACATATCTTGCTAATCAGAACAAAACCTGGATTACCATCAAAGTTTTTTTCATGGTTCACGAAAGAACATGTAGATGAAGAGTGCAAACGAAATCGAGGTTGGTGGAACAAATATGTCCGTGATGAATCATCTGGTGATTGGGTCCTTACTGGATTTAAACATAAAAATTCAGATGGAGAATATGTGGAAAATCAAACCGATTTGAAATCATTTATAGTTGAAAACAATGTGAGGAACAGCAAGTTGGAAGATTTTAACTTTCATGATATAAAAAAGAAAGAAGTTTTCATTGCAGGAGGGCAAACTTTATATGTTGGTCAAGAAATAGGTGGAGAAAGTAATTTAGGACATTTAATAATAACAATTCAAGATGACGAAGGAAATAAAGTTGATGTGAAAGACCCTAGTATATATGAAATTGAAATTGATGTAATAAATGCTCCTGATGGTTTGAAAATAAATGGTATTGGGAAAATCCATTCAGCACTTAGCTATCGAAATGCATTGCATGTGCCAGGAATCACAATTCCGCCACAAAAGTTATTAAATAATGTCACTTTTCCGTTGGAAGTTAAATTTAGTATTAAAATTGTGAAAAAAAGTTCTAATAAATCCTTAACACATTTCATAGATGAACGCTTTTTCCCAACTTTTTTATTATCAACAAAGGAAGTAAAAAATATCATTATCAAGGAAAATATTATCAACGATAAGGAAACTTTGAAACCGGGAGAAGAAGTCCGATTTGAAGTAGAAGCACTTGACGCTTGGAAAAATACAGTTCCAATTGATGAATATATATTACATTGTGATGGGTTGGATGATTTGGAAATTGTTCCAAAGCCGACACATCAATTGATGCAAGATCGACAACAAATCTATGTTGTTACCGGGAATCTTCAAGAAAAAAAATGGGGTGCTAAAGGCCGTATAGTTGTTACTGTTGCCAACAATGATAATGGAACCAATGCACCAAATCAAACTATTGAATATAACATTCCCAATCGTTCTTTACGAGTAACATATAATTTTGATCCTAGCATTCAAATACAACATGAAAATACTAGGACAAATACTACAACAATTGTAACAAAAGTAGATGCACAGTTGTTTAAAAATTGTGTGTTTGAAATAATAAAGGAGGATGGTGTTGTAGATGAAAATTACAACAACGGTAAGATAATTATAAAATTCAATGGGGATGATGCTGATGCTGATGATGATGATGATGAAGAAGAATTAGAAGAAGTAAAGATTGTAAAAGGTTTGGGAAAACTTTTAAAAGGGTTTAAAACGCGAAAGTTGTCACAACTGGTGGAATCACCTGGTCGTGTACAATATACCTTTTTAGTGGATAATATTGATCATGCTGCTCCACCAATACTTAATATTGATGTATTATGTGGGGACCCAGCAAGAGTAGAAGTGCTACATTCAAGCATGGAAATGGTCATAGGTGAAGCATTACAATCAGTATATGTAAGTGTGGCCGATAGTAATAAAATAGCTATTGAAAATGCTAGTTTACGCACTTTAACTGAAAAAGAAGCAATGAATGAGAAATATTATATCAGATTAAAATTTTCTAATAATATGTTTTTTCAACATATTATTGACGGGTATCCAATGGAAGAATCCAGTTTAGATATATATGATATTTTTAACAATTGGGATGCTGGTAAAAATCGATGGAAGATATCTCCCATGGATGTGTATCAAGTTGCTGGTACAATACCGGAAGAGGATACTTTTCTTATTATACAATTGATGGAACGAAATACCAGTTCTATCAATAATGGTAGTAGTAGTAGTAGCAGCAGTAGTAGTAGTAGTAGTAGAAATGTGATGCATGAAACGAAGATAGCAATGACGTTCAAAGCTGGGCCTGTTTCAAAATTAAGTTTGATGAATCTTAATGACGAATGTGTTGATCACCATGATGTTTATCCATCATCGCAATTTGAAGACGATTGGGCATATGTAGCTGTCGACAAATTCAATAATGAAGTTCAAGGTTACAGGCTGCCAAAAGACTTAGAATTAGTTGTAAGCCCTGATGATCAAAACAACATTCAAATGATAACGTATAAAGCAAACACGAAAAGTAAAACTTCAGTCAAAATATGTAAAAAAACATTGACTGTAAAAAGTCGCAATGGAGAGGCCTTATATGATATAAAATTTTCCGCTCCTGATGGGCACAATATTACATCTACAAGGCAATTACGTTTGTCATTAAAAACAGATGATGTACCGGAATTGCAAAACGTTGCAATAGATGACATTCTATTATCAATAGACCCAAATGAAGACAATCCGACAAGTTTACGTATTTATGATATAGACAATAATACAGAAAACAACTGCAAGATACAATTAGCACCTGGAGAATTGTTGAAAAAATGTGATATTGAAAAAGAAGATGGAACAAAAATACCGTTTAAAATTTTCATATCAAATGAGAAAAATTCCGCCGCAAAAAATAAAGAAAAGGGATTAAAGGTATTTGTAAATTTAAAGTTGGAAGGTGGTGATGTTGTGGAAATGTTGAGTAAATTTCCGAGCAAAAAAATGCAAGAAAGAATGCAACCCGGAATATACGAGGTTGATTTTTTTGTTGCAAAAAAAGTTAACAAAAAAACAGACACAACAGGTTATGCTACTCCTCCTTTTACAAAGAAATTGAAATTGGTTGTTTTACCTGGAACGTTGAGTACATTTTCAATAACTACACCTGAAGAACCTGTCGATGTGGATGATGAGTTGGGCAACAAAACGTTCCAGCTATTTATAGAAGGTGTTGATACTAATAACAATACTCTTGGTATTACAACTGCGTTGCAAGCTGAAATTTGGTGTGAAAGTAATGACATTCTATTTGGGTTAGATACAAATAGTATCATATCGCATGTTAATGGTAACAGGTTAAAGACATCAACAAATGTTGATGCAAATAATAACCAAATACATAGTATAACATTACATGCATTGCCAGCTAAGAATTTTGCGGATGTAGATGCTGAATTCCAACTTTGTGTAAAAATATCAAATAGTAGAAAGTCTAAAACAGAAAAAATTACATTGAATGCTTCATCTGCAAAAGGCCGTGAAATGTTAAAGGAAAAAGATTTAGAAGAACGACGCATAATTGCAGAGGAAAAAAAGATTAAACAGGTACTTTCAGTTTTAAGAAAAACTGCAACAAATTTGACAAAAAATATTCAGCGTAAAGAAAATCAAAAAAAAAGAATAACAAAGGATTTGCAAGAAGTGAATGGCAAAATTCGCGAAAATTCGCAAATTGTCGCAAGAGTAAAGCGTGGCATAATAGAAAAGAATAATAATATGCAAAGGATTCAACGGAAATTGCAGGAACAGCAGCAGCAGAATGGTCAGCAAAGATTTGCTAGATACCATAGAAACGATGTATTCAATCAATGTTACCGGCAAACAATAGAAGAATGTAATAGAAGGTTATTTTCCAACAATAGGGGAGCATTCCTTGGATTGACAACTGACGTTGGACAAATTATCAATCCAGGTGTTGCTAAAGTATGTGCACTTTATATAGGATCAAACTTTGGTTTTATTACAAGGGATAATGAAGCAGCTAATATGTTGAGGGAAAACCAACGAAACATGCCATTTAGACGTCATGATGACTTACAACCTGCAGTGAAAAACTTAGAAGATGCGGATATCTGGTTGAGTAAAACAAAACACGGCCCAAAAATTAGCAGTAGTCTTCACAACAACCAGAAGTATTTGGTATTTCCTATATTGCTGATTTCAAATCCTTCCAATTTGCAACAATCTATCACATTACCACCAAATGTACGGGCAAAGTATGCTGCAAATATGGTCCATATTCCTGAGCATATTTTTACAGCATATCCTAACTTTCGTTTGCAAGTATGGTTTTGTCATTACTTTCGAACCTTAATAATATTTGAAGCTAAAGCAGGCGCTGAAAAATTTATTCGTTTTCACCTTGAAAGACGCAATCGTATAAGACGACAGCGTGGTCGGAAAACTCCAGCACAACAAAAAGATTATGATGTGTCAAATACTCTTTTGGGTTTCAATCTTCGATGTGTTGATGATCTTACTTTTAAACGTAATGGTACTGCAGGTTTTAGATTGGGTGGAAGTAGGAACCCTGAACCAAAGTTTCAATTTGGCTCGCCTGAGTATAGGAAGACTGAAAGTTATAGAAATTTGCAACGTGAACTGGAAGACGCTAACGATAAAAAAACAGATTTGGAGGAAACATTAGCAGAAATGGATGTTGATGCGTTAAAAGAAGAAAAACAAGGTTTTCTACAAGGTATAAAAGATGTTCAATCAGAAATTGATGGGTTGTATGAAGACATTTCAAATAATAAAATAAAAGTAAAAGATTTGGACACCAAACGAATGAATTTAAGAAAAAAAAGTGGCAAAAGGAAAGCAAGCAGTAGTTTAAATGGTGGAAGTAGTAGTAGTAATAGTAGTAGTAGTAGTAGTAGTAGCAGTAGTAGTAGCAGTAGTAGTAATGGTAGTGGTAGGAAACCTCCAAGGAAAAAAAAGCGTTAAAGTTAAAGAGAAAAATTTGATGTATCATCTGTCTTCAATTTCAGTGAGATAAATATAATATGGCAGCCAAAAAGATCAGACCAGCCATTTTTTACTGTTTTATTGATAGGGAAATAGCATTACGTAAATTTGTTTCCCAATAAAATTCCTTAAAATAATTAAAATAAATATTTTAAGTATGATTTTAGTATACTATTTCCGTATAGGATTTTAAGGTAACAATTGAAAATATTACAAAATTCAACTGTTTACTATTAATTTCATAACGTATTGAATACAAATCAACAAAATAATAATATATTTCAGCATGGTAAATATTTGAATTACTCTCAGATTAATATGAAATACATCGTTCGTGGTGGTATATATAATGGAAACATCCATCATATATCTTAACAAACGTAAATTATAATTTGGTAGAAGAAATATGTACAAAAATAATATTTAATATGTGTCGTCGTGTGTAATGATTTAATTATATTTATGCTAAATACTGATATATTGGTGTAATAGAGAGAAATTAATGTCAATTCAATATAAAATATTTTATCACTTTTTATTATACATTTTTATTTTTATCTTCCAAAAGCTTATCGTTTCCTCTTCTATGATGTATTTAAATGTAATCGATATGTTTTACATACTTGCAAGCTCGTTTATTGGTGTTTTCTAATCAATTATTTATACAAACCGTTATAATGTTATCGAATAAAGAAAATATGCTATATTTATGACAAATGAAGAATCTAATGGTACACGCCACGGAATGTAAATATTGTTCCTATGAATATTTGCTGCACCCAGGGAGAATATATCATCCCTGACATGTATGAATGGAATTCCAATCGGTTAGAACACCATATGAAATGTATTCCTTGTCGCTCTGAAAAATATTTACCATTTAATGTTAAAATATCATTTTTCATATGGGTACATTGAATAACCGGATCATGTATGTATTATTAGCAGGTGTATAAGCCTATGATACCACTTCACTGCTATACAGTGTTAATCCAGTAAAAATAATTACTTCGATAAGGGGGAAAATCAATGAAAAATTAAGTACGATTTTAGAATAACAAAAAAAAGTGCACTTTTGTGCACAAAAAAGTATTTTTTTAAATATTTTTGTATAGTAAGAGTATAAAATTTATCCTATGTGTAAAATGGCTGGTCTGATCTTTTTGGCTGCCATATATATAATATTAATGTTGGCTTTGATTAATTTATTCTATTGGAGAGTGTACAGGAATTATCACACCGCACACAAGTACAGAAAATTAAAAAAAATAGTACGTATTATATACGCGCCGTACATTTGTACGTACACTAAAATATACGGTTCGGTACTAAATATAGCATTCGTATATATATATAATGGGAGTAAAAGAAATTTATACAGTAAGAGAACATTTTATATAATTTTAAAAAGAATATTACGCTCGTACGAATTCGTACCTTGAAGGATGTGTGTGAATGAATATACAACTTGTATAAAATATTTAGTTGTTTATAATTAGAATAATAGAGTCTATTTATAAATAAAATATTCTTAGAAAACAAAAAAACTATTAAGTTAGGCGATATATTTTGTATACTAATATTATACCAAATGGTCAAGCAGGCACACAGCATTAATAATCTATTCAATGGTGGTCATGAATCGAGGATGAATTTTTCGCGTTTTGCTGACCACGGACGTTATTTATTTTTAAGGTATTTGAATCATCATTTACCTACTTTTCAGTGTAAATATTGTACTGTACGTATACTTTTATATAGCAATATAGATGATCATCATTCTGCAACATGTTAGTGGAATTTCACATAG
>JACKZZ010002710.1_pt1 | contig 19221 bp, 28 predicted proteins | sample 8027871 | NCBI WGS metagenome assembly JACKZZ01 (sample SAMN15724774, study PRJNA655200) | protist metagenome | isolation source: fluorescence activated cell sorting (FACS) single amplified genomes of... | place: USA: West Boothbay Harbor, Gulf of Maine | collected 2000-07-19
ATTATGTTCTTCAAAATTTGGAAACCGCAATGAATGTTTGTATATTGTGGGAAATATTAAAAATATTAAGAGATAAAAATACTAAATTAATACTTTATACTTTTGATTCCTTCCTATTAGATGTAGATAAAAATGAGAAGAAAATAGTAGAAGAAATATTAGAAGTTTTTAAAAGTAAAAAATTACAAATAAAATACAATTATGGAAGAACATATGACTTTGAATAAGCCCGTTGATATGTATAAGGTAGACGATTTCCAAGAAATCCTCAACTTAAATATACACGATTTGAACAATAAACTATTTTGCACATTCACTACCTTAGAAGGATTGGATGAATTGCTCGACAATATTACATCCAGTTATAAAGTAATGTACAATAAAATATTTGTACTGCATGTTAAAAGCAACAATGAGTATGTTTGTACTTATAATATTGATCAAGGAAATGTATCAAACATCCCAGACAATACAATTTTAGTACATAGAAAGAAAGATTCTAATACTCTATATACTATTAATGCTTTAAATGAGCTGATTAAAAATCTAAATGGTGGGGTAGTTGATACTAAATTTCCTATAGATTGGCAGCATTATAGAAACACAATTCTACTGACTCAACATGATGAGTTAAAACAACTAAAAACAAAGATTTACAAAATTATTGAATTATAGTTTGGCTTCGCTAACTATAGTTCGTATATTGGTTATATTATAAATTAAATTAAAAGTTATATTATGGATTTAAATGTTATTAAACAACGCTTGGAGTCACTGAACAAGCAATCAAACAACAGTGGTGGAGGTAATAATAACCTCTTCTGGAAACCCTCAATAGGAAAACAACTTATTAGAGTAGTACCTTCAAAGTATAATAAAGCAAACCCATTTTCCGAAATGATGTTTTATTATGGGATTGGTAGTAAACGAGTAATGGCATCTCCCGCAAATTGGGGTGAAAAAGATCCTATTATGGAGTTTGCAAAACAACTTCGAAATACTAGTGATAAGGAAAATTGGAGGCTAGCTAAAAAGCTAGATGCTAAAGTTCGTACTTTTGCTCCTATTATTGTTCGTGGTCAAGAAGATGAAGGTGTTAAATTATGGCAATTTGGTAAAGAAGTATACCAAGAGTTTTTAAACATGGCTGCTGATGAGGAAATTGGTGATTTTACAGATATTGGTGAAGGTAGAGATATTAAATTAACTACTGTAGGACCGGATGTTACAGGTACACCTTACAATAAAACATCAATAGGACCATCATTAAAATTATCACCATTAGCAGGTGAAGAAGAAATGATTAAATCATTACTTGAAAACCAAGCTGATCCTATGAAAGTGTTTAAACCTATTCCTTATGATGAAATGAAATTAGCCCTTCAAGAATGGTTAGCTCCAGAAGGTGAAGAAGAAGAAGATTCAATTATATCTGAACCTGCGGTTTCATTTGATAGTGATGAGAAAAAATCTAATTATTCATTAGATACTACAGCAAAAGCAGTTAAAAAATCAAAAGCAGACCAATTTAATGATTTGTTTGATGAAGACAAATCCGACGATTTACCTTTTTAAAAAATAAATATGGCAAGACCTAAAAAATCGCTATCGGAGGCAGTCTCCTCAGAAATTAAATCCAAATTCAATTTAGATGGATTTAAAACTAAGAAGGGACTATCTTCTAAAGCAAAATTCAAAGAACAAACATGGATACCATTATCAGAAGCTTATCAAGAAGTTACTTCTGTACCTGGTATTCCACAAGGACATATTGTATTACTTCGTGGACATTCAGATACAGGTAAAACAACAGCAATGATTGAAGGAGCTGTATCAGCTCAAAAACGAGGTATTCTACCAGTATTTATTATTACAGAGATGAAGTGGTCTTGGGAACATGCTAAGATGATGGGACTTGAAATAAATGAAGTTGTAGATGAAGAAACTGGTGAAGTTGTTGATTATAATGGTAATTTTATCTATGTAGATAGAGAAACTATTAATTCAATTGAAGATGTAGCTGGATTTATCCTAGATTTACTTGATGAACAGAAGAAAGGTAATTTACCGTATGACTTAATGTTCTGTTGGGATTCAATTGGGTCTGTGCCTTGTGAAATGTCGTTAAAATCTAACAAGAATAATAACGAATGGAACGCAGGTGCTATGTCAACCCAATTTGGTAATAATGTTAACCAACGCATAGTAATGTCTCGTAAAGAGAGTAATCCGTACACAAACACCTTAGTGTGTATTAATAAAGTATGGACATTAAAAGCAGAACACCCAATGGGTCAACCTAAGTTGATGAATAAGGGAGGATATGCTATGTGGTTTGATTCAACATTTGTAGTTACATTTGGTAACGTTATGTCAGCTGGAACATCTAAAATTAAAGCAATTAAAGATGGTAAACAGGTAGAATTTGCAAAACGTACTAACTTACAAATTGATAAAAATCATATTAATGGAGTTACTACTAGAGGTAAAATTGTAATGACACCTCATGGATTTGTTAAAGATGATGATAAAGCTTTAAAAATATACAAAGATGATCGTGCTGAAGAGTGGGCTAAGATTTTAGGTGGTGGAGATTTTATAATTGCTGAAGAAGATGAAGCATATACTGACATCACATCTCATACAGATGAGCCCAAATAAAAATTAGGTTATCCGGGGGGAATTTCGTATATTCCCCCCATAATAAAACACACATGAAACAAAAAGATTTACTTAAGCTCCTCGATAATATTGATGAGCAAGGAGAAGAGACTGTAGAGGGAGAAAGAATCCTAATGATAGATGGCTTAAATCTATTTTTTAGGAACTTTGCAATGATGAATATGGTTAACCCTGAAGGAATTCATATTGGGGGTTTAGGTGGATTTTTTAGATCGTTGGGAGCCGAAATTAGAAGAGTAAATCCTACTCAAGTTTATGTTATATTTGATGGTGCTGGTTCCTCTAATAATAGAAAAAATATACTCCCTGAATATAAATCAGGAAGAGATTTACAACGTATTACTAATTGGGATGCTTTTGATAATTTAGAAGATGAACATGATGCTAAAGTAGATCAAATGGTTCGTATTATTCAATACCTAAAAACACTACCAGTAAAAACACTATCAATTCCAAAAGTAGAAGCTGATGATGTTATAGCTTATCTTTCAAGTGTTGTTCCCAAAGATCCTAAAGATAAAGTTTTTATAGTATCTTCTGATAAAGATTTTTTACAATTAATAAATAAAAATGTTATTGTATATCGTCCTATGGAGAAAGAATTCTATACAGAAGAAACAGTAGTAGAAAAATTTAAGATGTCACCTCATAATTTTATTTTATATAAAACTTTAATGGGTGATAATTCCGATAAAGTAGCAGGAGTTAAAGGATTAGGTGAGAAGAAATTATATAAACTATTCCCAGAATTAAGTAAACGAGACCTAACATTAGATGATATCTATAATATTAGTGAATCAAAATTCAAAGATAATGTTATATACGCTCGTATAATTCAAAATATTGATGCTTTAGAGAGAAATTATAAAATTATGGATTTGTCAAAACCCATGATTGATAAAAATGATGAAAATTATTTAAATGAGGTTGTTAAATCAAAAGATATTCATTATATTCCTGATCAGTTCATTGCCATGTATAATGAAGATAAGTTAGGCAGTATGATTAGAAATTTAGATTTTTGGATAAAAGATTGTTTTGAATCCTTACAAGTAAAATAAATATAAAATAAATAAAAGTTATGACATTATTAAATATGAATCAATACGGACCTCACTTTCAAGTAAAAGTGATATCCGCCCTACTTACTCATAAAGAGTATTTAACAAACATTCATGATATTATCAGTGAGGAATATTGGGATAATCAAGCACATCAGTGGATTATTAAAAATATAATTACCTATTACGATAAATATCATACAACTCCTTCAATGGATGTTCTTAAAGTAGAATTACAGAAAATTACAAATGATGTACTTAAAATTTCTATTAAAGAACAATTAAAAGCAGCTTATGAAGCATCAGATGAGGATTTAGAATATGTAAGAGAAGAATTTTCTACATTTTGTAAAAACCAACAATTAAAAAAAGCACTACTTAATAGTGTTGATTTATTAAATGCTGGTGATTTTGATGGTATTAAATTCTTAGTAGAATCAGCACTAAAAGCAGGTCAAGATAAGAATGTAGGACATGAGTACAATAAAGATATAGAATCCCGTTTTAGAGAAGATGCTAGAAAAATTGTTCCAACTCCTTGGGAGAGGGTTAATGATTTGATACAAGGTGGATTAGGAAATGGGGATTTTGGGTTAATATTTGGTAATCCTGGGGGTGGTAAATCTTGGAGTTTAGTTGCTCTTGGGGGTTATGCTGTAAGGATGGGGTATAATGTTCTCCATTACACACTTGAATTAGGTGAAGATTATGTTGGGAGAAGATATGATGCATTTTTTACCAAAACCCCAGTTGATCAAATTTTACAAAATAGAGAAAAAGTAGAAGATGTAATCCCTGAACTCCCAGGTGAATTAATTATTAAAGAATTCCCTATGGGAAGAGCAACTATATCTACAATTGAATCACATATTCGTAAAGTAACTGATTTAGGAACTAAACCAGATTTAATAATAATCGATTATGTAGATTTACTTTCATCAAGAAAACGAACAGCTGATCGTAAGGGAGAGATTGATGATATTTATACAAGCACTAAAGGACTTGCTCGTGAATTAAATGTACCTATCTGGTCGGTTTCACAAGTGAATAGAGCGGGTGCAAAAGATGATGTTATCGAAGGAGATAAGGCAGCAGGATCATATGATAAAATTATGATTACTGATTTCTGCATGTCTCTTTCAAGAAAAGCTAAAGATAAAGTAAATGGAACAGGGAGATTTCACATTATGAAGAATAGATATGGTATGGATGGTTTAACGTTTGGAGTACAAGCAGATACATCAACTGGTCATTTCACAGTTCATGATTATGATCCTGATGAAGAGTTTGAACAAGATACAATCCCCTCAAATAAGAAAAGTTATGGTGATTTTGATACGTTTGATAAACAATCATTAAAGAATAAGTTTTTTGAGTTAAATTCATAATAAAAATAATAAATAATTAAATGGCAAAGAAAAAAGATCTATTGCAGGAACGAGTTGTCTATAAACCGTTCGAGTATCAAGAAGCAGCTGATTATTGGCTTAAACAACAACAAGCTCATTGGTTACATACAGAAGTTCCAATGATGTCCGATTTAAATGATTGGAATTCTAATTTAAATGAAACCGAAAAAAACATTATAGGTTCTATTTTAAAAGGTTTTGCTCAAACTGAAACTGTAGTTAATGATTATTGGACCCAATTAGTTACTAAATGGTTTAGAAAACCAGAAGTTATTATGATGGCTACTACATTTGGTGCGTTTGAAACTATACACGCTGAAGCATATTCACTATTAAATGAAACACTTGGACTTGAAAATTTCGATGAATTTATGGAAGATGAAGCTACGATGGCTAAAATTGAAGCTCTTACTACTGTTAGGGATAGTTTTAATGGTGAAAAAGATATCCATGAAATCGCTAAATCACTCGCTGTATTCTCAGCATTTACCGAGGGAGTTAATTTATTCTCTTCCTTCGCTATCCTCTTATCTTTTAAAATGCGAAATAAACTTAAAGGAGTGGGTCAAATTGTTGAATGGTCTATTAGAGACGAATCACTCCATTCCGAAGCCGGATGCTGGTTATTTAGAACACTTATCGAAGAGAATCCTGAAATCAAAACTCCAGAGCTTGAAGCAGCAATAAACGAGGTAGCATTATTATCATTAAAACTTGAATTAGATTTTATTAGAAAATGTTATGAGTTAGGTGATTTAGAGGGTTGTTCACAATATGATTTAGAAAATTTTATTAAAAATAGAATTAATACTAAATTAGGTGATTTAGGTTATAAAGGAATTATTACTGATATTGATCCTACTGCTGTTGAAAGAATGAAATGGTTTGACCATTTATCAGGAGGTAAACAACATACCGACTTTTTTGCAAATAGGGTAACCAACTATTCTAAGGGTAATATGGAATGGGATGAAAGTATATTTTAAAAAGTAATAATTATGGATAATAATAGTTTAGTAGCAGATATTTCAACTTGGGAAAGGGGTAAAGATTATCCTGATTTTTTTGATGATGTAGCCTTATCAACAATCTCAAAGGGTTACTTAATACCCGGGGAAACTCCCCGAAAAGCGTATAGACGCGTCGCTAATGCTGTAGCCGATAGATTAAATCGTCCTGACTTAGCAAATAAATTTTTTAAATACATTTGGAATGGATGGATTGGTCTTGCTAGCCCTGTTCTTAGTAATACAGGTACTGATAGGGGTTTGCCTATTAGTTGTTTTGGTATTGATACTCCAGATTCGATCCGTGGTATTGGACTCACTAATGCAGAGCTTATGCGCCTTACTTCCTATGGGGGAGGCGTGGGAATATCCCTTAGCCGAATTAGAGGAAGAGGAGCAGAAATTACGGGGAATGGTAAATCAGAAGGAATAGTTCCTTGGGCCAAAATTTATGATTCCACTATAGTTGCTACAAACCAAGGATCAGTTCGTAGAGGAGCAGCATCAGTAAATTTAGATATTAATCATAAGGATATTAAGGAATTTTTACAAATTCGTAGACCTAAAGGTGACCCTAATAGACAGTGTTTAAATCTACACCAATGTGTTGTTGTAGATGATGCGTTTATGAAGCGCCTACAAGATCGTGACAGCGAAGCTATGTCAACATGGCTTGAAATACTTAAATCACGTGTAGAAACGGGTGAACCATACATAATGTTTAAGGACAACGTCAATAAAGACAATCCTTTAGCATATAGAATGAATAACCTAGATGTTAGCATGACTAATATTTGTTCTGAAATTACTTTACATACAGATGAAGAACATTCATTTATTTGCTGTTTATCTTCTCTAAACTTAGCTAAGTATGATGAGTGGAAAAATACAGATGTAGTTGAAATAGCTACTTACTTCTTAGATGGAGTGATGGAGGAATTTATCGTTAAAACTAATGGTAAAGAATCAATGGAACGCTCACATAGATCAGCTAAAAAAGGAAGAGCATTAGGTTTAGGTGTAATGGGGTGGCATACATTCCTCCAACAAAAAGGCTTACCATTTAATTCACTAGCATCAACAGCTTGGACTCATACTATCTTTAGTGATATTAGACAAAAGGCTGAAGCAGCCTCTAGACAAATGGCTGAAGAATATGGAGAGCCATTATGGTGCAAAGGGACAGGAATGAGAAATACTCATGTAATGGCAGTTGCTCCTACAGTATCAAATTCTCGTATTAATAGCTGCTCAGCTGGAATTGAACCCCAACCAGCAAATGTTTATGTATTTAATGGTGCTAAGGGAACATTTATTGTTAGAAACCCAGAACTTGAAAAACTATTAATTAGTAAAGACAAAAACCAAGATAAGGTATGGGATCAGATATTAGTTGATAATGGGTCAGTAGCTAATCTATCAAGTGATATTCTAACCGAAGATGAAAAAGAAATATTCTTAACTTTCCCTGAAATTAACCAATTAGCATTAGTTCAACAGGCAGCTATTCGTCAAAAATATATTGATCAAACACAATCCTTAAATGTTGCTTTCGACCCAACTGATTCTCCTAAATGGATAAATCAAGTTCATATGGAGGCTCATAAATTAGGTATTAAAACACTTTATTATTTAAGAACTGACAGTGTAATTAAAGGAGATTTAGGTTCTAGAACAAGTGAGGATTGTTTAAGTTGTGATGGTTAACGATATGTATAAACACAATTATTAAATTATTATAAATTATGGCACGTAAAAAAGCAGTAAAAAAAGAAATAGTCGAAAAATTAAGTGCGGCTAAAAAAATAATCAATGCAATTAAAGCATGGTTAAAAGGAAACGGAATTGAAGGTGTATTAGGTCTAATTGTAGGTTTATTCCTTTGGTCTTTTGGTTACAAAATCTATGCAGGATTCGCATTAGGTGTATTTGCTACACGAAATTGGGATTTGGCAAAAGGATGGTTGCTTAGATTACTAAAAAAATAAATAATTTTTTTTTTAAAAGTTTAAAGAGGGGTGCAATAGCATCCCTTTTTTTATATTTATAAACAAAACGTTCCAATTAAAACTGTTCTATTATGTTAAATAAAATAAAAAATAACTGGATGGCTTTTAAAGATATATTTAAAGACGAAAATGATGTAAATGAAAAAAGTGTAATTGGATTTTTATCATTTGCCGTAATGGTTATATTTGCGATTGTTGATTTAGTAACAGGATATTTTAGTAAAGATTTAGTAATTAATGAATTTATCTATGAATCATTCTTGATTATTACTTTAGGTTGTTTCGGCATTGCTGGATTAGAAAAAATCTTTAGTAAAAAGGATAAATAATGGATGGAAATGAACCCCTATTAATTGCCCTCATATCAGCATTAGGAATAAAAGAAATTTGGACTATTGTTAAAAAGAAAATGGACCAATCTGCCTCTAAAGATGCAAGAGAAGATAAATTATCTTTACAAATAATATTAGAGTTAAAAGAAAAAATTATAAATTTAGAAGAAAAAGTTAACACTTTAATAGATGAAAATGTTCATTTAAAAGTTAAAGTAGCAAGAATGGAAGAAAGATTATTAAAAAGTGCTAAAAATCACGTTAAGAAAAAACCACTATAATATTTATTAAAAAATAAATGAGTAAATTGATAAAATGCCCTAAATGTAATACTGAATATGATATTTCAGCCACATCTACTTGTCCAACTCCAAAATCCAATTATTTATGGATATTAGATAATGGTCATGGGGGTATAATCGATGGTGAATATCAAACTGCAGGTAAAAGATCACCAGTTTGGGATGATGGTTCTCAATTATTTGAAGGTGAGTTTAATAGAGCGATTGTAAATCGTTTAGTTCAAATGTGTGCCGAAGAAGGAATAGAATGTGTTAATCTAGTAGATACACAAGAAGATATTTCTTTATCAAAAAGAACAGAAAAAGCAAATGATATCCATCGTAAAAGAGCAGATAAAGATGGAAAATCTATCTATGTTTCAATTCATGCTAATGGTTTTAATCAAGAATCAGCAAATGGTTGCTACTTGTTGTAGTTGTTCTTCAGAGGATATTTCTTCTGAATTTGACTGTAATAAACTAACTACTTCTTGGATAGCAGTGTCAATACCACGCTTAATTTCTACAGCATTAGCTCCATTATTAAGATGTGACAAACCTGCCTTTACCATCTCACGAGCAAGAAGAGTAGAGGTGGTAGTACCATCACCAGCTTTATCTGCAGTTTTCATAGCAGCCGCTTTAATAACTTGAACTCCTAAATTCTGGATATTTCCATCTACAAAAATATTTTTAGCTACTGTTACTCCATCTTTTGTACTTTGAGGTAACCCTGGGTATTGATCAATTAATACATTTCTCCCATTGGGGCCTAAGGTACTTACTACAGCATTTGCAAGGGTATCAATTCCTCTCATCAATTCTTTTCGAGCTTCAGCACCGAATTTTATTTCTTTTCTTAAATCTACTGACATATTATTATTATTGTTTTATTTTAGCTAAAATTTGTTGTTCAGGACCAATGAAAAATTCTTCACCATCATGTTCCAATTTCGAAAATCCCATAGTTGGTAGAATAACTACATCACCTACTTGGATCTGTGTTTTAAAAAAGTGATCACCTGTAACCGAAGGTTTACCAGGACCGACAGCTACAACTGTTCCCTTTTCATTTTTGTCTTTGCCTAAATCTGGCACCACAATGTTTCCATACATTGTTTCTTCTTCTTCTAACGGTTTTATAATAACCGCGTCGAACATTGCTTCTAATTTCATATTCCTATTTTATTTAATAATTCATTCATTAATTCTTTTTCTTCTTCCCATTTATTAATATACTCTAAAATACTATTGTATTCTGGTTTATTATCTAATTTTAGCTTTGCTATTTTTTTTAAAGCAGCAGCTACTGTTGAGTAGTGACCTAGGGATTTTTCATAATCTTTACCTTCATTTTTGTTCCCTCCATTTCCAAACCTACCAAGGTTTTTAGTTTCAGGGGTGATTACTTCTATCACAGTATAGCAATACTGGTCTTTAGAAAGGTAAAAAGGATCAAGATTTGGATCTTTAATAATTGTGTTGCTCATATAACTTTATTTATTTATTTGCCGTCAATATACGAACAAAATTGCGCTTGGACACGCTTTTCTTAAAAAACTATTACTTAATTTTAATTGCTTTTGGTAATGCTTCTTTAGTAAGTGGTAATGAAATCTTCAATAATCCATTTTCCATTTCGGCATTAATTTTTGTTAAATCAAATTTAGGTGCAATTTTATATCCTAAACTGAATGATTTTCTACTTAAACCATGGTAAATGTACCCTGACAAATCTGGTTGGGTTTCATCTTTTGGTTTTTCGTAAGATATCCTTAAAACATCAGACTCAACTTCAATTGAAATGTCTTCTTTAACAAGACCCGTACACGCAATCTCGAAGTAAAGACCTTCTTGATCGTGATAAATGTCTAAAGGATGTGGTTGTTTTGAATTTAATGCAGGAGCGTATGCTTCATCTGCTTTGAAAAGATTTCGATATAAAATATCGAAGGGTGTTAGTGGGTGTTCATTGAATAATGTACTCATATCATTTATATATTTGTGCTGTCTTTCGATCAGCGGGTTAAAAAAATAAAACTTGCGTGCCCAAGCTGCGCATTTGTTTTGTTATACGTATATCAAAAGTTAGTTTCTGCTTTCCTTACCATAAAATATTTAGAAGTAATATCATCTAGATTAAAATCTAATCTCATCAACCCCATACTACTTAATTTTAATTTACCACCTTCCATATCTTTATTAGCTTGGAGGATAGTTTTAAATGTATCTGAATTGAATGGTAGTTTAATATTTGTTTCTTTAATATCACCTGATATTTGGTAAGTAATTTTGTTATTATGTCCAGATTCATCACCAAAAACAAACTCAACAACATCCTCTCCATCTAAATTAGTTGTAGTTGTTACTAACATATTATCAATTAATGCTAATGCACTTTTTGCTTTAATAATATTATTAATGTCTTCCTGGGATAAATCTAATTCAACAACCCACTCAGCTTCTGTTACTTCACCTACTTTATTAATTAGTAAGGGATCAGATAAAGCATAGCTGAGGTTGAAATTTAAGTCTGAAATGTTTAGTTTAGTATAAATCGCATTATTTTTTTCAAATTCCAACAATAAATCTCCACTACATATACTAATTAAATTTTGTAATTTTTTAGTATCATAAATGGCTAGTTTACTATCTTCTAATTGAAAATCATCACATACAACACTTCCAATAACATCTTTGGTGGGTGTCATAAAATCGATCTTTAATGAGTTATCGTTAATAACCCATTTTACAGATTCATTAGTACCTAAATAGTACTTATTAATTATTGATTGTATCTTTAATTTATTTATCATTTGTTTAAAATTTAAAAAACATTTCTTTATATGGGTTTAGATTTAAAGTCCAACCAAGGTCGGAGTAAAAACCCTCTAACTTATTTAACAAAATAGACTCAAATATTTTTTTTCTATCAGCATATTCTTCGATGAATGTACGAATCTTAGGTGCTAAATCAAAGTCTAAAAAAGCAACAGCATCAATTTGGTATGGGTTTGATTTTAAGTAAATCCATTTAATTTTCTCACCTTGAGTTATCATTTTATGTTGGTTACTTAAACCCCAAAATCGAAGTAAATCATTATGTCTAATTACAGCTCTAACAGCAGCTGGTGCTCCTTTAGCTACAGTTGTAAACATTTCTCCGGCACGTGCTTTACGTTCAGTATACTTATTTAATGTTTTAACTGATGTTGGATTACCTAACTCGGTTAGCGGTATACTACCGTCTAATATTTGCTGTTTAAATGTTTTGACACGAGCATCGATCTCGGGCTGTTGTGTGCCTTTTAACACGTCTACTAGTGCTTTATGAAAAAATTTACCTAATACTGGTGGGAAGTTTGCTTTTTTAAATTCAAGCCCTTTTACATCAAGTGATTCCTTTTTAATACCTTCTTGCTTAGTAATCCACTGAGCGTATCTTCTAGTAGCTCTAAAATAAGCAGCACGAATAACGGCTTCAGTCTTCATTTCTAACCTATGTGCACCTTTAGCATTAAAGCAATTTGTAGCTAACTCACCATAAGAGTCAGTAATAATATCCTGATATTTTAAAGCTATATCTTCTAACTTATCGTCTTTTTCTTCACTAGGCATTTCATCAAAATTAGAATATAAATGTCTAAGTAAAGGTTCAGCATGAACATAGATAGAATCAGTATCAGAGTATGCTACATAATTAGTATCTTCAGGATCACAAATCCACCAAGGAGTATCTTCTATATGTTTCATAATTCTATACCTTCTTTAATAACTTTATTAATATGTCTATTAGCAGTTAAAGCACTTTCTTGAATAATGCGCTGACCACTTAATGTAATGGCTTCAGATAAAATAACATTACCATAACGGAAACTACCAAGAGCAGTTGCACCATACAAACTATTTAACAAAATCTTCATAGTATATTGTTTCATATGAAATGCCGCACCTAATTCTTTATTTCCAGATTTATATGCTGTTTTCATTTCATTTTTATATAATACACGCTCATCAAACCACTTTTTTAATATTGTTGAAAGAACTGATTCTCTGTTAGTATTAAACATAACACCATTAGCTGAAATAGATAATTCATTCTGTTGGATCATTGATATTAGTCGACCAACATTAACCTTAGTTCTGTTTCGTTTAGCATTTTCAATCATTAACTCCTCTTCAGGATCTCTCTTTAATAAATCATTTAACCCTAAACGATTATTTCTATCATCAGCATCTATAATCCTACCAACCATTGTTTCTTTACCAATATTAATAGTCATAATAATTGAAGGATATAGTGATGTTAAATCCTCATCAAACACATAATTGTAAATACCTGCTTTAGGACAAAATAAATACCCACCAGCATAATTCTTTTTAGATAAAGGATTACGTTCTTTAGCAGGTGGTACAATACCCTCACTTAATAGATAAGCGGAAATTGCCCCATCTTGTGTTTTAGTATTAGCATAGACTTCACTATAATTGTGTTTACCTTTATGAGCTAGATTTTTTACAAGAGATAAATATTCTAATTTTTCATCTAGTAATTTTAAAATCTCAACATCAACAAAGTTATATTGGATAAATTTATGTATATCAGATTCAAATAAATCATCAAGATTACCTTCGTATTCTATTTTATTTACTCCAACATATTTTTCCCCAATAGCATCTAACTTAAATGATGGTTCATCAGCCCAACTAAACTTTTTATGCAAACGCATATAATCAAGAGATTCAACACCTGCTATTTGAATATATTGATCTTTATACCAAGGAGTTTCTCTAACATAACCAATTGGAGATAGATAACGAGCAACATCTTCACCTAAAACATTACACATTCTATAGTAAAGATAAGGAATATCAAAATAATCACTATTCCACCCTACTATAATATCAGGATCCATTTCCCTGAACTTTTCTAGAAATTTAAGTAATAACTCATCTTCTGTAGCACAAGGGATAATCTCTTTATTTTTGGCTTTAGTTCTATTAAGTTGGGATTTTTTATCTAAAATTAATATTCCCCATTCATCAACTTGTTTATCATACCAAGCGATTGATGTAACTTTTTTAGGAGCAGATTTAATATAATCTTCAGTAAGAGCATCTCCCCATTCAGTTTCAATATCAAAAAATATTTCACGATGGGATTGGGATGGTTCATCATCAATACCATATTTTTCAACTAAGAATTTTTGATAGGGTGTCATATCATGGAAATGAAGTTTAGTGTTTTCAGGTTTCCAATTGCGTACTTTCTTTAGAGGTTCACCCCCTAACCCTAGATGGGTAGAATCAGCTTCACCACACTCAACATAAGCTTGGTTAGTCCATTCTACTTTTTGATAGCCCTCATCTTCCCAGAGGTGCATCAAATAGGTGTTACCACCTGTTCTTTGTGCAAATGCTTTTTTATACAAGTCTTATTATTTTAGGAAAGTTGAGGTTAATTCTAATTCTGTAAAGAACTTCCCTAAGTCAGGTCTGAAATAATTAATGGATTTCATTACTTTATTATCTGAAGTGCGGTATACCACATACTTACCATTTGATTCTTCAAAATGGCATGGTTCACCCTGTTGTTCAGAGCGTAATTTAACTGTTTCTTCTGCCTCAACAACTGTATTACAAATTTTAGACATATTAGAAGCTTGTACTTCAGCATAACCTTCTAACATTTTATCTTTTAAACCAAATACTAAAGCTCCATTACCCAAACCTACATAGGTAATATCAAGTAAAGCATCAAATACTTCAATAATATTTTTTTCTTTAACTGCTACTTTTAATTCATCTAGCTCTTCTTGAATAAAATCAATTACAAACTGGGCATCTTTAGGGTTAATAGTTGGGGTTGTTCGGTTTTGATAACTTTTCCCCATAACTTCATTAAACTCCTCTACTTCATCTACGAATGGTACTTTTACTTTCTTCATAACTATTATTTATTTAAATATTATGTCCTCCGTTATTAATCTTCAGACTGTCAAAAAATTCTTTTCTTGCATTGTTTTGATCATCTCTAAACGCTCCAGATGCTTTAGTAGTAACCATTGCTGCCCCTGCATGTTTAACACCTCTACAAGATACACAATTATGAGTTCCTACAATAGTAACAATTACACCTAAATTACCTTCAGTAATTTTATCTACAGCATTATGGATAGCTGATGTTAATTGTTCTTGGATAGCACCTCTACGACCAAATAATTCTACAATTCGGTTTAGTTTAGATAATCCAATTACTTGACCACTTTCTCCAGCAATATACCCAATATGAACTACACCTCCGATTGTTTGGTGGTGGTGTGAACACATTGATGTAAGTGGAATATTTCTTTCAATAACTACACCATCATATCCATCTGAGGGGAATGATGTAATTGGAGACATTGCGGTATATCTACCTTCCCATAAATCATTAACATATGCTTTAGCTACTCGACGAGGTGTTTCCATTGAATTTGGATCATTACGCCAGTCACACTTTAGAGCATCAAGAAATTTACCGAATGCTTCTTCAGCTTCGTCAATCATTGATAATTTTTCTTTTTCTGTGAATGGGAAACCTTCGGCAACACCATTTGCGAAACCCATTTGTACCACTTCTAATTCTTCGTGGATTTTTCTACGTTTATTTTCCATTAATTATAACTTTTTATTTGTACCAATATACGAACTCTATTTACAGAGCCCAAATTGAATTTAAATTTCTATGTAGACCTTTTTCGGAATCCATTCCCATACCAACGATCCATTCATCGTCAATAGTAAATGCGTGGTATGATTTTTGTTTTGGAATTGGTGAAGTATCTCTGGTTATTAAAGATACAATTGAAATTGATGATGGTTTTTTAACTTCTAAATATTCAATAACTGCTTTCATTGTATTTCCAGTATCGTAAATATCATCTACAATATAAACATGTTTACCTTTAATACGTGTTTCTAAGTCCTTAGTGATCTGTATATCGCCTTGTTTGCGGTTTATATACGATTTAACGCGCATAAAATCACATTCAATATCAATTGGCATAGCTCGTACCAAATCGCTATAAAACGCAAAACAACCGTTAAGCAACCCAACCATTACAATAGGTGTTTTATCACCTCTATGATCATCTGCAATTTGTTTACCTATAATTTTTGTTTGGATATCTATGTCTTTAGCTGTGATTAGTTCTCTCATTTTATTATAAATTTTTACCTTTTACCCCCAAAATATTCAGTGGCGTGTCCTTCACTTATTAGAGTTTTATTTATATCTATATCTTCTATCCACAGAGTACCTAAACATCTCCCATATTTTCCTACTCCATGTGACTGGAGAATAAAATCTCCATCCCTTAATAATTCTATAAGTCTTGATTTAGCAGCTAATCCTAATTTCTTTTCTTCTAAATCTCTAGTTCTAGATTCAGGAGCATTCATACCGTGCATTCTAATTCTAACTTTTTTCCAAGTGTCAAATCCTAAATCCACTAAAGCATCAACAGTATCTCCATCTACTACTCTATCTAATTTGGCGTTGTATCTATACATTATTTATATAATTTTCTAATTTATCTATTAATACTAATACTTCATCAGGTTCCATAGTAATGGCACAACAAACATTAATGTTGTCTTTGATGTCTTCTAATATAGAAAGTGCTTCATCTTTAGTCACTATACTTCTCTTTGATCTTCAAAGGCAATAATGTGGGGTCTCCAAGTCATTCTATAACCATTATCTCTAACCCAATCAAATAGTACTGGGTAAGATTTAAATAATGCTTCTCTTGAATCCCCAGCAGGCATAAACCAAACTTTATGTTGAGGTACCTCTAAAGTTTCAATACATTCCATTATTTCAGCTAAAGCACCTTCATCTTTACCATCCCATACAGGTTTAATATGATAGTCTGAATGGTAATCAATTGATTGTTTTATGGCTTCATAATTAAGCCTAAGCCTATTGTGTGTTTTAATCATCTTCTCATCTGTAATCTTACCTTGTGGTGTTTCTACCCCAACAACGGGAACAGAATTAGAAAACTTAGGGCTAATAGATAAGAGATTAATAGGATAGTCAGTGGCGAGGAAATGACTTCCTTCTGTCTCGATAGTAATAAAAATACCTTTTTCATTTGCAAAGTGTGTTAATTCATTTACCAATGCTCCATGCATTGTTGGACTGCCACCAGTTAACATCATCTCTTTAATATGAGGATTTTTCTCATATGCTTCAATAATATTATTAAAATTAAAATGTCCTTTTTCTGGGTGGATTGATGTGTACCAACTATCACACCAGCCACCCTCACCGAAATAACATCTATGAGTACAACCTGTTGTGCGAATAACTACTGTTGGGTAACCTGCTCTACTACCTTCTGACTGTACGGCAGTATAAATCTCTACAATTGGGAGGTTTTTATCGTAATCCTCAATTCGTTTTAATTGTTTATTTTTCATTATTTTTTTAAGTGGTTTTATATTCACTATTAATCTTCAACATAATAGGCAGCATTTTTACCATGCTCCATAAATTTAACTTTTGTTACTCTAACTCTGCCATCTGTTTCCTCTGATACAAATGGGTTTAATTTATTAAAGATATATTCTGCAAATTTTTCAGCACCTGTAGCTGGGATTATTCTTACTTGGGCTACACCTGCTACATCCATTTGTTTAAATGCATTAATTGCAGGATCATCTTCTGCTATAATCATAGTGTGGTCAAACATATAATCCATCCAAGCTTTAGGTTGCATTTCATCAATTAGAGTTTTAGCACGTTTCATACCTCCAAAATCCCAAACCCAATTACGATCATCTAATTCACCTTCAAAATAGACTTTAAATGAAATACCATAGCCGTGTACAAATCTACAGTGAGTTGTTTCTGCTTTCCATTGACGAAATACTGTTGAAAATCCGTCAAATACTTTACTTGATTGAAATTTACCCATGATAAAATGCTTTTATTTCTTCTTGACTTTTAACTCCTACAAACTTACCAAGCACTACTCCATCAGCATCTACTTTGACTACTGTTGGAATACTTCTTACACCATACTTCATTACGGATTCTTGATCTTTATCTGCATCTAATTTTTGTACTGGGATACCTGATTCTGCAATTTTAGCCATTACAGGACCAAACATTTTGCAAGGTCCGCACCAAGGGGCTGATATGTAAATTAATTTATTCATAATTTTTTATTTTTATACTAATTCTTCTACTATTCCTACTATTTCACTCAATATAAGTAAAACTGTTGCAGTAACCAAACTAAAAGGGATAAAACAATAACCTAATATTCTAATTCCTGATTTGATGAATGATATAATTTTATGCCATTTTGGATCTGGGGTGTGATTTGGGGTTTTTGGTAAATACCCTGTTGATCCTGAAAAATAAGTACCTCTCATTGCTTCTGTTCTTCCGTCGCTCATATTATTTAATATTTAATTGTTCTTTTTCATATTCTGATAGAATCTGTTCAACATAAATTCTAGCTGTTTCATAATCTACAACACCCTTCTCATCTGCATACTTTGATGGATCTGGTCTATCTAACTTAATAAATGCCTCTATTCTTTCTACTGATGAAGCTGATTTATAATCTGCATACCACTCATCTCCCTCTCCACCATGAATGCGGATAGGTTTATAAGATGTCATTGTTCTTTTATAAACTTCATCAAAATCAATACCTAATTCTTTACATAATATCTCACCATCTTGAAGAATAGTAAATTTATCTCCTAGTAGATAAGGTGTCCAATAATTTACCCTTTCAGCTTCCCAGTTACCTAATCTAAAGGCTGCATCATCTGCATCTCTAAACTCCTGTCGACAATCAGGATAAACACTATGATCACCAGCATGAATCCCTAAAGCAATATCTGTATTTTCTTCTGTTTTATTTGCTACTGATAATAGAAGCAAATATTTTGTTCCGGTTAGGAACAACTGTTGCTTTCATATTATCTTCGGCATAATGTCCCTCTGGTACTTCATCCCCACCTTCTACTAAAGCCGAATCAAGCAAATCAACTAACCCATTTAACTGGATTTGTTTATATGTTACCTTATGACCATTTTCATTTAAGTAATCTACTAATGATTGGGCACGTTGCAACTCAACTTTATGTTTTTGACCATAGTCAAATGATAAAGCTGTTACTGTTTCATACTCATTTAGTGCCTTAAGCAACAACGTTGAGCTATCCATACCACCTGAAAGTGATACTACTACGTGTTTTCCTTTGTTGAAATCTAATTCTAACTGCATTGTTTTTTTATTTTATAACTGCCAGGTATTTTAAGCGTATAGGCTAACGCTATTATCTTACTAAACTATAGACAGGATCCGGTCTTTCTACTGATATAATATCTGAACCTACTTTACATTTTCCACCCTGTTGTAAAATTTTTCT
>JACKZZ010017324.1_pt1 | contig 19219 bp, 13 predicted proteins | sample 8027871 | NCBI WGS metagenome assembly JACKZZ01 (sample SAMN15724774, study PRJNA655200) | protist metagenome | isolation source: fluorescence activated cell sorting (FACS) single amplified genomes of... | place: USA: West Boothbay Harbor, Gulf of Maine | collected 2000-07-19
GCGAACCCAGGAGGGAGTACCTAAATAATATGTGAAATGGAGAGGGTTAAAGGGGGGGAGTAAATCTGATTTGGACTGATTGAAACCGATATGAAACCGATATGAAACCGATATGAAACCGATTTGAAACCGATTTGAATATACAACTGCAGCAATATTGCCATGAAAAAAGCAGATCTCTATCCAGCAAAACAGCAACAAAAAACAACAACACTTCTTGTTTCTTGCTCTTTTTCTCACCTGCTGCCTGACTTTTATCTCGTCGACTTGAGCAAAAGCAGAAGCAGGGTAATCCCCAGTTCTCTCCGTCATCATCACGTATTCGGACCACCTTGAGCTAATTATAAAACCGAAATGCTGCCAGAACTTAAGTACAGAATCCCGAGCCCCGCTCGGGAACGTCAGGGCGTACATTCCCGTCTCGCCAAAGCGGTTGATGCGGCAGGGGGTGGCGAAGCCGTTCTTGGAACGCATGTATTCAGACGCATGAATGGCGATTTTCTCTGATGGGAACGCGAAACAAGACTCGCCATACTTAGCGAATTCGCGCTCACACGAGCGAAACAGCCGAGCGCTGTATGGGTGTACGACGAAACGTGGGTAGCCGAGGGACAGGGCTTCCCATACCTCTGCCTCCCCTTCTTCGTAGCCGATTACGTGCGACCACAGCGGCATGGAGACAGAACACCCGTGTGGCGACGAGGGAAGGGGTTCCCCCAGGGTTTTTTCCTGCCAGCGAGGGTGAGAGTGCAAGTTGAGCTCCAGCAGGTCGTCGAAATTCACCTGCACCCCCCGTGAGGCAACATCGGTCGCATATTCGGGAAAGTAGCCGCCATAAAGAATCGTTTTGATGACGGTTTCGGTCCCCGGCACCAGCCCCATATCGGCAAGTTCTTCCCAGTTACGCTCGGACAATTTGCTGCAATCATTTAAGCTGGTGATACCCATCGAGGCGAACGTTTCAAGCGCGATTGGGACGTGGTGCTCACGGAGGCCGACATCTGGCCTGTGCGAGACGACCGCAGCGAGCACAGTATTGAGGTCCACATTCTCGGCAAACTTCGGGAGGCCCATCACTCCTATTTCTTCCTTCTCTTCGGCTTCTGAGGGGTGATCTCCTTTCGTTTCCACCCCTTCAACATCGGGCTTTGCCGTTACTGCTGCAGACACAAATCGCCGAACTCTGCTCCTTCTTTGTCCAGAGCCAGTAAAAAGGACAGAAGCCGGCAACCTTCGCCAAGCTTGCACGAATGGAAGTCCAGCGTCAGTACTAAGCATCTGACGTCCCCATTGAAACCGTCTGAAGACCTGCATGTGGGATGTGGGCGTGTAAAAAAGTAGATACGTCGCCCTACCGTTGCTTCAACTTCCAACTAATTCAAAGTTTCTTCCGCGCATTCTCTTTTTCTCATCCGCTGTTTGGCTGGCCGCTGGCGGGGCTGTGGTCTCCGAGGTCTTGCCCAGCTTGGCTTGGGCACTTGCCGGGCTTGTGTGCTGCGAAATCCCGAAAAGCCGCGGAACCTAGCCCCCATCCCCTTGTGCAGAAGGACGTCTTGTCACTCATTACTGGGCACTTTTGGAGCAGCGCCATGACTGATACAAAGGAGTCCAAGGTGAGATATGTCAACACATTGGGAGTTGTTGTTCTTATGAGTCATTTTCCGGCTGTTTTTCGTTTTTGGCTTTCCAGCCGGGACGCCTAAATGGGTTGTTGATGTATGCTCTTAGGGCGGTTCCGAAGTAGTTGTCTACCTCTACGACCTGAGCCGTGGTATGGCCCGGACCATGTCTCAACGGATAGTTGGAACGCAAATTGATGGAATCTGGCACACGGGCGTGGTCGCATTTGGCTACGAGTATTTCTACGGTGGTGGTATCCAGAGCTCCCACCCGGAGTGCAACCAGGCCGGCACGGCAGTCCAGAAGATCGACATGGGGACAACGAGCAAAACACAGCAGCAACTCCACGATTTCCTCAAGTCAGTCGCCCACCAGTGGACAGCGCAGACGTACCACCTGCTTCAACACAACTGCAATAATTTCTCCGACCTAGTCTGCAACTTCCTTCTCGGCAAGCCTATCCCGTCCTTCATCACTGGCCTGCCTTCCCAAGTCCTCCAGACGCCTATGGGGTCAATGATCGCAGGAATGTACGAAAATATGGCAAAACAAGGCGGTGGTGGAAGTTTCGTTCCCCAGGGGGACGTCGGTGGCTCGCTGAATCTTCCCCCGATCGGCGGCGCTCGAGCAATGCAGCAGCAGCTCGAGGCAAAACTTGGGACGAAAGACAGTGCAGGAAAGCAGGTGCGAAAGGTATGGAACGAAAATAAAGCGGAGCTGGCTTCCAGTGCGCTGTCACTCGTGAGAAAAATCCTGGCGAATATCGCCACCAAACCCGAACAGAAACGGTTTCAGAAGCTCAAGACGAGTGTCGTGAAAAAAAAACTGGGAGAGGTAGTCGGAGGGGTGGAGTTACTTGTTCTGGCCGGGTTTGAGATGAATAAGGAGGAGACACACTATGAGATCAAGGGTGGTGTGGTGGGGGAGCTGTTGGCGCGGATAAAAGATATTGTAGCGAGAATAGATGAAAAGCTACCGCCGAAGGGCAAGTCGAGTAAGCCTGCGACCGTCACAGCCACAACCAATAGTGAGGAAAAAGAAAAACCGAAAAAAATAAAATCTGTAACTGTAACTCGAAACAGGTTCTTTGTCAATGATGCCGAACCCGACTGGTTCGCTCAGATTCAAAAAATAATCTCGGCCGAAAAAATAAGTTCCGTGGTGGTTGAATTTCCCGGTAACCCGCTACTCCAGGCAGCTGACCTGAGGAGCTTGTCAGAGCTCTTGCGCAGCCACGGGATCCCGCTTATTGTCGATGATACAGTCGGAAGTTCACTTAATTTTTCGGCTGTTAATTTCGCCGATGTCATCGTGACGTCGCTGACAAAGTGGTTCTGTGGCACCGGTGACGTAATGGCAGGGTCTCTCGCTCTCAACCCTAATTCGGACTATTATGATGAGTTCAGAAAGAAAATGAAGCTCGAGTACGAAGACTTGGTGTTCTCTGGCGATGCACTGGCTCTGGAGGCGAGCTCCCGCACATATGCCCTCCGCATGTCAGCCGTAAATGCCAGCACCAAACCGCTTGTGGAGTACCTTCGTACGCATCCGAAAGTTGACAAGCTCTGGTACCCAGACCACGTCACAGACCCGGAGATCTGTGTCGCGAGCAGCACCACAGGCGAGCAGGGCCACGGCGGGCTGTTTTCGTTCGTGCTGAAGGACGTCGATGACTCCGCGAGATTTCTAGAGGACCTTGAGGTCTGCAAAGGGCCTAGTCTTGGCACCAGCTACACTCTCGTCTGCCCCTACACGATGCTGGCACACTATGACGAGCTCGACTGGGCGGAGGCGCAGGGTATCTCGCGATATCTTATTAGGGTATCGACTGGAATGGAGGATGCGGAGGACCTAGTAGGGCGCTTTAAGCGAGCTCTGAATGGGGCTTAGGGTGGCGCAGGCGTGAGCTGGGACCAACTGGAGCTGCTAGCCCTGTCAAGCACGAGCGCTGAAGGCTTGCTGCGCTGGCGGCCACAGCGTACAGTGCATGGCGCTCGCCTCAGCACCTGCAGCGGCTCCGCGCCACGCGCCAAGCGGCCCCACAGCCTGCTGCATGGCGCGTGCATGCAGGCCCCCGAGCTTTTATCCGCTAGCTATCGCGATATATATCTCTCTTTTATTTATTTCAGTATACGGAAGCGAATATAGATGTATTTAAATACACACAACAAGCTGTGCAGGCAAAATAAGCATATTTCCCGCATACAGCGAGGGTCAAACCATCGTCGCACAGACGCACCAATAATTGCTACGTATACACGTGCGTGTATCTACATACGGAACGTCAAGACGCGGCTATTTGGCCCACAAATCAGTGCCAGCATGCCGGGTAAATAGCGATACACTTAAGCTGCGCTTAGAGAGTGATGCACTTCTTGGGCACAGCAACGCCGTTATTCGAGTACACAGTTGTGGGTCCCCAAGTCCAGTCCTTGTGAAAGTCGATGATGTTGATGTTGATGTCAACATTGGTGTTGGCAACCACATCCAGAGCGTAGTTCGAAGTCAGGCACAGCTGCTTGGACGCCAGGGTGCCGGTCACCTCAGCAGTGAGGGAGGGGGAGGCCTTGAGCGAGTACGAAAACACGCGGTCAAAGTTCATCTTGAAAGTGGGGGTGATGCCGAGGTTTCCGGTCATGTCGATGTCAGCGTTGAGCTTGGTGCTGATGGCGGGCTTCAGGTCAAACACCGGGGTCGGGTTGGCATGCGTCCAGTGGTTGGTAGGGTCCCAGCTGATGAAAGCGTTGCCGAGGTCAATACCAGCGTTGGTTCCAACGGTGAGGTCGGCCGCTGAGTTGAACTGAAGGTTAGCGGTGACTTCGAGGGGGATTTCGAAGGAGAGCATGAACGGGACGGGGCCGACCTTGAAGTCGATGAGGTAGGTGTTGGCGACAAGAGGCATAGTCTTGTCGAGCCCGACGTTCCACTGGGCCGAAGCTGCGGCGTCGAACACCATTGATGCGTTCAGCATAGCGTTTTTGAAGCCACCGGTCAGGCGTTCCAACTTGAAGGAGCCAATGGACATGTTGACGAAAACGTCTGTCTGGAGTGCTGCCCAGCAGTCCGAGCACGTGACGCTGATCTTGCCAGACGAGTACAGGGGGATGGGCGCTTTGGCAACACCGCTGCAGTCGGTGTTGTAGCCGAGGCAGATGTGCTTATCGATGACATCGCCCTCGCTAGAGCGCAGGCCGACGGAGCCTTCAGCCATGGACCATTTTGGGTCGGAGACGTCACAGGCACCCTCGGAAGTGTACGCGATGTTTGCGGACTCGAAAACCTCGTCGTAACGTGCCATGGCTGTATCAACGAAGATAGTGTCGCCAAGGTGTGCCGCCTGGGAGGCTCCGACGATGCGGCGCAGCACGTAGGTGGACTGGTTCACGATGGTTTTGCAGCCCCACTTCGCGCCACCGGTGATAAAGTGGTCATTCCAGTCGTGAAACTTGAGGAAATACTCGGTCGCCTCCACAGAATTGTGGAATTTCAGGCTCAGCCTTGTGTGATCAATGTCGCACGTCACGCTGCTCAGCTTTGAGCCCATATCTCCAGAGTCCATATCGACAAACGCAGCAGATTCGGCACCCAGGGTGTCATAGGACACAGTGTGCACACGTCCACCGATGCATTGTTGAGTGATACCTGTGCGTGCCTCCATAAGGTGTTTTTTTCCGGCAAACGCCGACGCAGCAAGGCTCAGAATAGCAAGTTTAGTCGCCATAGTTGGTTTATGCATGCCAAGACGCGACAAGAAGCAGCAAGATACTGGTCCTCCAGCTCGGCCTGCCAACTGCTGCTGTGTTGCGCGTGACATCTCTCGAAACGTCGGGGGCTGAAACGACGAAACGACCACACCAAAAATCAGCGGAAAATCAGTGTAAATCAGCTGGAAATCTGAAGGTACTCCGAACTCCAAACTCCAACGCGCGAAGAGAAGTCGAAGGAGATGAGGAGACGGAGCCCACAAACAGCAGTTGTGGCTGTAACCGGCATATCCATTTGCGCCATGCCGACCTCAACTGAACTCACCCAGCTATTGCCTAAGTCAAATGATTCCTCGTCATCTCCAAAAACGAGGTATTGCCCACAATTCAGAAGCCATCGCCCAAAAAAAAATATCACCTCTACGCTTTACTACTCTTTTTAGACTTCCCCCATCTCCCTCTACCACCTCTCTCCCCGCACGCCACCGCTTACTCTAGTCTAATCCCAAATCCAGTCTCTGGGGATCAATCAGCAACATGCTGAAAGCACTTGTGGGCTCTGGGATGCTGGCGCTAGGACCAGCTGTGAAGGCATGTGGTCTAGTTCTTGGGTGCACTATCGTCTGCCTAATGGCCATCCTTAGCCTGTACACGATGCGTATAATCCTTATAACTATTCACAAGCTTCGGGCCAATGGACATAAAGCCGACCGTGATGGCCGAATAGAGTACTTTGAGATAAACCAGATCGCATTCGAGTCTTTAGGGAGCTGGGCCTCCTCATTCTGCATGATTACATGCCAGCTAGGCTCCTGCATGGCCTTCCTGACATTCGCCACGTCAAACCTATCACAAATATTCACGTTTTTAAAACCATGGCAAGTCACTCTAGCGCTCGTGATCGCTGTCACGCCACTCTGTTTCCTCCGGACGACGCGACCCCTCTCCTTCACTTCATCACTTGGCAACCTTTCTCTAGTGCTTACAATCGTTACCATATACATCTACGGCTTCTCGCAAAACTCCATCTCGTCGCTCACGGCCCACGTGGAGTCACGGCCTCTCGTGGACTGGGAGGGGGGGTCGGTGATGTTTGGCATCTCGCTCTTCATGTTCTCGGCACACGCTGAGATGATCCCAATCGAGCAGGACGCAGCTGAGCGGAAGACCTTCCTCTCACTGCTGAACTGGAGCTTTCTCGGCATCACCATACTCTACCTGCAGTTTGGCGCGCTGGTATTTGCATTCTTCGGCCCGCACACCGGCGAGCAGTGGAACCCAGAGGCTGGAAAGTACATGCCTGGGACGATTTTCGATAACCTCTCCAACGCCCATGGCGCCGGGAGCAGCGGTCTCGGCACCGTCGTTGTGTCGAGCGTCCGCGCGCTAATGTCAATTACTCTCCTGGTACAGTTTCCCGTCTCACTGCTGCCGTGTTCGAAGAATATCGAGCTATTGTTAGGGTTAGATTCCATGTCGGGTGACGTGAGAGTCACCATAGTACGCCTGCTTGAGGTCATCCTCATCGGGCTCTGTGTGATTGCGATCCCCGGCTTCGAATTCATAACTGCAATTACTGGGTCTTTTTCGTGTGGGCTGATGGCGTTTGTTCTCCCGCCTATGTTCTACCATAAGGTGTGTGGGGAGGATATGGGGTTCGGGCTGAAGGTGTGGAATGCAGTTGTGTGCGTGGTAGGTATCGTAGGCTGTGCGTACAGCACTGCCGTTGTCGTTATGCAGGCCAGCAGCTAGTAGATATTTGCAATGTACATACCAACTGCTTAGAGCTGGAGCTTGTTGTTATTGCTGTATTGATTATGAGCAGAGCCGCAAGGCGCAGTACCGCTCTAGCTGCACTCGGGGCTGTGGCGCTGGCGCGCCGCCACGCCTGTGCTGCATGGCACAAGTTCGGGGGGGGCTGCGCGCGCGGTTATGCATATCCTGTTGAAATCTAAAGCAGGCGCGGCCTGAATATAGATTGCATGAATATAGCCTTTGTGTATGTGTTCCGAAGCGCTTGATTCAAAGAATCTGCCAAAGGCACGCTAGCGAGGAGCTATGTGGGGCACAGGGTCACCCAGCCGTCTCGCACTGAAAACTAAGCAGTTGCAAAGCGCCTACGTCGACTATCGTACGTAGCTTGCACCTAGGCCTAGCTGAAGGCGGTTTCACTAAACTGCTTGTTGGAATATCAGAAATAAAATGTCGGCTTAACTTTTTGCCAAGTCACATTTGAGACTACTTTTTCCGGATTCAAAAAAAGGGGAAAGAACAAGAGAAGTCAACAGAGTGGCTTCACAACACAGCCTTGGGCTTGTGTACTGCTGCTACTCTTGTGCGGCCACTGGCTCTGCTTACTACTGCTTACGCAGACTCAGATATTCAAACTGATGTACACCTTGTGTACTGCACCGCGGTGCCAAATTCAAAGAACTTGCACGATTGCAAGAGGTCCATTGGGAACAATGTCACCCAATAAGCTTGCAATAAGAGACGCGAAGGCTTCGCAGCATAGCTGCTACTGCCACGCTTCTGTGGATACTATTGCACTAAGAAGCATTGATATAGTTCAACGCTATCGCAACGAGGGCCAGCGCTGGCGCGGGCGCCGCGGGGGCGCACCGGGCAGTCCGCGGGCCAGCGCACCTGGGGGTGGCTTTGCGCGGGGCGGCCCTGGCGGCTAGCTGGCGCTAGCTAGGCTAGGCGCAAGGGCGCGACGTGCACGCTTCAACATTCCAAACAATTTGCCATTCGGTCCAGCTTCTGCTCCCAGCAGGTAACCGACGCCATCAGCGCTCGCATTTTATTTTTCTCTGCAGCCAGCTTTCGCTTCGAGGCCAAATGGTCAGCGACTGCCTGCGCAAGCTCTGTTTTGAGCCGGGCAATTTCGCGGTCTTTATCTTCAGCTGGGGGGATCATCAGACCAGCTGCAGCCATTTGCAACGAGCTGCTGCACTTGTCATACCTGAAATCACACGCAGCAGGGCGGTATTAATTGTAGAAAAAATCAGTTTTTTTGTTACCGAGTTGCGTTCAAGCTGGCGCCAGCCACGTGCAAGGCCCGATTGCTAGCCGATTTATTATTCCGAAATGTTTCCGAACTCTTCCCAGCGAAAGTCCACGTGCTGGCTAGTTTTTTCATCACCCAGATCCCCGCCCCGAGACCTAGAAAGTCGTGTCATCCGTCGTGACTGGGATGTATTTGACCTTCCTTTGCGTTGCTGGCTGCTCTCTAGGCTGACGTTCCCGCATATGCATCCTGCTGAGGAGTAGTTACGCAGCGTGCTGCCACCCACAGCGAATCTGTTTTTGCCAGGGGCAATAGCATAGACGTCGACAAGATGGTTACAGAGGCCGATTTTTTCGAGAAGACCACCCTCTGGCCCATCATAGATGAGTTTGACGTGCTCTTTCCTACAGGCATTAACGAGGTAGTCAATACCATCAAAATCCTTAAGCAGGAGGCGTTTGTCTTTGTCGTATGCCCGGGATAATGAGCTGCATTCGGAGAGCGGTTTGACTATCTTTCGATCAAGCCCTATGACGAGTATATCCAGCTTCTTATTCTCCTGTTCGCCGAACACATGGTGATTATGAGGACTATATGATGGGATTGACTAGCGATTTCCATCTCTGCTACCAATTTTTTCGCGATTTTTCTTCCGATTTTTTTTTGGATTTTCTTTTGGACTTATTCAGTTTCGCTCATTATCGGTAGATTATTTAGCGGAAAGAGGGAAGGGCCTAGCCTGTACCTGTTCAACTTGCTGTAGGATTGACATGATACGATGAAACATGGTTGGGATGGAGGGAACCAGTTCCGTTTCGTCGGGACCAATTGCGAGCGACTGGCCCGGTTTGAGTTTGGTTTTGTCAAAGGATTCTACCTGGTAAAAACGGTAAATTTCCAAGAGATATACAACAGATTTCCAGAAATTCTGAGTGTTAAAGGAAAGCGAGGTAGAAAGACAGCGGCAAAGCGAGAATGGCAATGATACATAACAACATATGCTTGTGCGTTTTGAGTTTCGAAGACTGTGCCTACGTAATGTTCCCAGTTGAAACAAGCGATATATCCACGTTGAAGTCCGTTGTTACTGCTGTCAATATCCGTGGCTGTCCCGACAATGTGGGTGCTAAGCTGGGAGCTTCGCCCGGAATTTTCTGCGGAATTTTCTGGGGAATTTTCCTCAGAGTGATCGTCGCCACTGCTGTTCCTGAAACCCATCAGCTACATGTCAGCGGGCGAATGATGCAACAATAACATATTTTGAAACTTTCCAAATAATGCAACTCACGTCCTCCGAGCTGACTTGTTCATTGAGAGTTCTGCTACTTTAAAGTCGCCATTCTGAGTGACAAGGGATGACTTTACTTTGCTGGAGCCGTCATTATTTTCGGCGGGCAGTACCTCATCACTGTGTTCAGGTGAAACTTTCCTGATGTGCAAAAAATGTATCAGCTGCGGTTCACAAAAGTGCGCAGTGACCTTTTAAGTAGAGCTCTTACCGGGTTTTGGCATTTTCTCCGCTGCTGGCCCGGTTCCGCTTCTTGGACCCACCTTCGTCTGAACACAACACTTCAGTTAGCACACCATGTCATTGTCAATGAAAATGCTTCTCATACGTACACTTCAGTCCAGCTTCCATTGCAGTGAGAAAGGCGGAGCGGTGATGGAGGACGTGCCCTTTTTGTGTCTTTTGCCGGAAGATGAATTAATTGATACTGGGGAGTTGGGCATCAGAGACATCAATTGCAAACGGAAAAAAAAATCGGAAATCTGAGAAATCCGGGAAATCTGTGAATTTACCAGTCAAAATGAGGTGCTCTTCCTATGCTTGTTGCTGAGCCCGACTCTTATCTCTTATCTCTCATCTGCCAGCCATTTGGCGCCCATTCCTCAAGCCTCTCCGCTGCGGGTATGGACTCGAAGGTGGGGGCATCAGCAGCAGAGGCTGCATCTCTAGCGGAGACCACCAGTAAATGTGATGCGGTGAGTTTAGTTTCCAATGTGGGGACCAAGGAAGCTGAAACGGTGGAAAATAATGCGAACGAGCCAGTCAAGGGAGAGGAAGGAACAAAGGCGGGAGTGCGAAATGTCGGACTGAGGCAGAAGACAGTGCACCCATCGAGCGAAACTTTCGACCCCAAACACCCAACAATCCGCCGTGAGATTATAATGATGATTGCGCAGTATTTAGAGGACGAGGGCTATCTGTCGAGTATGATGGTCGTCAATGATGAGGCCAACCTCAAGCAAAAAGACGACAGGAAATGGAACGCAACTTGGCAGCGGATCGAGCGGTTCATCCTCGCCGGCGATTGGGCCGAGGTTGAAAAGCTCTGCGCGGAAGTTGAAAAGGGCCGGCCAGCCCTGCGAGGAAACATAAAGGCTCTGATGTACTCTGTATACACTCAGCAGTACTTGGAGCTTATCCATCGCCAGGAGTCCCAGAAGGCCTTCACTTATCTCAAAAAACGCCTCAAACCGCTCCAGGCAATCTACGCGTCGCCGGAAGAGTTCCAGGACCTGTGCTTCCTGCTCACCTGCACGCAGGTCAACGAGGCTAAGAGCTTCCGCGACTGGACGGGCGTGAACTCATCGCGGGAAGCCCTGTCTCAAAAATTCCAGCGGATTCTCGACTCGGACTCTCTGGGTGCTGCGCGCAGCCTCACGACCAAAAAGGTGCCACGTGGACGGCTGGTTCAGCTGCTACAACAGGCGGTGGCTTACCAGATCGAGTTTTCGCGATACCAGCACCAGAAAACGAAGGCGTCTCTGACGACAAATTTTACGACTATACTCGAGGACTACACGTGCTTTGTTGTCCCCAATACGCGGCATCTGACCTTCACCGGGCACACTAAGGCTGTCAAATGCCTGACTTATCTGGGTGATGGGGGCGAGAGATTAGCTACAGGTTCAGCTGATAAGACTGTGCGGCTATGGGGGTCAGAGTCTGGGAAGTGTGAAAAAGTTCTCCATAGCCATAAAGCTAAAATATGGGACGTGGCTTCAGATTCAAGAGGGCGAATGCTGGCGAGCGCAACTGCGGATGGTGTAGTTAATGTGTGGAATCTCCATAGGGAGGAAATTGAGCTAGAGCAGGCTGTCACGGCACACCACGGCGATGTGTACGGAACCGAAAAAATTTCCCGACAAATAAAGTCACAAAAAAAAAATGGATTTCGCGAGCCGCAGTTTTTGTTTCTAGTGTATTTGGCGGGGAAAAGCTGATATTTGGCGGGAAATATTCTTTTTTTGCGCGAAACTCTCAGGTATTCGGTCTGCCTGACGCGTTCGGGCGAACAGTACGTGTCGGGTGGGTACGACAGGAAAATTGTCGTTGTTGATACGGGGACAGCCAAAATATCACAGGAGTTGCGTGGCCATACTGGACTGGTGTCATCGGTACAGCCCAGCGCTTTTGTTATTTATTCTATTTTTCCTTTCTACTTTTTCGGGCCTGGCGCGCACTTGGAAAATCCTGAAACATCCTGGAAATTTCTCAGGTTGTTTTCAACCGTTTCGGGAATTTGGTGGTATCGGGGTCACGAGACGGGACCGTTAGGCTCTGGGATGCCATTTCCGGCTGCTGCGTGCAGGTTTTCACCTCACACCTCGGTGAGCTGACATCTGTCGCAATAAGCGATTCCGGAACCTATGTCCTCTCGGCGTCCAAAGATAACTCCAACAGGCTCTGGGACATCCGGATGAGGAGGACGGTCCAGCGTTACACCAGCCATCAGAACACGTGGAAGAGCTTCGTCCGGGCTGGATTCTTTGGACCACACGATGAAATGGTCGCGAGTGGGTCAGAGGATGGGTCGATTTATATGTGGGATAGGCAGACAGGGAATCTGATACAGAAAACTGAAGCACAAGAGGGGGCAGTGTATGCCACAGCTTGGAACGCCTCGACTTCGCTGCTGGCGAGTTGCTCTGACGACGGGACAGTTTCCACGTGGCACTATACGAAACACCAGAATAAAGAGCAGAATACAGAGCAAAAAGAAGAAGATACTGCTACCACCAGCAGGAATAATGGAAGTGGTTGTGGGCAGTGGGCAGGTGGGTCAGGTCTACTTTAGTACGTATTGCCACAGGCTCTTTGCTCTTTACTCTTCTCTTTTATAGTCACAACATATATACGCTATGCCTACGTATGCATGGCGCGGCTGCGCCGCGGCTACACTGGCCGCCGGTAACCGCCTAGACGGCGGCCGACTAATGTGCGTGGCGTGGGCGCTGCTTTGCTTCATCAAAAAAATGCCACCTGGCTAACGCGCCGCCTGCCGCTGCCTGAGATGCTTGCTTTTTCAGCGGCGCAGCAGCATGCATAAGGCAAGCAAGAGCGGCTGCGCAGGCGCGCTAGCCGCTAGCCGCATGCAGAGGCTGCCATGCGGGCGGAAGCGCATACATGCACGTAGGCTTTATTTTGTTTATACAAGCGCGCGCCTTTTGAGGCGCGCGCGCCCGCTGCCGAGGCAACCGCGGCGGGTCTTTTTCGCCAGCTCGCCGCAGCGCATTGCAGCCGCGCGCGGCCACGTGTAATAACTACCGCACGCCACGCTATGCCTGGAGCTTTTTTCTTTTCTTTGAGAAAAAGCTGAAATCCATAGACAAATGTGCTGGTGCGAAATATAACGCGGATTCGAAAACTGTCGAATTCAAAAAACTCGGTGCTATGGTGACTTTCAACCAGTGCCAGCCAGTGAATTGCAAGCACACCTCCACGAGCAGAGCGTCGACGCAACATTTGGTACGCACACAGCAACGTACACAAACATGACGCCGATGATATTTACAAAAAATAAGGGTCCGATTGTCTCAGATTTGGACGCACAAACACATTCAATACTTCAACGCCAAGATTATCCTCGCTCCCACACCCCCTCCTATGCAGCACATCTCCTGATTTGTTCATGCCGAAAGCACGATCAGCGTTTCTCAACTCAAAAAAAAAAGCCGCCCTCGAGTAGTCGTCCTTGCGATTGAAGTTTTCTCTCTAATACACCGCGTTATCGTTCTCAAGCAGTGTCAGCATCCATAATATAGGTGCTATCTTCCGGAAACTCCTTCTTGACCCTCGAGGAGTAAATTTTGTCAATCACCAGGCTGATGGTCTTGGTCGGCAGGAAGGCCTTCCCGTCATCCATCCACTTGCGGATCTTGTCGCACACGGCGCGTTCGTAGCTCATGTACTCCGTACGCAGCCCAAGTGTCTTGTACTTGGCGCGGACCCGCTTTTCGTGGTCCTTCTCCTGTGTGAAGAGCTCCCGTAACCCCTTGGAGTCCGAAGCCTCGACCGCTTTGGCCATTAGCCAGGTCAGTTTTCTCTGCAGGATGTCCGTGCCAATCTTTCCCGTCACCTTTGGGTTGCCATATACGTCTAAATAATCGTCCTGCACCTGGAAATAGTGACCGAGCTCCAGCCCGACCTTGGTCACAACCTTAATCTTACTAGTACGCTTCTTCATACCCTCCTCAGTTTTGATGTCTTCTCCGTCGCCCAGCGCGTACGCAGCCACGAGCGGGAGATAGAACGTATAATATGACGTTTTGTACATAACAATCTTCTCATAGGCCTTCATGGAGTACTGCGATGTAAGTTTTTCCTCGTCAAATCCTGTTGATCCCGCGTTGGAGACTTGCGTGAGGAGGTTGGCATACTCCAGATCAAGTCCCTGTCCGAACGTAGTTTTGAGAATCACGTCGTGAAACATGGCACAAATCTCATACAGCTCACTGCGGTCCTTTAGGTTGGCCTTGAGCACCCAGAAGGCGAAGTGCTCGAGCTTAAACACGTCGTTATAACCATGCACTTCGTCCACCTTATACCAGCACTTTTTGCCACGGCGCGTCTGCGACTCGTCCATGATATCGTCGGCGACCAGAAAGGCGGCCTGCAGAATTTCTAGCGCCCAACCGACACTCATGATTTGCTGCATGCGGTCCTCGTCGGGAGCCGGGGCCCCTCGCATTTTGAGGAGCTCGAGGGTAGCCGAAACCACCAGAACCCCCCTGAAGCACTGCCCACCCTTGATGGTATATTTGAACATTTCGAGATCCCTCGAGTAGTATTTGTCGAGGCCAGGAAGCTCTTCTTTGTAGTACCTGCGATGAGACATCGAATCAGACGCTGCTTATGCCAGGGCAGTGAATGCGAGTCTGGAAAACAGCGAATGTGTAACAGTAGCAAAACTTACCGAGAGAGCTCATCCTCAACGAGAGATTTGTAACTTTTGTGAAACTTCACCAAAAGTTCTTTGAAACCAGGTCCTTTGTTGTCCTGCGTATTGCCCTGGACCTTCGCCTGGGCCTCCTGTTGCTGTGACGTCGCCATCTTGTATTGCCACGTCGTCTATAGATGGCTCTTCGGCAGGCTCTTCCCTACCCGTGTCGCCTCTTTTTCCTTCACTAGCCACTAGCAACTGCAGTCGGCTAATTTATTAATATTAAGCCGAAAAATTAAAATTAGTTGTCAAAATTTACAACCAGTTCTTGGCTGCCTCATTGAAAGTGTCCCACAGGCACATTCATTCAATGTCACAGCAGGGGGGCTCGGCCCAGATCCAGGGGAATGTGGAGGGCACGAAAGGATTCAGTTTGCAGTTTCCTCCTTTCGGGCGCCCTCGACATTGGGGAAAGAGGCGGAACCAAGAGTCGAGGAGGGAAAAGGCAACACGAAGGCTGGCCGAGTACGAGGAGCGGAGGAATGTCAACGTGAGGGAACACGTCGCCCGGCTGTTCGGATTCTTACTCGAGAATGATCTCGATGGTTTTGTTGTTCCAAAATATTGGCCAAAGCCGCAGGTGGAGGGAAAACGGGCCTCGGGAGAGGTGATGGCCACCCGTCGGATTTTGTTTGCTCTCCGTGAAGTTGTAGAAAAGCGACAGTGCCAGGCGTGCTGGGCGCTTGTGCAGTCTTGCTACTGCAGCAAGATCCTTCGGGTTCAGCCTGGTGTATGCACAATCATGAGCGCTGGCAAAGAATACAGTAAAGACAGCAGGACCGCGACGCCTTCGCCACTCGCTGAGCAACACGTGGGCGAGGGAGACAGCGCTAGCTCAGTACTAAGGACGCATATATATTTGCTACTGCACCCAGACGAGTTCTTGCGGGGTAGTAACACGGGGCATCTCATGGCACGCTCTTGTCCAGAGTGCTGCAAAGTGCTGCTACAGGGGGTACATATTGTTTCAGAAAGGGAAACTGGCGTGGCACATCGTGTCTTTTCCCTTCACCCCGCTTTCGAAACCTGAATGTTTTTGATTTTTGGCAGCTGCGCAGAGATAGATGAGTCGTGCCGACGGCACAATAGCATATCGATGTCGCAGACAAGAAATACGCTGTGCAGAGAGAGAGAGAGAGAGAGAAAGAAAATGTCTAGGCCCTAACACTATTTTTTTTTTTATTTCTGCTTTGGTAACAAATGAAAATCTAAGGTACCTGCCCACGATCAACAGCTCCGGTTATTACTGCAGTCACCAAAGACTATGATATTGTTTCCAAAAGAAGGTGCGCTCACAATCCCAGAATTCTTGGCCGAATCTTCGCTGGACAGGACGAGCAACAAAAAACTAGGGATGGAGGGGAAGAAAGGGGGTGTTGACGACAGGCAGGGTAGCACGGCTGCGTTCAGCTGTGAGACTTCAGTCCCATTCAACTTGATAGTGTTGGATGGCACGTGGAATCAGGGCAAGGCACTACGGCGGTTTCTCGAGATAGAACTTGACAGCTGCCATTTGCCACATGCCAAGTTTGTGAAAATTGACGCGTCTGAGCCGTCTCTTTTCGCACCGCTCCGGAGACAGGTGCGGGAGGATGGTTGTAGCACGATTGAGGCTGTAGGGTACGCGCTGGCAGAACTGGGGCAAGAGGGAGTGTTTAGATCGTGGAAGAATAGCCTCCGTGCCATGGTTGATACTTTGAAAGTACAGGGGAAACACAAGCAAATCTACGACACATATAGTGAAGAAGAGATGCGCGATATGTCGCGGACTCTGGCTAGGAATCGGTCGCCGTTCTAGCTCAATTGCATGATGCTGGTACTCCGCCTTAGGCTGTGTTACTTCTTGTACATTTTTGCCTTTAGCCCGTGAGTTTGTTGTATAATAAAAAAAAATATGAATGCATAAAATTATTCTTTCAAGTTGGCTTCTATAACTTCTATAGCTTTCCTCGCATGCTGCTATCGTAGTTATTGGTATATATATGCGAGCCGCTTTATTGCGCTCACTGCAAATTGCACAGGCATACACGAGCTATTAAGGAGCAAAAGGTGCAACTAGCCGCGTTTCATGTGACATCAATGCTGCTCATATATCATGCTTGTTGGGCGGGGGGGGTTCTGTGGTGCATTCGTACAGACGTAGGTATACATTCTTGGATCGTTATCATTCGATCCCTTTTATCCCTTTTTAGTTCAAATTGTTCGTACAGATTGTAACACTCTCAACGGACTCCTTTCTCCCGATTTATCCAAGGCATCTCCTAGAACACAAGTACAAAACTTTCAAATGTACCTTTCGCTTTTTCTCATGGCTGCGACGTGATGGGTTTTGCGATGAAGGCATTGATCGGTGTTGGTGTTGTTCTTCTGCGAAATTTCTGTGAAAAAGTGGGCCTGCTTGGGCTTTTGTTGTTGTTGTTGTTGCTGCTGCTGCTGGTGCAGAGCTAGCGCTAGCGGGCTAGTTAAGTTTGTCTCGCCGGCTCGGTTGTGCAAGGACAAGAAGGATAAGGATATAAAAAGCCCCTCAACTCGAACCGCAACCCTGATGGAAGCCCTATCGAGCACAGACAAGCAATTCCTTCGGTTGTTATACTATCCAGGCATCCCTCCCGAAGACATAAAAGAGTCGGAAATCCGGGATAAGGCCCAGCGATGTTTGAACAGAATTTGCAAACGTTTGGTTGGCGCATCAACACCAGCTCCCTCCGCCTCCGCGAAGGCCCCAACACGGCGGCAGAAACGGTCGGCAGAAGAGACCCTTATCGAGCCACCACAGAATCAACAATCCAGCGAGCAGAGAGACGAGAAATCCATCCCATCGACAGCCCACGCCGTCACCACTTCCGGCCCATCATCACCAGCCCTTCCCGCTACTGCTAACGACGCCCCCACCCGGCGGCGGAAACGGCCGACAGAAGATACCCTCCTCGATCCACCACAAAAACGACCGGTAGGTTTCGACAGTGCCATGAAATTTCACTACGACTCGCATGGGAGGCAGGTTCAGACGCTCAAGCAGAGGGCAAAGGGCCCCTCCGCGCCCCTTAAGAAGTTCCACAATAAGGTGAAACGGGAAATGATCAACCGATTCTGCCGACAGACTGGACAGCAACGAGACCTGAAGCTATTTGACATCGCTTGCGGACGTGGTGGGGATTTATTCAAGTGGGACTCAGCTGGAATCTCTTACGTAAGGGGAGTGGACCTCTCGCCCGCCGAGATTAAAGAGGCCAAGCGCCGTTTTGAGCAAAACAAACGCGAAGGCAAACACAGGTGGCTGAACGTCGATTTTGAGCAGAGCGACCACGTCGGAAGCTCGAGGCTGAGCGGCCTTGCCGAGCAGTATGACGCCGTCACTATTCAGTTTGCCTGCCACTATTTTTTCAAAACGGAACAGATGCTGCGCAGCTGCCTGAGCAACGTCGCGGCGGCGCTCAGAGATGGTGGGTATTTTTTCGGCTGTATCCCGGACGGAAAGGCAGTGCTAAAGACACTAAACCAGAAATCAGTCTTTGAAAACTCAATGCTGCGGCTGGAGAGGCTATGGGAAGGCAATTACAAGGCATTTGGTTCCTCTTTCATTTTCAAAATTCGTGATACTGTCACGGATGGGGGGCAAGGCTCAATCGAGTATTTGGTTTTCTCTTCGACCTTCATACATTTTGCGGAAGAATATGGGCTTGAGCCCGTCTATGACTACTCAAGCACAAATCTAGACCATATGTTCGACCCAGCTGACAGGGGCAAGCTGTTTAAGCACTTTGCGCCGAAAGATTACGAAAACAGAGACCTTGAGGTTGTTAGTAACATTAATTCGGCATTCTGTTTCCGGATGAACCAGGCCAAGAACAAGCACAGGGACAGGAAGGTGTGATGTGTAGCGTTGACTGACTGTGCTGGCGCTAAGGCGACAAGGCACGCCGCCTAGCTAGGCGTTGCGCATTGCTAACATCTTATATTGCTCATTTCATATTATCATATTACAAGTATGTGATTTATGCCCGTGCATCGGCTACTTGCGCAGAGACACGCGCGCCACGCAACGCCGGCCGACTAGACACTGCAGGGTCGTAAGCATTGCTGATAGCTCTTCTGACGGCCAAACAAAGGCTTCCAGCGCCGAAAAGCAACTGCTACTACTTCTAATGTGTACGTGCGTGCGTGTCCCACCCGCGTCCTTCCGCGAAGAGGCAATTAGGCCCGCGTTGGAATTATCTTGTAGCTTGTTTTATGCTGCTACTTTTCCCCCCGCGAAAAAAAATTACCCCAGACAGCATACGACCATCACCAGCAGTCGCTCAGTTTGCCTTGATAGCAGGAGATGAGAGTGAGCCGACCTTGACAGTGGCTGTCTTGGCCGCGGCCTTATAAAAGTAGTAGGCAAGGCCACCAATCGACGCTAGGATGAGTGATGCGACAGTCCGGCGGCGCCTTTTCGTTCGGTTTTTGGCTGTGAGTTCAGCTGTTCGCTCACGTACAAGCTTTCGCCAGCCAACGTCTTGAAGTGTTGTACCAGCCTCACAGAGGTGGTCCTGATCTGGTAGGACAATGCGCTCACCATCCTCAAACACAGCTGTGTGTAGCCTGCCCGCGTACTTGTAGACAATCTCGAGCTGTTTCTCCTCCTCATCCTCCTCGTTGCATGTCCAGACAGGGTC
>JACKZZ010005037.1_pt1 | contig 19217 bp, 19 predicted proteins | sample 8027871 | NCBI WGS metagenome assembly JACKZZ01 (sample SAMN15724774, study PRJNA655200) | protist metagenome | isolation source: fluorescence activated cell sorting (FACS) single amplified genomes of... | place: USA: West Boothbay Harbor, Gulf of Maine | collected 2000-07-19
AGAAGAAAGCGAGCGCAAGAAAGCCGTCGTCGTCTTCACGGAGAGATGAAGATCAACAAAGCACTGGCAGACGCTCCTGCAGGAGCCCAAGGAACCGGCCTTGATCATGTTGAGAATGTTGACAATGATACGAAGTTGAAGCAGCTGTCAACATTCGGGATAAAAAACAGCACGACCACGAGTAGCTGCAAGAATGACGTTGACGCGCCGGCAGAAGAAGTGCCTTCGCGGCCTCCATCAATCGTGAAGAAGAAGGACGAAAATAACGATCACGACGATGAGCTCCAGGTGGAACAAGAACGTATGATGAAAACGCAAATGCAATTCGAAGAGATCGGCGTGAATGGCAGGACGCGGCTGATGCGATTGCTGAAAAAAGAACAAACGAGTTTGTACGAAAAGTTGCTCATGCGTGCCTTTTACACGTGCGCCGGGAACTATGAAGGTGGTCCAGGAGGAGGTCGGCACCACCAGCAGGGTGGAGCTCATAGTACTGTTGGAAATAAAGGAAAAAACAAAAATCATTCGACCACCGGGGTTGTTGATGTTCCCAAAAACACTCCGCAAGAACTCTCTGCGGTCATGCGGCAAAGTAAGCAACATGTTGACACCTCCTTCGCACAATCATCCCCGACCAAGCAAACCTCGATCAAGGAAATTCCCAAGTCCCTTCGCAACCTCACGTTTCCGTACGTGCTGCCACCCTTTCGCACATGGATGAAAATCCGGTCAGACGTATCCTGTGCAAAAGTATAATTGTACTCGTATTGCAGTCATGCATTACAAATCTTTATCGTAAGGTAAATTCGCATTACAAATTTTCTTTCTGATGTTGAGGAAATTTGTTATGCATTTACACGAGTACGATAGCTATTTGCAATGCATAAGACGCCAAGAAGGACAATGGCCAGAAGCAGGAGAAACTCACGCACACACAGCTGCAACACGACCTGGCGGACCACTGGCGCAAGCACTTTTTCGCGGATGAAGCGCGGGAACTGGAGCAAATGGCGCTGAAAAAACTGGTCTGGGAGCAGACGAACGGTCGACCGTGGCTGATTACGGAAAAGGAAGAAAAGCAGCTGTTGAAGCGAATCCAGATTGCCAGTTATAAATCGAACGCCGCGGCCGTGCTCGCCGCTGCTTCAGGAGGTCGCGGCGCAACGCTGTTGAGCAAAAATAAACTACAAGACAAGAAGAGCGCCAAAGTAGGCAAAGCGCTGGGTCTGCTAGACCACAAGAAAGGTCGTGCGGCAGGTGGCGAAAGGGATGCAAAGCGAAAGCAGGGCGTCGAGGGGTTTGTTGCTGCTGCTGCTACTGCTACTGTATCTGGCCGTCCTACGTCGAGGAGGAACAAAGCCGAACTTCCGAACAAGGAGCGCGACACCCCAAATCCCAACGATGTTTCCCTCGACATCTCAAACGACAGCGCCCAGGACGATCACGGTGGTGGGGTGCTATCTCCTGCGACTGCAGCCTCACTGGACCAACAGAATGGGCAACAACTACAGGAGCAACAACTCAACCACTTTGCAGCTCCCCAGTACCTTTCCTACTTCACGAATAAGGACCAAAATGGGATTTACGAGAAGCAGAATTGGCCGTGCCGCTCCCGCGAGGATTTCTGGGAGAAAATTCAGCTGCACACCGCCCAGCACCGATTTTTCAACCGGTATCTGGATTACTCAAGCGTGGACGACTTGAAGATTTACAATGACATGATCTTAGACTACAAGCCGCTCAACGGGTGCCTGCCCCATGAATTAGAGACGATTCTGAGGCTCCAACCGGTGGAAGACCGCGCGGCCCTGGTTTACACTGCGATTAAGCCGAAGAAAAAAGAGTCCACCTCGTCGCAAGTAGCTGCTTTTGCGGGAACTGCTAGTGTGGCAAAAAACAAGTCACCTCGGAACAACTATCACAGCGGGGGCCACAGGGAGGAGGTCGAGAAAGTCCGGTACAAGTTCAAGCAATTCGATGTAGAATCGCAGGAAAAGTGGTACTTTCTGGCCGACGATACGACAGAGCAGGAAAATTTTTGTTTTGCGGAAGAAATGTTCCCAGAAAGCGACGACGAGGAGGGTTCAACATCCCAGTCGTCTTCTTCTGGCGCTGCGTCAAGTAGTGACGGTGAGGAAAGAAATTTTTCAACGACTTCGAAGACCGGCATTATGTCTAGAAAAATCGCGCAGCAGCGGCGGAAAATCGAAAGACTGAACCGGAAGATCGAGAAAAAGAGAAAGGCCATGATCGAGCGCCCTATGGGTCCGACGCACGACATGCCCCACAAGAATTTTGACAACGAGGATATGACCTGCTCAAGCGTTACAATCTCAAACGTTACAATAGATTCTGGAATTTGTGTTGCAAGAAGTGCATTATCTAGCCAAGTCTCATAGGTTTGCGCATGGCAAGTTTCCACACCCAAAATCCCACTGATATCAGGCGAAATCTGTATTGCGAAAGGCGCAACTCTACATACGCTCTTCATGCTCTTCATGCAAGACAAAATCCAGATTCTATTGTAACGCTTGAGATTGTAACACCTGAGCAGGTTATACATGAATTTTCCGCCCAGGGCCTGCAATGGAACAGGTGTGGGCTGGACAGAGGTTCAACCTTGAACACGATGCTAGAAGATTTCACAGAGGTGAAGTTCCTAACCGCGGTTGCAAGTGCGAAGTCCACCTCGAGCGACAGCAAGCACAAACTGTGCGGCAGCACGTTGTTACCCCGACGCCTTGCGTTTGATCTTTTTCTCTTGCAGTTATGGCCCAACTACGATATTCCAGTCCAATACGTTTTGAACGCCATCGGCGAGCCGGTGCTTGTTTCGGTGAAATTAGGCCGGGAGTGGATTCGGATTGTGGACATCAATTTGCAAGTGATCAACGATTTTCGGGAAATGCAGCAGCTGATCCAAAGCCGGTGCTACAACCTATGGGACTCTCAACTGTTACATTCTCAACTGTTACATGATTTGTCATGCAGAACGAGCATCAACATCCACAAGGTGAAGCTGCTTCGCATGACAAATTTTGGAAAGGCTAAATAGCAGCTAAATTTGTGCGGAATTTGTAATGCTACAGGTGCAGCCTCCCTGCTTTGACTTTTGCTGTTCTTGCATCACGAATCCGTGTAACAGTTGAGAATGTAACAGTTGAGAACGCCATACAACCCCCGGGCGGGGCGGTACGAAACTGCGGAAGAAGAGGAGGATGTGCAAAACGCTGCTCCTGTATCGTGTGCAACAGCATCGTACTCGTACTAATCGCAGTTATGCATTGCATAACTGCGAAGACAAATTTCCTTTTCAAGCTAAATCAGCATAAGAAATTCCGTTGGTCATGCTGAGCTCCTACTTTGTGTTGCAATACTACGAATGCGATCCTTTTGCAGTTCATATCCTGTTGACGGTGACAACGTTACCCAGACAAAATCTTCAAAAACGCAGTCCGAGGATGATGCAGGAAAAAATGCCGTCGCGGTGGTCGCAGCGGGACAAGGCAGCCCAAGTAAGAACAAAGAGTCAAGAAGTTCTAAGGCGGACGCAGCAGCCGCGCAGCAGCAAACCTCTAACAGCTCGTGGTACTATCTGGAATACATCGGCTATGCGAAGAAAAAAATGGCACAGAAGTTACACATTGTGTTGCGAGAGGACAAGCAAGACAGGCAACCTTTCTCATGCAGAAAGTGCCTGCCAGCCTCATTTCATTTGTGTTTTCCCTTACAGTTGTCTGCGCATCACAGGTTTTCTATGCCATGCGGAGCAACTTTGTGATGCAGAATCTCCAACAAATGTGTAACTGCAGCATTTTTTTCGTGGGATATCGGTGGCGGCGTCTATTCCACCGGCGACAATGAATATTTCAACGAGAACGATATCCGCTTCCACTTTGTCGCCGACACTCTGCAAGATGACGACGAATTCAACCACTTGGACTACGATCCAACCGGCCGGAAGAAACGCCACAAAAAGCTCCGTTTGGACAAGCACGCGTACAAAGTCCGGAAATTCGGCGCCGACAGCGTGATGGCTTACGAGATGAAGGGCGCGGCCGGTGCAAAGGGACGGCCCCGGGGCGGCATCGTCCCCGGCGCGCGGCCGGGGAGTGGGAGTGCTGCTACGGGGATGAAAGGGATGAACAGCAAAGGGGGTGCAGAAAATGAAAATGACGAGGAGCTACAAGCGGATCATGAGCTACTCACAGGTCATCCTATGGGAGGGAAGAAAGGATCACTCTACGGTGGCGGACCAGGCGGAACATCTCTCAAGGGCAAAGGCAAACAGCACAACTTTCGGACAACACCATCACAGCAGCCACAAATGAACAAGCATGCGGTCGCTCTTGCAGCCGCTGCCGTAGATCCCGCCGAGTTTGGGGAGGATCAACTCGCGAAGGTTTATGAAGGTGTTGATGCGGGGGATGAAGCAGGAGAAAATAATTTGTTAGCGGAAACATCATCAAGAAGGCCGACGAACGGCGCTGGAAATGGTGCTTCTTCTGAGTCCACATTGAACTACGGCCACTTCGACTTGCCCGATGTGGAAGATTTTTACCACGGGATGAACAACGAAGACGAAGATGATGATCAAGATTTTTCCGATTCCGATGCCGGTTCCACCTACTCCTTTCTCACCTCCACCTCCAACAACAGCTCGGACACGTCCGATTTTTCCCTGATAGGCAGCGACGAGGACGGACAGGTGGTGCGCGACGTGGATAATCCAAATTTTGACGTGTCAAAAGTACCGGACATCTTACCGGCGTTGCTCCCGGAAAGAAATCTTGGGATCAAGAAGAGCTACGCACAGAAAAAATCAGAGTTGCGGTTGAAGTATGAAAAGTCTTCGTCAACATCAACAAGAAACGACACTGAAAATACTAAATGCAGGGACCACGACGAGCAGCTAGCTTCATCCTGGCCCGACAAGCTGACGCATTGGAGCCGCGTGACCCTCGAGCGCAAGAATGCAAAGACGCAGCGGCAGCTCGCCCGCAAGTTGAAGCGCGAGCGGCGAATCCGCGAAGCGAAGCAACTATCCTGTGCAAAAGTATCGTACTCGTAGTAAAAAGTAATCGCATTTACGCATAACAAATCTCTTCCTCAAGGTAAATCAGCATGAGAAATTCCTTTTGTCATGCTTAGCAAATTTGTAATACGGGTACTACTACTAGTACGATGCTTTTGCATTTCATAGCAACGGGCGAAAAACCCGATGTGCTACGATTTGCGCACGTTTGGGGACTACATGCGGATGTGCAAAGAGATTATTGGCGAGGAAAAGAAGGAACTGAAGCGAAAAAAGTGGTACAAGCTGTGTCGCAAGGTGGTTCTGACCCGGGTTTTCAAACTCTGGAAAGGGGTGCAATTTCTGATCAGCACCGGAAAAATCCCGTCCCTCACTCACGACGAGAGAGAAGAGAAAAAGCGGGAGGTGAAAAAGGAAAAGGGGATACAGGCACTGGAGAACGACGATGGTGCCGCTGGTTCCTCGACAAGAACCACGATAGGTCTCTCACCGTCAAGTGGCAAGAGCGTTGCAAGTAGAGGACTACAACGCCGGAAAAAAACCGAGAAGACGACTCCAAGAAGTACTTCTAGCGGGAAAAAGAGAAAGGTAAGGTTTGAAGATGAGGACAGGGAGAACGAGAAGACTTCCTCTCCTGCAGCTGTAGCTTTCTCCGACGACGACTTACCCTCCACGGCTTCCGAGAAGAGCAGCAGCGAAAATAGCAGCGATGAATCAAGCTCCACCAGTGATGAAGAATCTACATCGTCTGATGTTGACAGCTCAACAGGAGATTCGAAAAAGAAGAGGAAGAGCAAAGGAAAGATAACAAACGCAGACGGAACTACATCAACAGATTCTCAGCTGATGGGCCACGACCCTTCGCAAGGGATGAGCAATCGTGATGAAGATGAGAAACTAAAGACGAGCGAAAACACCGACCACCGAGACGCCGGGGGCTCTCTCGGCGGCACTGGGAATTACATGCACATGATTGGTTTGGACAACGTCTGCCGGTTCCGGCAAGCCCTGCAGCGAGTGATGAATAAATGCTCGCTCGCCACCGGGAACTACGTATCGGCGTACGTGAAAAAACTGGAAGAAAAGTTCGCGAAAGGGGAAATCGCAGCGGCGGGCGATGAGGATCTCGAGGAGATCGTGGCCGGCGGTGGTGGAGAAGATCATTCACCAGCTATTCTAGCGACGAAAATGAATTCAAGTGACAAGAACGACACACGACTTCTTACTCCAGAGGAGCTGAAAAGACTCGAGTCCGTATCCACTGTAAATTTTGTCCTGTACACGTACAAGAAATGCTGTCTCTGCACGACAAAACTTGCCTTCAATCTTAGTCAGCATGACACGTTTGACACTCAAAGTTCGCGAAGTTTGTGATGCATTTTGTACATGTACGGGAGGGGAAATTTGTATTGCATAGTCCGCAATTGCGTACGAGAAATTGAAGGGCACGATTCCCTGGAAGATGCGCACGAAGGCGACGCGGATGGACTTCGACGGCGAAAGCACGTTCGAGGAACTAGAGATATCCTGTGCAAAAGTATCGTACTCGTATTGCAGTCATGCATTACAAATGTTTTTCTCACTGTAAATCCGCATTACAAATTTCATTTCTGATGCTGAGGGAACAATTTGTAATGCAATTCATACTAGTACGACACTTCTGCAGTTGATAAGAAAGCCAGGGTTACCAAGTGTGCGAGGGCACGCTGTTTGGGACGAACGACGGGCTCTTTTCGATTACGGACAACGAAAGGATTCGTATGCTGAGCAAAAACGTCCCCACCCACAGTCAAGTGGGCTGGTGAACCTGCAACACAAATCGCCAAGTTCTGGGAGTTCTGCATGACAAGTTTCCATCTGCAATGTAGGGCTAGTTAGGAAGGACAGCTGCATCACAAAGACGCCTACCTATCCTATTAAGAGCATTACAAATCACGGAATACGACTACACTTTCCTCTCATGCGGGTGTGCATTACAGATGTTTCTGTAGATGCAAACCTGCATGACAAGTATGGGCAGTAGTTGGGAACGTTTTTACACATGATAATTCCGCGACTACCGTTATCCATGACGTTTGAGGATCTGGCAAGGTTTCACATTCCCGCCTGGCTGGAGCTGTTTAAAATCAAGCAGCAATTTGGAAGCTGGTATGAATCCATGCGGGAATCCAACCAGTTTTCCCACTTTGAACTCTCCCAGTACTGGAAGCTGCACTGGCAAAAGTGCGTCAACCGACTCAACCAGCACTTCTGGATGTTATGCACTGCAAAAGCATCGCACTCGCTCTCGCATAAATTCTTGCATTACAAATCAGCCCAGCATTACAAACTGAATTTGTAATGCTGATTTACCTTGCGAAAGAGATTTGTAATGCGTAAACGCAATTACTATGAGTACGATGCGTTTGCACAGGATAGATGTACGGGCTCAGCAAGGAGTGGTGGGAATTCTGCCTGTGTCAAGTATGGCGTTCTCAACTGTTACGTTCTCAGCTGCTGTTGCATGAATTTGTGATGCAAGAATGGCAAAAGTGAAAGGATAAGGAAGGACCTTGCGCGTCATGCGTAACAGATTTGGCAGAGATTCTCAGCCTGTTTGGCCATCTGACAACTTGCCATGCGAAGCAGGAGCTTGATGGCGTCGATAGTGAAGGCAATTTTGCATGACAATCATGCAACAGTTGAGAATGTATGAACAGTTGCGAGCGCCATAGCAAGCGATCGAGCATTTGAAAGAACGGAAGCTGATCCATGCACACACGCGGGGACATGCATACACCAGGCGGATTGCCCTCTACTACCGCAAACAGCACGGGGAAAAGAAAATCGACTGGACTTTGTGCGATCCGAGATCCTTCTATGCATAGACAAGCTCATTTATTTCCCTGTACACGTGCAAAATCTTCAAAATGCATCTTCACAAATTGCAACCCAAGATCAAGATGAACCGAGTGGAGCATGCTACTACCCGTCATGCTGAACTACAGAATTCATCGAATTGAAAGAAAAGTTTGTCATGCAGAGATCGCACTTGCAGCTTTTGCACGTCGTGTACAGGAAGTTCACTATGTCGTGGATAGCATCCCCGAGCACCGGCTCTTACTTGTGAAGGAAGCCGTGCAGTTTGAGCAGAAATGGCAGTTGCACGTGAGGGAGGCAGAGCGAAGGAGGAGCAGGTCCGAAAGCGGCTACAAGAACGAGGGGGGAAAATTACCGGAGTTTGAATTCAGTTACGACGCAGAGTGGACGCCGGCACCTCGTTCAACGATTCGGCCGGGCCGCTGGGGCTCAGGAAGTTCCAATACAACGCAAGAGCAGCGACGCGAGAGTAGATTTCTGTTGCGTGAAGATGAAGAAAGAAACAATGCAAGAACGTCGACAGCGCACGAAGATGTTAGTCATCGTGGCACTGAAATAAGACACTGCTCGGTAGCTTCTTGCTCGCAAGAGCCACCAGCAGAAGTACTAGAGGATCCACGAGAACGAAGCGCCAGTTGTACAAGTTCCACCGGAGCAGCAGGAGCTCCATCTTCCTCAACATTTGGCCCACCGTCTCAGCGCAGCAGCTCCACTCCGACGACCCCTCTGCTCGAGAAATTTGTTTCGAAATTGGAAGAGAAGAAAGACGCAAGAGACAAAGTAGAAGCCGCACTGGCGAAAGAAAAGGAAATCAATCAAGTTCGAAAAGAGCAAGAAGATGGGCGTGCGAAGACGAATTATCCGAGGAAAACGACGACTACAACAGTGGAACACCACGACAAGGATGAAAATTCTGCAACTAATATTCCCTCTGCCCAGGAAATGTGGTACCAAGCTTTGCACCGGCGACCAGAGAAAGAGCAGGAGAAGCCTTTGCACCTGCGGTCGCTGCTGGATATCAATTTCCCGCTGACGGCGAATGAATTCCACAGCATGGTACGGCGCGCGGTGCACATCCAGAACCCCGACACGGACAACTTTCCTCTCAATTTCACGAACTACACGACCTATGAGCTGCAAAAGCATCGTACTAGGATAAATTGCAATACAAATTAGCTCAGCATTACAAATTTAATTTGTAATGCGGTTTTGCCTTAAGAAAAAGATTTGTAAGGCATAAAAGCAACTAGTACGAGTACGATACTTCTGCACAGGATACGACCTGCGAAAAGGTGAAGTGGCGGTCTGTGCCGGAAGACATCCGGAAAATCATTCTGGAGTGGGTCAAGCTTCAAGCGCCCATGTTTGTTTCCCACCGGGAATTCTTCTTCCAGAATGACGCAAACATGTTGACGGACAGAGCCTTGCACGATTTGAGAGAAGGAAACTGTTTCTTTTCAGAAGCACAGCAGGAAGAACAGCTGCAGGAGAAGCGGAAACACAAGCATGATAATTTTAGTCCGCATGCAACTACATTATCAGACCAAGACAGCGCAAGGAACACTGATACTGAAGATGCAAGAAACACTCGGGAACGAGGAAACAGCGCTCCTAGCTCTACTACTACTCTCCAGCAAGCTCTGAACAGCCCCTTCCTCCTGAAAGCCCTGGCCCAGCAATACTACTCGTACCTGCGTGGGAAGTTCGAAAAGCTTAGTAGCGACCCGATTACCAGGCCCAAAGCCGCCGCGTATCGGATTCGAGCCGATTTGGTGGACCACCAGTTGCTGAGCTGTTGCGATTATGAGATATAAAAGCATCGTACTTGTACTAGTATAAATCGTATGACAAATCTCCTCAGCATGAAAAATGAAATTTGTAATGCGGATTTCAACTTGAGAAAAAAATAATGCATGGACGCGATTAGTAAGTACGATACTTTTGCACAGGATAGCGATCATCATGTTGGACGAGTCGTGGATAACGATAAAGTATCAAATGTAAAAGTGTCTGGGTCTGGAAGAATGCAAGTTTGTTATGCTTGTCTGGCATGACTCTTAAATCTGTCATGCACATTACCAAAGAGCCCCACTTTTCTGTCATGCAGAAACGTAGTTTGTCATGCAGAATAGGCAACACCTAGAAGCTCAGAAACTTGTCATGCTGAGCCAGCAATTGTGGCCTCCTCATGATACGCCACACAGCATCACAAGTTTCCCGACCCAGACATTTTTACATTTGATATAAAGATCCTAGTGCAGGAGCTACTACTTCTCCCTCTACTAACTTCCATCTCCTCGACCGTCACCCAAACAACTTTTTTATGAATTGCAAAAGTATCGTACTCGTATAAATGCATGACAAATTCCCTCAGCGTGAGAAATAAAATCTGTAATGCGTATTTGACTCAACAAAAAGATTTGTAATGCATGACTGCAATACGAGTTGTGCGATACTTTTGCACAGGATATTTTTAACGCAGATGCGTTTCCCGAACGGGGATGAAAATTTCGTAAATCCCAAGTTCGAGTATTTTACCAAGGAGCTCCATCAAGAGGACAAGGCGCACCTGGTCATGCACAAAATGGACAACCGCGACTGGCACGGGATTAAGTCGCCATATCAAGTGCAAAAATGTCTGGGTCTGGAAACTTGTGCTGCTAAAATGTGGATGATGGGAACAGTTCCGAACGCAATTATCCCGCATGACAACTTTCCTCCAGAACGCCTTGTCATAGGCAATCCGCCTGAGAAATCGCGTTTTTGCATGTACAAAAGAGGCTGTGCCTGCGACTTTTGTTGGCTACGCAATACAGATTTTCTAGATATGAGAAACTAGCATTACAAGTTCCAACCTTCCAGACCCAGCCACATTTGCAATCCATACGCCGCGTTGGCAAACGGTTGCTATATGGAATTCGCTGTGGACGCTGGCGTTCCGGGAGGCGCAGTGCTTATGCAACATTGCAAAATGTGTGTAAGTACTCGTACGTAGTAATTGCAATCAAGCATGACAAACCTGATTTCTTACGTAACTCACCATGGCAAATTCCAACTGTCATGCTGACCACGAAATCGAAATTTGTCATGCGGTCACTTCTACAACGCAGTACGATGCTACTTTTTCAAAAATGCATACTGCTTCGCCAGCTGCGCCAACTTTATGGGGAAAAATGTTTTCTCGCCCGCAGAAGGTGGAGGTGCGGAGGAGGATGACCAGGACGAACTTTTTTCTCCGGCGCCAGCTTTGGAAAACGACGAGGATGACCTTCGTAGCAGTAGACCTAGTACATCAACTCGTCCGCTGGATGCTGGATTTGATTCGGTTCTTGAGCAACAATTGCAGAGCAGCAACTGCAATAGCAATTCCTCGTCGCAACAATTCCGACCTGCTCCTGCAGCCAGTCGCTCTTCATCACCCTCACAGTGCGATTCCAGAAAAAGCAGAACGACCAGGAGGGACAGTGTCGTTGTCGTAGGTCCTGGAGGACAACTTCTGCGACCGCTCAGGGCTGCCGACTTGGAAGAATTGGATTGATCGGATCATAATTAGTGGGGGGGAACAAGTTTGCAGCTCGTCGAAGGCGTGTTTCTGTGGTGGAAGAAGTTCTTTGGGATGCTACTTAGTTCGCTTTTTACACTATTCGTATTTAGGAAATAGTAATGAATAAAAGATAAAGATAGAAAATGTTCGAAAAAAACGCACAAATTGACATGGTGCTCGCTGGACCCCACTTCAAAAATCTCGCAGAAAAATACATAAAGTTTTTATATCTTAGTGCAGCTCTCATCATTTTTATCACGTATTTCAGTACAGCTACAGCAGGTCATCTTTATTATTTGAACAAGAGTGCACTCTCTGTCTCTGCAATAATTCGAGAGGTTGTATTGCTATTGCATGCTAGTATGCGCTTTATTTTCATGGCAATATTTTTAGAGCACAAGCGATGCAGTCGCAGGAGGGACGAAGACTGAACAAATATTAAAGAATACGACAACCTATTTCCAACCGTTTTATATCCAGATATACATCACAGCTTCTATGTTTATTTTTGCATCCGAAATTTTATTTTTAGTACTCCTGACATTTAGAGAGTACGCCCACGGATATCCCACACAATCACGATGTACAAAGCGTGGAGTTGTCAAGGCGGAAAAGGAAAAATATCGCTCTGTATTCGCATTGTCCTATGTCATAATCTGAATGTCGACATCTACATGTGAAAGCTGGTAGATGTAGAACTAGTACCAAAAATATAATCAGGTGCCGATCCACACTCATGTCCGTTCAAATCCCAATCCGTCGTGTTGAAGAACGGCATGCATTTGTTGTGCCGTGGAACAACAGAGCGTGAAATTAAAGCCCGCAGATGCAGAAATGAAAAGGACAAATACAAAATCCACCCAGATCAAAAAAATTATAGAGATGAAGCTTCATATATCATTGTCGGTGAGAGCATGATCCGCTTGGACGTTGTAGATCTTCGATAATGAATGTCGAGCAATAGAATCGTGATAGATCATCCGGGCACTCTACAACAATTTCGGACGATATCTGGTCGTATTTTGGATGCAAAAAATCAAACCAGATCCAACTCTTTGAAGAAGATTCGTCCCTGTGGTCAAAAAAAAAGATCATAAATGACGACATGTGTGCTGGAAACTCTGTTGCAACTATTTCTGCAAGACAAAAGAATGCTTAGAAATGATAAGATTGTTCTTCGTGGCGCTGGCGGCACACAGATCATTTGGATTGGTATTGCAAAGAAATCAATTGCTCTTGATGCAGTTTGCATTTGATCGCAACTTGTCAGGACATCGTGGTACAAAGAAGTTATTCCTCATCTTCAAAAAAAAGAAGAAGAACTCAGCAAACAGGCAATTTTATTCAGCATTGCGACCTGAAGTAGTTATGGTAAAAAAGCTAGAATGCATTTCTCCTTCATAGAACAAGTGACACAACAGAAGTGAGACGATTATTGCGCTCGAACGAAAGAAGCAGCGGTTCTCCAGTCCTCCTCGTCAAATAGAAATACAATACTCAAAGCACCCATTTGACAACCAGCGATCTATAGATTTGAAAATGTCTCGGTTCGGGCAATTTGTGATGGGTCCCGCGGGCGCCGGGAAGTCGACCTACTGCCACTTTTATCCACAGTAAATTTCCCGGACACGTACAAATGAAATGTGATTTCTGCATGACAAACTTTTCTTCCAATCCTATTCAGCATGACAAGTGGCATGCTCCAACTTGGTAAAATTTGTCGTGCATCATGTACAGGAAATTTGTATTGCATAACTTCATGGCTGAGCACATGGAAATCACGCACAAAAAGCGTTGCCGAATAGTCAACTTGGACCCGGCACTGCACGAAAATGTAGAAACAACGACGACGAATAAGCAGGATACTGACGGACAACTAAATCCAGATGGAACAGCGACTTGTTCCTCAAATAAAAACCCTAGTCCCGGCGGGTACGACTACGACATCGACATTCGCGACTTGATCACCTCCGACGATATTCAGGAAGAGTTGGAATTCGGCCCCAACGGCGGGCTGGTGTACGCCATGGAATACTTCGGGGAGCATCTCAACACGTGGTTTCGGGAGCAAATCGAGGAATACCAAACTGATTCCGAGTATTTCCTCTTCGACTGTCCCGGACAGATCGAGCTTTACGTGCACCACCCGGTGATGCGTTCGGTGGTGGAGTTATGCATTGCAAATACCCGCCCTGGATGCCTGGAAGACGGTAAAAACTTGTGATGCGAAGTCTACACCCTGTAAAAATCTGTCTTGCATGACTGCCAAAAGTTCTTGCCCACTTTTGACCAATGATTGAGAGGGAGTTTCTGATGCAGGACAGGCATGATTATAGAACTATCACAGAATCTGTCATGCCAGGTCCTGCATTCCAGATCTCATGGGTCATGGGTAATCTGCATGACAAGCTACTTCCGCGCTCCCAGACATCATCCCGGGATATTTGCATTTGATAGGAGTTCCTCCAGAACGACCTGCAGATCCGCATGTGCGGTATTTTCTTGCTGGACGCGGCCACCGTGGTGAACGAGCACAGTTGCGCCTCGAAATTCCTATGACAGTGCACAACTCCCCCACCCCCTCATTTGTATAGCATGCCCGGCAATACAAGCATCAGCAAGAATGCCAATTTTGCATGACAATTTTGATGCATTGCAGTGTAGTTCTACTTGGGCCACCGGAACTTGTCATGCAAACAGTGGCAAGAGGCACTCACAGTCACAACCTCATTTTGGAATTTTGCATGGCAACTGAGGGGGAGGGGGAGTTGTGCACTCCCATAATTCCTTTCCGGCTCGCTAATGGCGCTGAATGCTATGCTGCACTTGCAGTTACCCCACCTCAACTTGTTGACCAAAGTCGACTTGCTGGTGACGAACAACCTGGTCGGGGGCGGTGCTGGAGCGTCGAGATCAGCAGACGAAGACGACAACAAGATGAGCAAGAAAACCCTGGACAAAAACTACCGACAGGAGGACGATTTCATACTGTGAGGAAAAATCCCCCCGCCCCATATCGAAAAGGCGTGCTTTTCAAAATTTGTGATGCTGATTTGTGGCCACAAATCGAGTCTGTCTTGCAAGAGAGCAAAGCCAGAGCCTCCGCCGCATTTCGCAGGCGATTTGTGACGCTGCTGCGCAAATGGGGCAGACGTCTGCCATGCTAAGCGCCTACCTCAAGCCACGCCTCTCCGCGCTTTGTTATTGTTTGTATCTGCCGGCAGTGCTCTACTGCAAGACAAAGCTGATTTATGTGAGTTCGACTTCCCTTTCGGTATGGGCGGGAGGGGGATTTTTCATTTTGATACTTGACGGACCCCATTCAGCAACTGCACCACCAAGAAAAGACCGGTGACGAGCAGGAGGACGAATTTCAGAGGAAGATGCAAAACGCGGTTGCCGACCGGTTTTTGGATTTGTGCCAACCCTCCGACTTACTCCCGGAACTGAACCAGACGATGCACCTATTACAGTGAAAAATGCCCCCACCCCCAAACTTGAAAGCATTTGTATTGCAAACCTTTCCAAATGAAACATTCGCTCTCTTGCATGTATCAGCATCACAGATTTCCGATCGTGAATAACAAAAATTTGTATTGCAAAAGGTCCCAGCAAGAGCCGTGCTTGTCATGCAAGCGATGCGAAACACCACTAGAATCTGCATCAGAAAGATTCATATTCCTTTCATGCATGACAAAAAGTTTTCATTTGGAAACATCGCATAACAAATTTTTGCCACTCTGGGGGTGGGGGGCACTTTTCACTGTAATAGCACCCCAGGTTTAAGCAGTTGAACGGCGCGATTGTGGAATTATTATCAAATGCAACCATGTCTGGGTCGGGAAACTTGTGATGCTGGGTGGCGTATCATGAGGAGGCCACAAGTGCTGGCTCAGCATGACAAGTTTCTGAGCTCCTTCTAGGTGTTGCCTATTCTGCATGACAAACTGCGTTTCTGCATGACAGAAAAATAAATGGGGCTCTACTTCTTGGGTAACGTGCATGACAGATTTAAGGGTCATGCCAGACAAGCATTACAAACATGCATTCTTCCAGACCCAGACATATTTGCATTTCATAATTGTTGGAGCAGTACCAAATGGTTTCCTACAGCACCTTATGCATTGCAAAAGTATCGTATTCGTAGGAATTATCGCAATCATGCATGACAAGTCTCCATCTTGAGGCAGATCCGCATTACAAATTCCATCTCTCATGTTAAGCTAATTTGTAATGCGATTATTCCTACTAGTACGATACTTTTGCACAGCATACACCTTATCTGCGAAGTACGACGAAGAATCATTGAACGAAATCTCCCACCGAGTCAACGACTTGTTGCAGTATTACGAGGAGCAGGAAGTCGACGATAAGGGCTACGACCGGGCCATGGAAAGGATAAACGAGGGAAATAACGAAGATATGGAAGAACATGGAGGTGAAGATCATTATTTTGCTGAACAAGGGTATGAGAGTGTAGATCGGGATTTTAAGAAGACCATGGAAAACATGTCTTTGGACGACGTAGACTTAGAAAAATTTGGGCTTCTGGGGGCGTGATTGATTGTACGAGATCATGAAAAGGATTTGTTGTAGAGGATCCCTTTCATCTGCAGATGAAGAAGATCCTGGTCTGAGCGGCAGGACCAGGAGCGCAATAATAAAACACGACCTACTACATGTTGACAAAATAAATAGCCTGCACACTGCAGGAACAAAGCAACTGCGCATAGAAAGAACTGGATACATCAAAAAAAATACACAAAAGTAGCACGCTCGTGAGCACGATCGCTCAAGGAGGCAATCACGTGGGGATTCCCGTTTTTGAACTTCGCACGCACAGTGCTGGTCAAATTTATTGATGTTCTTCTAGCCTTCGTACATTGTCGTTATAAAACTCGTTCTGGTGATTCTTATTCTTCCCGATTTGGCTTTTTGTCGTTGTAGAACTAGAAGTAGCAACACCAGCATCAGCATCAGCCTCGGTCACCACGTCGGCGACAGTCAGCTAAAGAAAGAGAAGTATAAAGCTGCCCAATAGATGAATTATGATGTCATCAAGAGCGTGTTGGTACTGAAGAATCACACAGGAAATCGTAAACTCCTCGTGTCGTGGTGCGATGAGTCAGCACTTTTGTTACCTCTCCGTCAGAGGAGCAGCTGCACCTCGAGTAATTGAGATATATGCTTTTGAAATAAAGTTGCAGCCTGGGCGGCCACGTTCTTGCAGCTTGTTGGTTGTAGTCAGTTTTGCTACAACTTCTGAGCTGGTGAGAAATCAGCACACACAAAAGTCGCGTCGAGTGATTTATGTTGTTTTTACGATAAGAATTTTCACTACTAGTACTACCGTTTTGAGACAAGGCGACTTGTCGTCCAAAGATGCGATTGCAAAATAAAGAGAGAGATTCTACAAAGCGCCAGGGAAAAAAGAAATCGGAGCCGTAATTCTTTTCGGCGGCAGCTCGCTGTAAAAGGCTCCTGCTTAAAGATTCGTTGTGCAGCCAGCAAGTCGCGCAGAAGCAGATAAAATGACGAACTCGGGTACAACTGGCGTACCGACTTCCGCAGGTGGAGGTCCCTCCCCTGCCTACAGCCCGGGTGGATCACGAGCTCCTGCTGATGCAACTTTTCACCAGGTCGAGGGACTGACTTCGAAGATGATGCCCACTTCTGCCACGACAGAACAACAGGACCCCAGCACCATGACTGCCAAAAGCGCCCAGTTCTACCAGCAGGAGCAAAGCCAATTATCAATCCAGTTGAACGCTCTCGCGGAAAATGAGAAGCTCCGGCAGCAGTTGCAAGAAGCGATGGAAGTTCGGGACCGATTTCAGAAACAGCTCCAGCATATCACAGGAGAAAAGTGTTACAGTTACACATTTGTTGGAGTTTCTGCATCACAAAGTCGACGCTCGACATGGCAGAGAAAAGCTGTGAAGATGCGCAGACTATAAGGGAAAACACGAATGAAATGAGGCTAGTAAGCATTTCCTGCATGAAAGAGGTCGTTTGTCTTGCTTGTCTTCCATCAGTAGAGTGTGTAACTGGAGCACTTTTTTCTCAGGATACAGCAGTCCTGCGCCTTAGTGGCCCAGAAACAAGACGAGGTGGATGACGTGACCAAAAAGTTGAAACAGCTGAAACAAGACCACCAAGCAGAGCTGTATCAGCAACAGCAGCAGCATTTAAATCAACTACACCACCAGCGAAGTACTAGTAGAACTACTTTGGACGGTAGTACAAGTGCTGCGGCTGCGGCTGCTGCGTCGGGAGTTGCAGCAGAACTAGCTGGCACTTTGAGTACTTCATCTGCCCCTCATGATCCACCACCGTTGATCCTGTCGGAAACTTGCTCTCAACAGCAGCAGCAGCACGATTCGCTACTGATGACGGCCCTCGGAATGTATGGATTGCAAAAATGTCTGGGAGGTCTGGAAAGTTGCAACTTGTCATGCTAAAAAATTCGAATCATGCAAAAATCTGTGTTGCATGAGTGCCAAAAGCTGTCCACTTTCGACCAAGATGGGAGGGAGTTTGTCATGCAGGATAGGCATGACAGAGACCTCACAGTAGACTCTGTCAGTCATGCTAGGTCCCGCATTCCAGATCTCAAGGCTCATGGAAAACCTGCATGACAAGTTTACACTCTTCCAGACATCCAGGGATATTTGCAATGCATAGAGTGGACGCTTTGGCAAATTCGGTCAACTCGGCGACTTCAAGCCATTTAGCGGAAATGTGCGCAGAGAAAACTTTATGGATTGGAAATTTTTATCGTACAGGTCATGGTCAAACAGTACTAGTAGAAAAAATCGCATGACAAATTTGCTCAGCGTGAGAAATGGAATTCGTAATGCGGATTCATGTTTAGTTTTGAGACTTGTATATGCATTAAGCGGGATCATTACCGTTAGTGCTAGTACGGTACTTTTGCAGAGGATAGGCGTCTGAAGCTGTGGTTTTACGGGAAGAGCTCCAGAAAATGCGGGAAAAGGTACTCTAGCTACAACTCACTATAGGAGTAGTTTTGGCGCAGCACCATTTGCTCCTCCTGCATTTCTAATTCATTTTTCATTGATTGTGATTCGTCAACGTCATCATCTGTAATGCAGGACGGGGGTAAAAAGAAGTGCACTGCTTTTCTGGTCCTAGTTCGAACGCATCATCAACACCTTCTGTAAACCCTTTATCGAAAAACAGGAAAAAGCCCTCCGGAGTGAACTGGAAGCCTACTACGACAGGAAATTTCAAGTATGAGAGTGCACAATTCGAATTCCCCCTCCCCCTCAATTGTATTGCATGAACAGCAAGCAACACAAGCAACAACAGACAAGGGGCTTTCGCAAGACAAATCTGCAGGCGGATTGTAGTACTATTTAACGTTCCAAAATTTGTCGTGCTAACAGTGCTTTCGCGCAAGGTGTAAACTAGGTATTTTGCATGACGAATGAGGGGGAGGGGGGGTTGTGCAGTGTCATATCAAGACTACAGCGAGCAGAAGCGCAAGCAGTGCACGGCAGTGATTGAACAGGCAAAACAGAATATCACAAGAAAAAACTGCTTCACCGGTCGTGTAGTAAACTTCTGATGCGAGGACGGATGTAAGAACATAGAAGTGTTTATTGTTTTGCTGCACATGCAAGACATGAAATGATATCTAGCTGGCGTGTTTTCCTGTTCGTACCTCGCGTGGCAAATTTGTTTTTGTCGTGTACCGCAAACTTGTGATGCAAAACTTGCAAAATGAAAATCCTTACAGTGAAGCGCTTGCTTTTT
>JACKZZ010024235.1_pt1 | contig 19204 bp, 10 predicted proteins | sample 8027871 | NCBI WGS metagenome assembly JACKZZ01 (sample SAMN15724774, study PRJNA655200) | protist metagenome | isolation source: fluorescence activated cell sorting (FACS) single amplified genomes of... | place: USA: West Boothbay Harbor, Gulf of Maine | collected 2000-07-19
TCCGACTGACCTGTGTCGGGTTGAAACTTTGGAAATAGTTCAAGTAGACCAGGGTAATGAGCAGGAAGGGAGGGGTCATGAGCAAGCGGTCCATGGCGATCTTGACTAGCAAATTTGTGTTTCCTGCCAAGTTCCATCGGCGGACTGTTCTATCTAGGAATGCGTACCACCAATGGAACATGGGCCCAGTTATTGCGAGTCCATAGACACCAAACAGAGCGATTCTCTTGGGGTCGAGAATCGATGGGGCTTGGGTTGCCAGGGCTCCACGGGGTCCACGGGCAGCAGCCGAAGCAGTGTGCCTTCTGTTCTTAATGTAGCTGCCAACGACTTCGCCTAACATAGAAATGAAGCAGCTTGTTATAACTTTTGTTTTCAGAGGTTCCGCAGCAAGCTGCTCTTGGTATTTGTCTCGTAGATCAGCCAGAAAATTGACAGCTGGCGTAAAAGGACCATATTGGTCGGTTTCTGTCTGTCCACTCTCTATTGCAACGGTTGTTTCATTCCCAGACCCGGCTATGTTGTCTTGACTTGCAGGCGTACCATCTGCTCCTTCCGGTATTGTGCCCAAAGTGTTATCAATGTCATCCGGCTCTCCCCCCTGTGTATTCTTGGTGCGATGGTGCCTTACCATTTCTAATGGATTCTCGATCGATTGTCTCCTTCGTTGGAAGAATTCGGTGGAAAAGCTGAATTGAACCTCCTCTCTATATCAATAGGTAGTCAAATTTTCCTTAGAAATTTTCAAAATAAATCCGGAATAAAGACAGCCAGCAGCCAGCAGCAGGGAGTCCCCGGAATTGGAACCAGCTCTACGGGAAGAACCAGTTGTTGTCTCGGAGACTGGGGCGCAACAAGGTGACCCTCTATCAATTTTTTCCTGGAGGGGGGAATCTGAAGTGAATTGAACTGGCCCTCGGGTATTTGAGTGACAGAGGAGGGAATCTAAAGTGAATTGAACTGGCCCTCGGGTATTTGGGTGACTGTGTTGTGAAAGTTCTCTATATCCAGAACCCTTTCTTCCTCATAGACCTGCAGTATCAGGCTGTTTATATTGAATTATGTCTTCCTTCTACGGCTCTGGCGGACAAGTCAGTGGAGACGTTTGGGGCGGTGACGACCCATTCGAGAACTACCCGCAACACCCCAATAAGGCCGAGGTAGCTGCACAAAGAGCAGGAGCAGTGGGGACGGGAAATCGAGAAGGCGGCCTCAACTCGGCGCGGTCTCCGGTGCTCATCGGAGACCTCCTGGGCGCGTCCAAGCGGGGTGGCTGGCATGCTGATGCACGGGACACCAGCCTTTACGGTACCGATTTTTCAGAGGAGCACAAGCAGCAGCGGTACTACAAGTCTTCCCAGGCACCAAGGTGTCGCTGTAAATTCCACAATTTCGCCGTTCTTCGCACTGTCAAGAGAGAGTGCAGTGTGCAAGGCAAACGCTTCTGGAGTTGCGCCACTCTTGGGGCTGGCGGCTGCAGGTTCTTTCAGTGGGTCTTTGAAGACGATGATCAAGGCGATGGAGCCTCCGTTCCATTCAACAGCGACACTACAGCGCGAGGCAAGGACGCGGGAGTGTGTTTCAAGTGCCTACAGCCCGGGCATTGGGCTAATCGTTGCCCCAACCACCCAGCAGGGGCTCGAAAACAAGACGAGGGTGGGAACGGACAGGGGGAATTCACCTGCTTCCGCTGCAAGCAGAAGGGACACTACTCAAGGAACTGCCCGCAGATTCGACCCAGCTGAGACCCAGACTACGCGACCACCACTCTGAGCGGTGACGGCGGGGATGAGGAGAGAGGAGGTATAATAATAGTATATCTGGTGTAAATACTGCACATAAAAAGGTTGATATACTTAACCTATTTACAAGAAAACTTCAAGCCGGTTGCCCACCGGTCGGCTAGTGTCGAAGGCTGCACATAAAGCCAAAAAAACTTCGGGTTCTGGCAACGCACGCACGCACGGTCACGCCGCCGCCTGGACCTCGAATCTTGTAAATAGGTGAAGTACATAGTATCCCCCGTCGACTTGGAATGAAAGTTGCCGTTAGTTTCTGACTTTTTCTTTCTATTAAAACATTTACAGTAGTTTATTCAAGTCCATGCTACGCAGCAACACTCCGTTTGAAGCCAAATATCCACCCAAAAAAAAGGGGTTTCCCGTCCCGCTGTGCCAGAGCTCACTCAATTATTCTGGCGAATGTTTTCCACCAGCTGTAGCATGTCCGAGATATTCGCGGACAGATCGCTCCTCTTCGACGCTCTGGTGTTACTTTCCTGCTTGAAGGCTACGGTATCCCCCTGAACAGTCTCCACTTTGCCGCTTTGCTGCGCGAAGGTCAGACCAGCTGCCTCATCATTAGAGTAGCCCAACAAGCTGAAGAGCTGTGATTTCTTGATATTCCTGAATGTCTCTGCAATATTGGCAAGAATATAGCCGCGGATGGCGGTTTCGAACCCATTGATGCTGGTGAACGAAGCCTTCGTATCGGCATTGGTAGTCATTTCCGTCCAAAATTCAGTGTATTTAGATTGCTCGAGAAGGTTCGCTAGTTTCATGACTAGACTGATAGCATTAACATCAACAGAATTATTCTCATCATTGTCACCCTTTTTAGATGCAATCAACTTGGATGGGATCAGATAGGACAACTCGAGGAAATCCGTAGCTGGCATTTGCATCAAACCTAACACAAGCACATCAATCACAAAGGAAGGCTTAATTGTGTCCCCACCATTGCACTGGTACGATTTAAGTAGTGCTTTGTTTGCATTGAAGCTATATTGTGCATTTCCACTCTTCTGCGCTGATACATTATCCTCGATGGCTTTCATCGTCGACAAGTCGAAAGGTTTCTCTGATATCATCGTTTCAAGAGAGCTCATCTTTATAAATTCGTAATATCTATCAAAATTCACTGTTCAATAATATTAAGAGCAATTATACTGCCCCACTCAAACCTCCGAGCTGCCTTGTTGGTGGTCGGCGAATCCTGAAGTCCTGAAGTTGCCTGTTTTTTTTTGTTGGTTTCGGGAGTTCCATGCAAACATTCGATATCTTCATCGGAAAGGCGTGAGTGTGCTCCATTTCCTTTTCTATTGACAGAGACCGTTAGGTTGTAAAGCTTCTTCGTGCACCTCTGCTTCGTTAAGTGTATTAAGACGCTAATTGTGTATTGGGGCTCGTTGCTGACACTTCTCGGAGATGAGTGACGGCTCTGTGGGTGACACTCCCCAGTGGTCGAACCAGTTCCAAGAGGACTCACAAACTATTGATATAGTTGCGGATACGGTTAGTAGTATTCTTGATATTGTCCATGAAGAATCAGAAAAGAAGCGCATGGAGAGCTTAGCTGTACCGCTAGCAACAGACGTCGCCATGGTGAAGTTACGGAGGCTCATGGCATGGGCAGTGCTCAACCACGACGGTGTCGTTCAAGAAGGAACAGCGCTTGAGTACATGCAACCAGATGAAGAGCCTAAGGCACTAATAATTGATCCGTGGGCCCGTGGTATGGTACCCTCCAAGCAGGTGCGCCCGGAGGACACTGGTGCTATGTATCGGACACTTGGAGGAGAGCTCGGTGAAGGTATTTTGTCGCCACGCTCTGCAACTGGTAGTCGAGTCAGCAGCAACACGGGAACATCCCGCAGTGGGACGTCTCGAGGTGGGACCCGCACCGCGAGATCAGGGGCTAGCACTCGAGCAGGAACTGCCGCCGGACGCCTCGACGAAGACGACGACCCCACTGGGCAAATCTTCGATCTGGAAGATGAATACGACAAGAACGCCTACGTTAATCCTGGAAACATGTCTTTGGAGCAGCTTCTGAAAAAGCAGACCAAGGCTGACGATAACACCGAGGAGGTAGCAGAGGTGAAAACTGAGTTCGAGGTCATGCAAGAGAACATTGAGCAGCAGGTCAAGGATCTCAAAGGCAAAAAATACACTATTGATAGAAACGGTCAAGTGGTGCAGCTGACTACAGTGAAGCCAACAAGCCTGCCGCCATACCAAGTCAACCCGGAAACCAAGATTGCGAACTACAAGGAGAAGGCACGTGCAGGCAGTCGGGGACGCACTGCCGGAACCGCTGCAAGCAATGCAGACAGCATGCAAGGGGAAACTGGGACTGCAGCAGAGAGCAAGAAGGGAAAGAGGAAGATTAGGGTAGCTGGGTCTCGAGCTGTGGATGAATATACCTTCTTGCCGTCTTACACTCTTGCTGATACGCTCAGCAGCACCGCGGAACAGGTGGTACCGACTGCTGGTGTAAGTGTACAAATCAATGACTCCACACGCACAGGTCCTTCTGTACCATCTATCCCAGGAAAGATGTCCCGAAAAGAATACGCAGCAAGGAATGTCAGCCAAACTGGTGGGGAAGACCTGGGGGGCAGTATGGATGAGGGCACGTTCGACGGTGGCTCGTCGCTACTGCAAACTGGAGAGCAAGCCTTCAACGACTCTCAAGTTCCGCTATCGATGCAAGGTGGTAGCAACATGAGACAAGAGCTGCAGTACAAGTTGCCTGATGTCGACGCGATGGCTGGAGGACGACGCATCGTCCAGCCAGACCACGTGGAGAGCCCTACCGCTGGCAGAGACGCCGATATTGAGGATGGCTTGGGTCCAGTGAGCAATGCTGGAGGTGGAGACATCATCTTGGCGAAAATTCCCGGGCCCAAAGACCCTAATGTGAGACTTTTCAGCCATGATACCACATTTACAGGAAAACCGAAAGACAGAGACCTGCCTAGCAATATGAAGCCTCCTTCGGAGAGAGTCAAGCCAGTGGCCCCTCCGCCTGGACAGGTGTCCATATATGACTCGCCCGACAAGTTCGCCATGGCTAGAATGGCTCAAGGACTGCCCCCCAAGGGCTCGCCATCTGGGCTATCCCAAGGTTCTGACCAGCCCTCGCCGAACAGTCGAGGTACTAGCAAGAGCAAGAGCAAGGTTGGTCAGACGCGTGTGAAGAATCAAGGTTTAGTAAAGAATGAGAAGCCTCACATGTCAGCACAAATTTTTTAAATTAACTCAGGATTTGCGGCTTCGTATACCCTTCAGTTCTGAGACGTGGCTTTGGATTCGGGAAGAACAATAGCAAAATAGATGTAAAGTATGTCCATAAACGGTCAAGTGACAATACATTTCAATAAAGAAAAAGTAAACTTTGGTACATCATTTCTTCAATTTTGAGATACAATACTACTCCTGGTTGCGCTACTCCTCCTCGCTTTCTTTGAGCATGGAGCTGAAGGCCGAATTGGTGTCTTTGAGCAGAACTTCCGGACTATCGAACTCGAGCATCCTACCTGCGCCCAGAACCATGATTCTATCGAAATCTCTAATCGTTTGCAAGCGATGCGCTATGGCCAAGACGGTAGTGCCATGCTTGGAGCTACTGGTCCGTAATGCCTTCTGGATCAGCTCGTCAGTACCGGGATCTACTGCCGAGGTTCCCTCATCGACTACAAGAATTTTAGCTTTGCGGAGGAGCGCCCTAGCAATACATATCAGCTGTCGCTGCCCATGAGACAAATTTCCTCCGCCTTCTTGCACAATTTCATGCAAACCGGAACTCATATTCTTGACTGGTCCGGACATGCTCACAGTTCCCAAAGCTTCCCAAACTTCTTCGTCTGTGTATTGGTCGAGGGGGTCTAGCTGGAAGCGGATAGTACCTGTAAGAAGGACCGGATCTTGGGGTATGATCGCCATTCTAGATCTCAGCAAGCACAACGGCACTTGTGTGGTGATGTTACTACCATCAATAGAGATGCTGCCGCTGTCTAATTCCGCCATGCGAAATAAGGCGAAAACGATTGACGATTTACCAGCTCCAGTGCGACCGCAGATTCCAACCCGTTCTCCACCATGGATCGTGAATGACAAATCTTGCAGCACGTAAGGGTTCTCTCGATATCGAAAGTACACACTGTTGAATTCGATTCTGCCTGACTGCGGCCAAGGCGTGGAGTCTACATCAAGAACTTCCACAGTCTCCGCTGCTCGCTTTGGAACCAGGCTTTTCATCTCTACACCCTCATCCACGCCTGATGGAGTAACGTCACTACTTTCAATAGAGATGGTTGACTTTTCTTGAGGAATAGTGAGGTATTCCATGATCCTTTCCACACTCGTCATAAAAACACCCACATCGATAGCCAGCTGCACACACCGTTGGAAGAGAGCAGTCAGCTGGAGGCCGTACGAGAGTGCCAATCCCAGGACAACAGGTGAGGTAGATTCACGAAGGAATACCGCCAGAAGAGATACAGTCAATAGAACACAGGCTGTAGTCAGCTCTAACCTCATTGTCATCCAACTTGTACACATCCAGATATGGAAGTAAAATGCACTGTTTCTGTCCATTTTCTTTACATGTGATGACAGGAAGCGTGGCACGTCGCCGTAAGCTCGGATAGTATCGAGACCACTGAGGGTTTCACTTAGACTGGAAAATATTGGCGAGCGCGAAATAGCTTCCATTCTCTTCAAGTCGCGACTCACACAGCCGAATATATCGCTAGCTTTTTTGAAACCATAGCAAAGTGGTAGAAAGCCGAGCGAGAGCCACGGTGACGACCAAATACACAGTCCGAATGTGAAAAGAACCTGCATTAAGTTGATACAATATTGCAGCAAGAACTCAGGAACCATACAATCCATAATCTCTGTATCCCTCGAAAGCTTGTTAAGCACCTCACCAACAGTGTGGGTATCGAAGAATGTAGTCACCGGCGCTTGCACAATCTTGAGAAATGTGGATTGGTGCACTGCTCGAGCGCTGTAGTAGCTCCAGAAGTTCAAATAGAAAGAGCGTACACACAAGAGCACCGACAAAGCAGCAAAGGAATAGTAGAAATAGCTCGCCCACTTGGAGTCTGGGCTACCATTGTCCTCGCGAGCCCAGCTTGCTAGGGCGTAATCTATGCTTACCCTCGATGCTTGAGCGGCGGTGAATAAGCACAGCAGACCGATTGTGATACTCATTCCACTCAAATAAGTCTTTGTTGAATTTTCGCCCCTTTCTTGCTGTATAGAAGACTCATTAGCATCGTTATAAATTGTCGAATACCTGAGCCGTCTCAGCGGCCAGAAAGCGGCTCCGAAGTAAGAAAAGTATATTCGCCATTTGACAGCACCCATTTCTCTGTGTTCTTGCACGATAATCTTACCATCAGTTATACGCTCTTCATCCGACGCACTCTTCGACACAGCTTTGGTCTTTTCCACACCAGTGCTGGGCTCTCCGACTGGAGTTGCCACAGACCCGTGTGCAGTACTAACAGCTGCTTCACCTATCTCCGATGCTCCGATATCATTCGGTTCTACAGGGCTTGGATTTTCAGCTGCTTCTACTAAAGTACGCATGAGATCTTCATCAATACCCGTTGCAGCAGCTAATTGCGCTGAGTGTTCAAGATTCACCGTGATTTCCTTTGGGGAGCCGTCCATGATTACGTTTCCATCATCCAACATCAGAATCCGATCAAAGAATGGCAGCAAATGCAGATGACTATTCAAGCTTACAACCGTGAGTTTTTGCCGAGTGTTTTGGCGAAGGAGGCGCATAATGCCATTTTGGAATATCGAATTACCAGTTTCTCCATCGACTGCACTGAAGGGGTCGTCTAGCAAGACGATGTTTGCACGTCTGAGAGAGATGAAGAAGGCACGAGCAATAGAGACGCGGGCCTTTTGGCCACCACTGAGATTCACTCCTCGCTCACCAATTTCTGTCAGATCCCCCTGGCGGAGGATCTGAATATCTGGTAGCAGAGATGCGGCAGATACAGCGAGATCGTAGTCTCTCTTCACCGTGGTATCGGCTCCGTTGTAATCGTACCCGAAAACTATATTGTCTCGCAAGGTCATATTCTGAATCCAAGGCTGCTGAGAACAGTAGGCAATATTACCGCGTATTTTAGCGTATTCGGAACCATCTAATGGCGGCATCTCGCCCAAAATGGAGGAAAGAAATGCGGACTTCCCCGAGCCTACATTCCCAATCACCGCCACTAGATTGCCCTGAGTTCCACCCCCTAATTTGAGATCCAACTTCTGTAAAGTGAAGCGTGGACCATCATTGATACTGACTGAAACGTCATCTGTTTGAACAGCGCTATATCCCGGCCCATTACCGTAACCCGTGGATCCTGCATTGTCTTCCAACCCACCCCAAGTAAACGACGCATTTTTGAAGGTAACTTCGGGCACTGTGCTTCCGTCTCCATCTCGCTTTTCCACGTGCGTCGGCAGGAGGAAGAAGCCATGAAGTCTTTGGCACGACACCAGTCCATCTTGCACAAACTTGAGCGCTTGACCTAGCAAATTCAGGGGGAAACGGAGGATATTGATCATCGCCAGCACCCTGAACACCTTGACTAGACTTACAGTATTACCCTGTCCGTAGATGTAAATACTGAAGATAACAGCAGAGCAGACTGGACCACTGATAAAAAGAAGCTCCCTTAATACGCCATTGAGACACAGATATCGAATGAGATTAGAAGTCTCCTCGTCACGGGTAACAATCACTCTCTCCGACATCGGTACTTCCCAGTTGTAGAACTTGATAAGACGGATGGCCGCCAGCAACTCGTTGCTCAACTTCACTCTCTCGTCAGTGCAGCCAATCATTTGGCGACGCATGCCACCAATGGTCTTTGCCACGTACGTTTGTGAAGGTATGAGGATGCAGATCCAAAGCAGACCGACCATGGCTGGCAGCCACCCTACGTCGCGTACCAGCAGGAGCATGGCCACCAGCGAAGCGAGGGGTCCGTGCCAGAGATACCCTAAGAACATCGAGGCTAGCAAGAGCTTTTCGCAGTCAATGGCTAGCATGCTAGTAGTCTTCCCGATGGTTAGTGACGCCCGGGCGGTAGACGTCAGCTTGAGCGTCTGCTCGTAGCACGCCATCATGGTGCCGCTTCGGACGGCCATCCCTGTTCTCCTCATCGCGAAGAGGTTGAGAGACATAAGAATACTACTAAGGGTGCTGGCTATCCCCAAAATAGCAGCAATGACGAGCCCACGGGAAGTACCGCCATCACCAGTAGCAATCCAGCCAACCAGCTCTGCAATAAGATAGGGCTGCGCGAACTGAGCAACAGCAAATCCCAGTTGAGCGCAACTTCCTGCAAAGAATTCGCTTTTATATGCACCCCAGAGTGTCCACAACAGTGACGGAACTGCCTTTCCCCCGAGTTTCCGAGCACGCTCCTCCTCAATCGTCCAAGCACCCCAAAATTGGGAGCTCCGTGTCTCAGTGTTGTGTGCCATTGGCTCCCTCGGTACATCTTCTTCATGGAGTGGTCTCTCCGTTGCCAGCTTGATAAGTGGCCAGACCCAAGACACTGCCGCTTTCACGATGTACCACTGGTTGTCCTCGACATGCTTTGGCCACTTCTGTGATGTGAACGATCCTGTCATGATTCACTGCCATTAACTTTCAATATTTTGTCATAATTTTAGCAATTTCAAATCCCTTTCCTCGTTGAAAGGTCGTGAAATCTATCTGGCTATAATAGAGAAAAATACAAAATAAAACCCCCAGGGATCTTTCAAAAGCCTGGAAAGTGGATAGGATAAGGGAATTTCCTCATTTAAGTGACGTTAGTGTGATATCAAAACAAAATACAATGGATATTACTAATATGATGATATCTTCGATGTTTCAAGGACTTGATGGAGGTACTGAAGTACAAGAGACGAATCGTTCAAGTGCTTCCAATACGAGATTATATATGCGTCAAAAAGGGGTTTATATTCCTCGACGATGTGAAATTGAAGGTTGCACCGTGGTTAACAGCGATTCACTTTCTCGTTGTGGGCAGTGCAAATGTGTCTTTTACTGTTCCCCGGATCATCAAAGAGAGGATTGGGATAGACACAAGAAGGAATGTAAACACCTCGCAAGAGTACAGCTCGAACCTATTCCTTTCAGTACGGTTGAGGAATTGGAAAAGTTTCCTATTGATTGTTTCCCATTGGAAGACGTAGATTTAGAAGCATCATCGTGTTTTGTATGCGGAGCTACATCAAACGAAGTAAACCTCGGATACACCGATTGTTGCAATGCAGTTGTTTGTGACAACGAGCATGAGTATAAAATGTGTAGCTACAGTCGTGATCACTGTAAACGCAGTCATTCGAGGTATACTACGTGTGGCTCTCATAAAAACGAGGGACACTCAGGAGATTGGAGACAATGCCAACAATGCGATGAACGCCTCAACGATGAACCTGGAGTAAGATCTTGGTACAACACGAACGCATTCAATGTCACTCCTGCTCTTGAAACTTCATTCCCCAAAGGATCCACTCTCACTAAGCAGTGCTGTCATCAATCAGAGGAGGACGGAAGCCGATGCAAGAAGAGGATTTTGCCGGGGCATGATGGTGAACTAACGTCCTTTAGGCAAGACCAGGCGGGAGGCAGTGAATGTATGGCACATGGCGCACCCTACTGACTTCTGAGATATCTACGTTCGCCAAATTTACCGGAGGTATCCATCTCGATCAACCCTTCAGTAGAGATATAGTAGTCATCATCCAACATCCAGCGTTCGCATGTTCGCGGTGCAGGTGTGCAGGTCCAGCAACCAGCCACCAACAACACCTTGTCAAGTGTCAAGTGTCAAGTGTCAAGTGTCAAGTGTCAAGATTCTGTAACATAAATTTTTGCAAAGACCTTTGAACTACCCTTCTCTCTTTCTTGACGAAATTTCAAATTTTTTTTTTTTTTTTTTTTTTTTTTTTTTTTACTTAACCTTTAAGACAATAACTACAACTACAAGTATAATGATAATGATAATGATAATGATAATGATAATGATAAGGATTAATAGCATCGACACTCTTTACATGTAAATACACTATAATCAATAATCAACAAAAGTAGTTACGTAGTTACAATACACTATCACTCGAGTCGTCGCATCTCTCTTCAAAATATTATCAATCACTATCTGCTCCGACTAGGTATGTTATTGTTCTTTTATCTGGCCAAACGCAAATTAGCAAAAATCCAATAAAGTCTTGCCAATAAACATCATTTCCTTCGGGAAATCCATTAGGACAAATTCTATGTAGTTTTTCGTTATTAATAGAGCCATACCAAGTGCATTTATCTGCATCATTGTCACTTTGCATTGAACTCATTGTTTCAATACCTTTTGCATCACAATCAGTCAAAGCCATTCCATAAGTGGGACTATGATGAGCAATACAACTCATTATTTGAGAAGCTTCATTAGATGTAAGAATACATTCATCGTCCAAATTTACATCTGTTATACTTCCATCATTTTCAAAAAGTTCTTCTGAATCAGTGCTGAAATACTTAGTTAAACAAGCTGATATGTCTTCACTCGTGTTCAGATCTGCATGTGACTTCATCTTTCCACATTCACAATACACATTCATCTTAGGTACACCGACCATACTAACACCGGAATCCAACTTATCATAACCTAACTGTGACATTGTTGCATAAAATCAAGAGTAGTCTATTGTAATAACGCTAATAGAGATAACAAGAAAACTTCAGGCCGGCGAGATTTTTTTTGCGGAATAGCCAAAAAGAAAACAATTATATATCCGGTGCAAGAAAAAAGGGTAATGTGGTACAATGCAAGCACTAATTATAACAATTATCTATTAGAATATTGATTTAGGATTTTTAAAATTGTTATTTTAGTTTATTTTAGTGAAATGCGGAGAAGAAGTTGTGAAATTCGGTCTTCACGGGAGGCAGAAGTCCAGGTCTGGCAGGACGGCACTATCGATGATGGGAATTCTATAGATAGCTCTGTTTCAAGGGAGAAGAATGGTAGTAAAAGCAACAGTTGTACTAGTAAAACATTAGATGTGATGACTATTGTAAGTGAAACACTCCCAAAGAAACCCAAAAGGAAAGTCGGAAGGCCTCGAAAAGTGGCACCAGATGAAGCGATTGTGGATCAAGAGAATTTGCACCCCAACAAGATAAAAGACGAGGAAAAGGATAACCTGAAAGGTGCACCCAAAGTCCCCAGCTCGACTGTCGGTACTCGCTGCAGCACCAGAACCCCTAAGCCTGTCCAAGTACTCAACATGACTAGCACCCGCACCAGCACCCGCACCCGTAGAGCGGAATATACCTTGACTACTGCTTCAGAGAGTAGTAGCATTGGCTCTTCTGTTCTAATGAGCGATGTTTCCAAGGGATCAGTAGACGAAGAGAGCTCATACGCCCCTAGCACTGAGACAGCCTTCAGCACCAACACTTCCAGTGGGTGGTCATCCTCGGCATCTGGCGGCTCATTACAGAGGAATAGAAGCACAGAAAGCACAGGAGAGACAAAAAATCAGAACAGTGACAGCTTTCAGAAAGAAGACAATGGCTCCAAGTCTACACAGGCTCTGACGGCGCCGTCGAAGAAGCGACAAATAACTTTGCAGCAATCATTTGCTTCGGCTAAAGGCTCGCAAGCTCCTGTCCTATCTCCAACATCATCACCCTCCGAAAGCGTATTTTCTATGGTGAATCTCCCACTGGATAGCGACGGGTCCAACAGTCGGCGCGATAGTGCAGTGTCGGACCTGACAGTGTGTACGACAATGAACACGCCCGACAGCACGCAGGCGGTTTTACCTGAGTCAGTGTCCTATGTGCATGGAACAGTAGAGATGAACCTCAAATCAGCAACAAAAAGCCCAGCGCATATCAAAAGCACGACGAAGAAAGCACCACAAGATAAAGTACCCGTCAGGGACTACATTGCACCACGCGCTCTGTTTTCTACTAGCGGAACCGATGTAGACACCGGTAGTCTACCCACGAGAAATACCACCTGGTCTAGCAGTGATATCAGCAGTCCTGCTATATCGGAGGTCAGCAGCGATGCGGATACGGTAGTTCTGACTGGAAGCGAAGGTGCTTCCCAGGATACAGACGAAGTCGAGCTCTGTCCCGCGCAGCCCACTTCAGCATCCACACCTTTGAGACCTCACGAAACTAGCTCTCCAATGTCCACCCTGACTGCCAATAGTAGCTGCATAGTGTCATTCAGCTCAGATAGTTCAACGCAAAGCTCCAGTTCTGCTGCAGTAGCCGACCAGTCAGTACAAGGCGGCATGCTGCTGATGCAGAATTGTCCCCAGTTTGTACGATCGGCTACTTTGTTCTATAAGCAGCAAATTAGCAAGCAACATGGATGGGGAGCTAAAGACGTTCTTGCTATTTGTGTCTTGGCTAGTACTCTTAGTATCTGCAGCCCCGAATCGACAGACACATCATATATTATGCACAATGTATTGAATGTGTTAGAGCCCGTTTTCTCGACATTCTGTGCGATTATGGGAAACACAAAGAGTGAAGAGAATGTGCCAGTAGAAGACTCCACTTCCCATTCAACTAAATCACGGAAATCGTGTAGAATCGGGAGCAAATATAACGTTAGTATAGGGCCTAACAAGCACCGTGTGCGTTTTAGCCAGGTTGATGGTGGGGGTGGCGACCCGCCGAATGACAGATATCCACGCAGCTGGCAGCAGCGGTACCAACGGATGCACCACTTCTCCACTTTGTTGAGAAGTATTTGGGAGTGTCATCTTGATAGCGCAACAAATGGTAGTCCATACGGGCTCTTGGCTAGGGCTGCTCTTCAGTGTGTTACCTCGATACAACATCTCGGTACCGCCAACAGTCGTATCTACCAAATAGTTCAACAGAATCTTTCAGGAGAAGTCACTTTTGAAACTTCTGAGCTTGCTGAGCTGTGTAAAGCTGTTCACGAGGAGCTGCATCTCCTGGGGATACGTCACGTGAGCGAAACGAATGGGGCTTTTATGTTGCCTAAGCTGTCAAATAGTGCAAGTTGGATGGCTAATAGTATCATCCGCTTTACTTTACGGTATATATACGACGTAGAGCCATACCAAATCACCACACCAGGTCTAGGTGGCCCTGTTGATTATTCTGATTGCCGTTCTGGCCTGCATCACACTTTCAAGCTCTGTTCACGACACAATAAGCGCATGCAGCAGTTGTGCTTAGGTGCTACCAAGGGCCGGGAGCGCATTTCTATTGGCCCGAATCAGCAGTCATATGACTTGGATGCGGTCCACAAAGCCTTGCCAACGGTATCCGACTGCGTTGATCCCAAGGACATGAGCACAAGCACGCTGATGGCATACGCACTAGAGCAGATACTCGCAGCAGTCAACTTGGTAGTCTCTTATGACCCCTGCAAATCGGGTAAGTCATGTGCAGATATACTTACAGCCGACTGCTTATCAGATGCCATGAATCTTACAGCGCTCGCAACATCGGTGTTAGACAATGATGAGGCCCCTGGTGAGCAGCTCCAGTATGGAAGGCTCCAGGGGATTTCCGATATAGCTCAAACGATCATTGCGGCAGAGTACGCCAGGCGTTTCCTCAAGGAGCTAACTCTGATTCCCGGCGTCGACGCAGTACACCTGAATGAGTTACCATCATCATCATTACCATCACCATCACCTCTGAGTAATGCTTCTCCAGCGAAGTCGAGTGCTTGGTGCGCGCTTTCTCAGTCTGCGCAGGTTCTTGCTGACATTTCCATGCAGTATTCTCAAGGTATTCACGATAGAGCTACAGCAGTAAAAAGTGCACATCTCATGATTTTCTTTGGAGGCTTCGAGAAGTATCAAGAAAGGATTTCTCTTCCGTTTATTAAAAGCGGAGTCATTTCTGCTTGTCAGTGTGCCTTTCAGAAGGCCTTGATTGCTGATTGGGCAAATCGAATCGAGATCTCCCAGTCTACTTGCTCGACGTACTCGAAGGCAAGCAGAAGCCCAGAAACCACAGAAAGCACAGAAAGCACAGAAAGCACAGAAGTGGATCCCAACCTGTTCGATTCCGTATACAGAGGGGTACTTTTTGATTTTCCAGGGGTGGCATTGAATTGATGCTTGTGTATTAGTATTAGTGTTTTGGTATGTTACAGACATGTAAGTTTCATGAACAAATTTCAAAAATGATTTACACTGGTTGTTGTATTAGTAGATCTTTGAATAAAAGACCCTGCCACGTGAAGAGAGCTACCGCGACGTTTGGCCTGCTGACATGGTGGTGGCGGTGTTGCCACTGAGCACTCGCTGCTTTGTCTGCGTACCTCCGAAAATTTGTGGCGGTGGTCGCTTGTAAGCTTCACGAATCTCTTGATGCCGCTTCTTATATGACTCTATAATCCTGTCTTTCTGATCTTCGATCATCTTCAGCTTGTTGACGACATCCCGGCGTTCTTGCTGCACAACTTTGCGTTTGGCATTTAATCGTAAAATCTTCGTCTTTTGCGATTCTACCAACATGGTCTTCTTGTTCATGCTGCAATTACCACTGCTTTTTACCTCATCTTTGCCTTTGTACGTTTGACTCAAATTGAAAGTTGCACTTCCTGCGAGTTTGTGCAATTTTGGCAAATGAAGCGTTCGCGTCATCACATCATCACCGTAGAGTTGTGCCACGAAGGCATTGTAATCCATCTTACGGGAGCCGTCGGTATCGAACCATGTGACCAAATCCTCTATCTCAGTATCAGTGAGTGTTACACCTAATTCTCTGCTAGCCGCAACGACACCATCCTTGCCTTGTCTTCCAGTTCCACGCGGGTCGAAACGCAGGAAAGTTCCGTGCAGCAGGTCGCGTGGAGAAAGTACCCCGCCGGACTTGCGAGAATATATCTCCACACATCTCTTAAAACGAACAAGATTCGTTTCTACATCATTTGGTGTGCGACTAGTTACGGGAGTAAAGCCAATATTGTCAGGTTCAGTTAGAAAAGAGCCTTCCTCCGCAGTCATATCCTTGAGTAACTCATCGTAATGCATTTCGCCTGTGTTGTACATGTCGTAGCATCTAATGATGGCTTCGCAGTCGTCTTGCGAGATGGTGATATGCAAGCGCTTGGCAACTCCTTGTAAGACACGCCAGTCACTAATTCGTTTCGTGTAGTTCCTATCCCAATAAATGAACGCTTCTTTTAACCATTGTACTATAGTCCCTCCTTCATAGTTAACTTTGTCCTGAAGGGCTATCGTGATGCGGCGCTTGAAGTTCTCCACGGCCTTGTTTGGTGGTGCTTTGAATGGTACTGGCATGTATGGATTGACCTTCAGACTGGCGATTGCCCTTTGCCTTTCTTCCGGGGTGATATCTGTGAAGTGCAGAACGGGTTTGACAAAAGCGGCCACGTCCACCAAGAAGTCGGAATAACTCATATCCCCATTGTTATTCATGTCATAATATCGCACGATCTCTTTGGCTTGTGCTTCATTGATGGTGAGCTTCATGCCCTTTTTGGTTGCGGTCATAAGCTCCGACCAATTCAGTCCATTGGAGTAGTCATAATCATAGAACTGGAAGAGATTGCGAATGTGGTAGTACGGCGTGCTCCCTTCCACACGCATGCGAAACATCACCCAGTAGCGAGTAGCTTCCAAAAACTGCTCGATAACTTTTGTTTTCGGTGGACGTGTGTCCTGCACATCCTCGTACCTCATGGCGATATCTGAGCCGTCGTCCTTCACATTGCTGCTGTCCTCAATCATGGTAGGTTCACCGCGCTGCAAGTCGTTCAGGAGGTCTACATATGTCATTTCTATCTCTGTTATACCTTCCTGTCTGTTGCCACTGTCGTAGTATGCAACGACTTCGTCACGTTCCGCATCGGTCATCTTCACACCCAAGCTGTGCATGCAGCCTTTTAGTTCCTCCGATGAGATCTCACCAGACTTATCGGCATCCCAGTAAAGAAACATGCTACGAATAATACTATAAGGCGTGCCGCCTTTATCGCGCATGGTCTTTCTCACGGCACGCTTCAGCGTACCAATGAACTTCTGGATTGAAACAGGAAGTTTCTTAGTGTCTTCCTTCAGTCGCATTTTATGAAAGTTTTCACGACGAAAGTCTTCGCTCTTCACAGCTTCTTCCAATGCCATCCACTTTCGAAGAATCGTGTCTCTGTCATTCTGGATATAGTTCCGAATATCCAGGCGTCTTTCAGGGGCTGTCATACGCGCCTTTTCGGCGCGTTTCTCATCCAATATCTGACGTCTACTCGGCATATTTAAGAGGCGCACAAAAAGATGATAGGAAACTAAGATACCAGCAGCTTATGCTCTTACCCTGTCCCGAATCACAGGATGTCTCCACTGTCTCCCGCGGTTTTACAATTCCGCACGGACGACACACGTCAGACCGCACGCTCTTCCCAACGCAGCAGATCGACTGGTATTCAGTGTTCGGGAAAGTAGTATATCGCGATGAGGGTATCACTCTTATCGAAACCTGCGGCACTGCTGCAGTTAGGTTCAGTGCGTACATTAAGTGCTAGCACTAAGCATAAAACTCCATGGAGACGAGCGAGCTCTTTGTTGCATGATTTGCGAAATGAAGAGTTCGGTGCTCTCAAAGCACGCAAGGAAGTTCCAGCTTTCCGTGCGGGTGACAGCATTCAGATAGATCACTTACCGAATATGAGCAGCAATGATCCGGATAAGATTCGTGGTGTGGTGATTTCTAGAACTAATAGAGAGATGGATTCCGCCGTGACGATTCTGAACAGTGAAGGCGGAACTCCTGTAGAGCGCAAAATTAATATATACTCACCTCTTGTGACGAATATTACCATTCTAGAAAAGGCGTTTTTGCATAAGGGCAAAAAGAGAGTCAAGCGCAGTAAACTCTACTACTTGCGCGACAGAAGACCCGACCAGTACACTGTGTCATACGAGTCAACTGCCAAGAAAGGCGGTAAAGGCGGTAAGCGCTAGAGTGTGAGCTTTTGGGCGTTGCTTGTGTATGTTAATTGTAAAACTGTTCAAATGCTTCAATATGAATACATTTAAATAAACTCCTCAGACACCCTACTCACTCACTCACTCACTCACTTACTCACTCACTCCGACTTACGATTTACGACCGCCGAACCCACTGAACCCCATCATTGCTAGCATATCTGCGTCTGCTGCACTGGATGCATCCTCTTTCTGAGCTTCTTCTTCGTTCGCGGAGACCGCCTCTGCCTTGGCCTTCTGCTTCGCCGCTGCCTTGGCCTCCTTGCGAGCACGCTTGAGTTCCTGTCCACGGGCCTCAGCTGCGGCTAATTTGGAGTCGTGCTCTTCAAGCGCATCGGCTGCTTCGAGCACCTCCTCTTGACTGCTCTTGCTCTGGTTATTCTTTCCACCTTGTGGGCCCTTGGTGTCCCGGCTGGCAGTCTTGGCCAGGCGGGACTTTAGTGCACTGAGTCTATCCTTGACACTCTCCACGCCAACGCTCTCCACACGCATACTGAAGCCCAATGCTCTCTGGTGCTTCTTGCCATTGATGTGGTTGAGGTACGCACTGGAATCTTTCAGCAAACACGAGCACACCTCGCACCAAAAGCCTCCACCGACACCCATCTCCATTGCCTGTGCCGTGACTACTTGTGTAGTCCCTGCCTTCTTTTCCAATTCGTCTGCTATATTTGTGGTGCGGGCTTTCAAGTAAGACCGTTGAGAGTTGAGTGGACCTGCAGCTTCAGCATCCGCCGTGCGAAATTCCTCTCTGAGATCTTCAGTGCTTAGGGCATCCAACTTGCGCTTCTTGATGTTCATCAGGTCCTCAGCAAGAAGTTCCTCCGATTCTTGCTGGGCTTTCGCCTCTGCTTTTACTCTGGCCTTGGCGGCATATAGCTCTCTATCCCAAGTACGTCTCACACTCATACTTGCTGTCTAACTTTTGTCCTCTAAGAGCCACCGCTCCTATGGGATCTGACACAAGGTTACAACTTTTAGAGAATGAATATCTGAATATCTAGAAAGTGAAGAATAGACGTTTTGTCAGCTAGCACTGCGTGTTTCAGTGCAATAACGCGACAGATAGACATCTGTGTGTCTGTGTGATACTCTGCGCGAGCTTTTCAAAATGATCTTTAATTTTAGATCAAAAAAATCTCCAGGTGGGTATCCCCGCAACGAAAATCCAACGTCACAACAAATCTTGCCTCTCGCGTTTTTTTAGGCATAATTAGCGTCTTTAAATCACCAAAGTTTCGAAACTACCCTTTTAATAGAATTTTAATACACTCTTTGTGTGATTAAATTCTTACAAATGGAGGTTATCAGCACTAACCCTCTGGGCTCAGATCTAGATAAGAACGGATCTTCTTTCGTCCTAA
>JACKZZ010005426.1_pt1 | contig 19201 bp, 10 predicted proteins | sample 8027871 | NCBI WGS metagenome assembly JACKZZ01 (sample SAMN15724774, study PRJNA655200) | protist metagenome | isolation source: fluorescence activated cell sorting (FACS) single amplified genomes of... | place: USA: West Boothbay Harbor, Gulf of Maine | collected 2000-07-19
AATATGTTTCTTTATATAACCCTAAAGATAAAGAGCTATCATATAATATATTATATGTATATATATGAGTCGCCGAGAGCAAAAACCCGACTTTTGGGTCCCATAACGATTTTTGACCTTTTGAGCTTATATTATAGATCTGCATCTCAGCTATCGAATAAGCTATTTTTTGTAATTTTCTGAATTTTCTATCACACATAAAAGCGTTGTTAAAAAAAATTTAGGTCAGACCAACATGTGAATTATTCCCAATTATAGTTCTAAAAAAATTTTTTTTTTTTTTGGGGTTGAAAATTTTTTTCAGATCTTTTTGAGGACTTCACTATGGGACCCAAAAGTCGGGTTTTTGCTCTCGGCGACTCATATATTATCGATAATAATATAATCCTAATCCGTGGATATAATATTTTAAAAACATTACATAAAAAGATCATTTTTGATTTGAAATTACAAAATAACAAACGATGCCATATTCCATACAATCAATAGCTACAAGATTTCATGGTATATTTCGCTTCCCAACTATCTTCATTTTCTTTCTTATGCCATATGCGTGTTTGGTCAATGCAAACTGTTCAAATTGTTCACCAAGTGAAAAATGTTATTACTCTGGCAACCCAACAGAAGCAGATGGTAAATATTGGGGTACTGCACCACAAGCTGGTACTGATGCACAGTGCTTGCCGTGTGGTCCAGTTCACTCCGGAGGAAGTGGCCAGACACACTGGCCGTGTAATGTTGCCGGGCAGTGTAAATGTCGAAATCCCTCTATCAATGCAACATGTAATAGCATAGTTCATTCTATTAATTCATTTTGTACGGCAGGTAGTGGGTTAGTTGCTTCAGCTTCCACTACATCATGTGCTGGATTTAATTGTGTGAAAGGAACAGACGAATCTACTTGCTGCATACAACATGCTAAATGTAATACAATTAGTGATCCTTCTACCTTTTGTGGTGCTGGTAATGGCCTGATTGATGCAGCCCCCACTACATCATGTACTGGTATCACTTGTAGCAAAGGAGCTGATGAATCGATTTGTTGTAAACCATGTGTGATACCAAGTTCTGGCATACATCATGTCGCTCTTCAATCAAAGTGTATACTTGGAGAAGAGGTAGTTGTAACGGGGGGGGGTACATTATCAGTCATTGGTGTTAAAACATTAAATCGAGCACATTTAGCAATTATAAAACAAGCTCATAATTACCCAAGTACAAGTGATATGTATAAACATCGTTTATTTTGGGTACAACATGGCGAATTAAAATTAAAATGGGTTCGTTTGATGAGCGGTAAAGTACACGACAAACTTAACCAAACTTTTCCAGGATTGAGGGCTTGTGCTGGTGGCTTGGTATACATTGGTGATGGTACAACTGGTAATACAATGGGTACAGCATCAATGAATGCAATAGAAGGTGTTGTATTTGAAGGTGGTACTGCCGCTTACGGTGGATCTATTATGGTACACGGTACAAAATCATCTTTATGGACTGGTGAAGATGTCGAAATGACAAGTAATAAAGCATGGGATGGTGGTGCTGTGCATCTTCGAGCAGGTGGTACTTACATTGCTGTTGGATCAAAGATAATTAATAATACTGCTGACAATTTTGGTGGTGGAATCTATCTATATGATCAAAGTTCATTTCATGCAACAACTACTACAATTGAAACAAATATTGCAAAATCAAATGGAGGTGGGATATTTCTTCTTAGAAGTAATTTCACATCATTGGACAATACAATTATTACGGGTAATACTGCTGGTAACGCAGCTGGTCACGTCGGATTTGGTGGTGGAATATTTGCCGATGTACCACCATTATTTAACGTAGTTGATACTACTATAAGTGATAATTTAGCAAAAGCAGGTGGTGGTGGTGGTGCATATATAACAGTAGCCATTGAATTAGAGAAAGATAAATTATTTGATCCAGTAATATTAATAAATCGCTCCACTTTTTTATCCAATATTGCTACTGGTTTTATAGCATCGGAAGGTGGTGGTTTGTCCATTAAAAATGCAGAAGATGGTAGTATAGTGAAATTGGTTGACCTAGTATTTAAGAACAATAAAGCCTATCGTGGAAGCTATTCAGTCAACACAAAAATATCCAAAGTAGTTGATGCATTTCAAACATCTGGTGGTGGTCTTCATCTACAATCCATTTCTACTACAAACTTCGTTGCTTCTGGTTTAACATTTTTGGGAAATTCTGCTGATGGTCATGGTGGTGGTGCTGCCATTCACGATGTTGCAACACCAGTTTCATCATCAGCAACAACAACATTTCAAAATTGGCGTATTGAAAACAATATTGCAAGAACAGATGGTGGTGCATTGTCACTACTTGGTGAATCCGATATTGAAATGGCAAATGGTGTAAGTATACGTAATAATATTGCAAGTGCCACTGAAATGAAAATTCAAGGATGGCGTGCACAATGGTATAAAGGTGCAACATCCATACCGTCAAAAGTGTACCGTGAGAATACAAATTCTGATATAGACGAAATATTGGAACAAATTTGGTTTGAAAAAAATGCTGCTGATGCTCCATCTTTCTATGATCATTGGGGCAGAGAACATTTATTTGGTGTACATTTTTCATCTGTTATGCGTGTAAATGTAACTGGTAATTATTTTTTTGAAGTAGAATCAGACGATGGAGCAGTATTAAGGATAAATAAAAGGGAAGTATGTAGAGTAGAAGGAAGTGGAACAGATGTAGGGAATATTAATTTAGTGATGGGTGAAGATTATTTAATTGAAGTTGGATATTTTGATGCTGGGCAATCGTTTAGAGCTGTGAAATTAAAAGTCCGATGGAAAGTTTTTGCTCGTACATATAAAATATTAAAATATACTGTAGGGTTCATTGATATTGCTACACCAATTTTTTCAAAAGCAAGAGGCGGTGGTATATATGTATCACCTTTGTCTTCTTTAAAATTGAATGCACCAGCATCAGTGGAGAACAACACAGCTAACGGTGGGGATGGTGGTGGTTTGTACATGGATCAAACACAAGGTTCAACATTTTATCAAGGTCGTCGTAGTGGTAAAAACGGAGGACATCATTCACTTATAAAAATTATGAAAAATGTTGCTAGAAGTAGGTCATTTATCAAAGAAAATAAAGATTTATCAACCGTCATTGGTAAAGGTAGAGGTGGCGGTATCTATTCATTAAAAAGTCAGATAGGCAATGAGATAGTATCTATTAATGCAAGCTTTTCTAATAATGTTCCATCTGGTATTCATTCATCCAGTTCTTCTATGTTTTTAGCATCTCCAATGGAACAATATTCTGATAGTATTGTTGTTGGTCAAAGTGATTTCCCATTTCCAGTACCAAATTGTCCAAAAGGTAGTTGGTTCCCTTCTAATGGAAATGATCCATGGAGTTCAATACCAAAAATCAATGGTATTATAACTGGTAGTGATATTTGCTATGGCTGTCCAACTGGTTATATATCCAATACAGAAGGTAGTACCAGTTGTAGCAAATGCGCACGTGGATATTTTGCGGATCAAATTGGTCAACAGATCTGTAATCAATGTCCAGGTGGTTGGTTACAAGCAATAGAGGGTTCAAGTAAATGTACTAAAGGAGATGATGGTGTTATTGTGTTAGGTGGTGCAGTATCTGTTAAGATACCTGATGGCTCAAAAGCAACTAATTGCAGTGGAAATAACCATGCATGTAAAGACTTTGAAGCATGTCCAAAAGGTACGTATGGTGAATCTCCACCATCTACAACATGTCACGATTGTCCATCAGGTTGGACGAGTTCAATAGGTGCCATTAGCTGTTCAATATGTGCCAAGGGAAAATTTTCAGATAAAAATGGTAGCCCATCATGTTCTGATTGCAGTAAAGGAAAATACCAACCGCTCGATACGAAAGGAAGTACAAAATGTATTGATTGTCCAGTAGGCTTTGACACTACGGATACTGGTAGCAGATCATGTACCGATCTACGTCAGGATACACCAGAGGACTGTAGTGCTGAAGAATATTTGAATGATAGTTCATCGAATGTTCGTCAATGGAAATGTGTTCCCTGCCCAAAAGGTGCATCTTGTGTAGGTCCTATATCATGGTCCGGTGTGAAAGCTAAATTCGGCTGGTCAAGATGTCCAAAGAATGTAAGATTATTTGAACAATGTTCATTTCCTGCAGCCTGTTTAGGTGGTCCTAATTATCTATTAAAAGATAAATTTAAAGATGCAAATAATGATCTGAATGAAACATGTAACAAAGCATATAAAAATAATTCCACATTATGTGGTCAATGTTCCAATGGTTATAGTATGAATGGTGACTTAGCTGGTGGTAAATGTGATCAATGCTTAGCTCGTGATTTGATAGTAGTCATTGCTGTACTTGGCGTACTGTTTGGTATTGCTGGTATTGTTGTATTTATTTATTTGACATTTGCTCAAGGTGGACATTTAGATGAATCAGATGGTGCCAAATCAATTGGTATGAGTTTTATTCAATTAATATCACTATTGGTAAGCTTTCCAGTTGCATGGCCACCTATATTTACAACAATATTTCGTGTTGGTGGTGCTGTTACTGTATTAGGACAAAATTTGGTTAATTTAAAATGTTTATTTCCAAATTATTCAGAAGCACATATTTTTTATATAACACATATTTGTTGGGCAATTGCACCAGTGTTACTTGTCTGCTCATGTACAATAATATGGTTATTTATTGATGGTTGTAAATGTCCTTATTTTGCATATAGACTGCATTATTGTTGTTGTAGAAAAAAACATTCAATGAAATCAGAAAGTACAATGCATAATAAAAACGAAGCATTATTAAAACATCAAATCAAAAATGTAAATGAAAATATCAAAATATCATGTGTTGCAATATTATATATAGTATGGCCATCATTATGTACGCAAACGTTTACTATGTTTGCCTGTCGCTCTGTATGCGATGATTCGCATGAGTTTTTACGAGCAGATTTAAGTGAAACTTGTTGGGTTGGTAGGCATTTACAATATTCATTGGTATTAGGATTACCAATGTTATTGTTGTTCGTTATTGGTTTACCATTTGCAGCATTTATAAGATTATATACATTGAGGAAAAAGGATGCTGGAAATCCAAGAAAAAGTCTTATGGAACAAGAGAAGGTATATGGATTATTATTTTCAGCATTTAAAGAAGAAACATGGTGGTGGGAAGGTACTATTGCTGGTAGAAAAATTATTATAGCAATTATTGCTGTATTTGGCACATCAATGCGTGCAATGCAAATACATTTTACATTATTATTAGTAATGGGAATAATAATATTAACAGCAAGAGTTAGACCATTTGGCGGGTTAAAGCATGAATTAAATCATGAGTTGGAAATGGTGTCATTAATGGCGTTGTTCTTAACATTATGGGCTGGGTCTGTATTTAATACTTATCCCAAGTGTCAGGATCCGAACAAAGAAGAAGGAATTACATTACTTTGGTGTGATGCATTATCAATTGTTGTAGGTTGTATTGACGTTATAGTTGCTATTATAATTATTGTTTCTTTTTTTTATTTAAAAAGAGAAGTTGGTAAAGAACTTGAAAGGATTGAATCATTAAAATTAATCACCGGTGGTGATATTGGGAATGATGCTATACGTAATAATGGCGATGCAGTGATTGAAATGGTTCAAAAACGCACAAATAATGGTACTAAAGTGATGGAAGAGAAAGAAGGAAACCAAAATTTTAGTTCATTAATAGGATCAGGAGTATTATTGAAAAAAAGAAGGTCTGATGGTGTAGATGTGATTGAATTAGATTGGTCTATGGGAACAAGTACATCAAAAGCAATATTATACAGACCAAGATTAGTAAAAACATATAATGCGAGAGGAGAAGAAGGTGTCATTGTTGGCTCTTCCATGGTTGTAATGTCAGGAGAGACTCTGAATGATAATGTTGCGTTGGCACTTTCAAAGTAGTGTTCGCACTAAATTCTTCTATGAAATATCTTTTGTTTGTTTTTTTAAAGATATATGCAAATATTTCAGCTCATTTGTTTTTCATTTCTTCTCTGTGCAACCTTCTAGCATCACGAAACCAATTTGAACCTTCTGCAACTAACATTTTTGCTGTTTTGCCAGCATGTGGTCCGTGACTCCAATAGACAACTTTACCGTTTTTTCCTCTATCTTCCACGCCATGTTTTAATCGTTCAGCTAGTTTACACGCAGCAATAGCTCTCTCAACTGCTTGTAAACCCGCTTGGCGACAATGTAACGCATCAAAATTTGCACCATGGCCACGATTGTATCCCTGACCAGCTGTATACAAATAATTATCAACATGATCACACCCACCGTTGTGACTTGCAATAATATGGTGAACATCTTGACCACTTATATTAAAACCATTTTTCCTTAAGAAATTACGAAATTGATCTCTTTTTGTAAATCCATATTGATCTTTTGGCATTGCCGTATCATTTTTTAATTTAATAAATTGTTTCATTAATTTATCAAACTGTTTTTGCAAGTTTTTATTTTCTATTTTCATGGCTTTCACTTGATTTGTTAATTCTTTTGTGTTGTGATTTAATTGTTTTTGCAATTTTTTATTTTCTATTTTCATTGCTTTCATTTGATCTGTTAGTTCTTTTGTGTCATTTTTATTGACCGTCCTTCTACCGGTACTGGTTGTAGTGGTATTAGTGAGAACCGTAGGTGCACTGTTTGAATTGGTTTTCCATTTTAATAAAGAGGTTACAAGTGTTTTCTTTTGTGATGAAGCTTTTACGTGAAGTTTTCTATCTTTACATAATTTTTGCAATGTTTTTAAGTCGAATTTAAATAATTTTGCTTCACCATATCCAGATAAATTATTAGGTATTGAAGACATTTCCGAAGAACGATGGACTTTATCTGAACTTCCTTTTGTAGATGTTGTACTTGTTTTAGTTTGGACTACTTTTCCATTATTCTTCCATGTCAATAATTCTTTCATGCACTTTTTTTTTGGTGATTTTGCCTTTATTGGAATGTTTCTTTCTGAACATAGCGTTCGAAGAATGCTAACATCTAATTTTTCTAATTTTTTCTCTCCAAAACCTTTTAAGTCAAATGGTATTGATGAATCTGTTGTAATTGATGCCATTGTATTTAGTGTCTTTTAGTCTTTTATATTTTTATAAAATATGAACAGAGATTCAGATTATTTTTTCTCTCCTCAAAACATTATGCACAAAATTTTTTTTCTTCGAGTTTTTCTTCGAGTTTCTAAGTTGTACTTTTGCACTGTGAGCGATACGATATAGTTCCAATATAATATATATAGCTTAAGTTCCTATAATTATAGTGTAACATTTTTTCTGTTCGTGTGAAGAAAAAAAAATTCATTGATTATAGACTTTCTGATCACACATTAACAAACACCACATCATTTGACATATATATATAATATATATATACAGTTAAATACAGCAGTACATACATACATAGTTCTTAGGCCTATATATATATACCCATACATACATATTAATATGACACACTACTGTGGCAGGAAAACTACCATGATCTATGATATAAAAATGGTAAACCAGGTAAAATACTTGTAATAATACACGTTATATATTTTATATATAGCTTTCTACTGATATATACGAGTACATATTGTACTGTGTGGTACATTGCAATAATATGGCAAGAGGCAAGAGAGATACAGCAAACAATTTAAAAATGTTAATTATTCTACGTTACACATATTTAATATATATATTATATGTCTGTGTTAATGTGTGTGATTATTTGTGTACGTAAAAATAAAAGTATACGGCTGTGTACCTTGGTATTTTATTACTGTTCAACTTTTATATAAACTCTCACAGCCGGATAAAAAACTTGGAAAAAAATTACAAAATTCCCCTTTCCTTTAAATAATCCATGATTTGATCAACACTTTCTGCAACGGAAAGTTCGTGTGATGGTATATTAATTTCACATTTTGTTGGAGCTTCATATGGATCATCAATGCCAGTCATACCTTTTAAATCTCCCGCTCTAGCTTTTGCGTATAAACCTTTTCGATCTCTATCTTCACATGCCTCCAAAGAAGCGCTAACAAAAATTTCGACAAATTGACCTTGTTCCTCTACCAAGCTTCTTGCAACATTTCTTGCGTTTTCATATGGTGCGATTGCAGCGCAAATGGCCATACCACCATGCTTGGCAATTTCTGACGCAACAAAACCAATTCTTTGAATATTTAAATCACGGTGTTCACGACTAAATCCTAATTCAGATGATAAATGCTGACGCACATGATCACCATCTAAAACTGTCACTTTACGTTCTTCGCCAACTTCCAGAAGACGTTCAAGAAGTGCGTTGGCAATTGTACTTTTACCTGAACCAGATAATCCGGTAAAAAATAATACAACACCTTGTTTATGTGCTGGTGGGTGTGCTTGTCTTAACAGTTGAATGACCTTCGGTGCTGAAAACCATTCAGGGATATCTTCACCCGTTTGCAAACGGCGTCTAACTTCAGTACCTGAAATTTTACGTATATTTGAATTAGCTGGATCAACATCGCTTTCTGGCACATATTTATCTTCGTCTTCTAGATATACCATCATCTCAAAATCACATGTTTTAATACCAACTTCTTCACTATACTTGGTACCAAAATCACGTGCATCGTATGGACCGTAAAAATCTTCCCCATTACTGTTGGATCCAGGTCCAGCATGATCTCTTCCTAAAATAAAGTGTGTTGCACCATAATTTTTACGTATTAACATGTGCCATAATGCTTCTCTTGGACCGCCCATTCTCATAGCCAATGGTAACACGGACATAGTTGATCCACCGGCACCAGAACCCTCCAAATCACCGTTATCAATTACTGCGCGAATGCATTTGATTCTTGTGTGGTAGTCAACATCACCAGGCTTCGTCATTCCGACTACTGGATGAATTAAGATATTAGCATCATTATTATTAGCAGCACGCTTGACCAATTCAACGTGTGCACGATGCATGGGGTTGCGGGTTTGAAACGCGACTATTGGTTTATCACCCCATCCCATGTTGTTAAAATGTGCTTTTAACTCAGCAGGTGTATGACGCATTGCAGTGTAATCATAATGTGGCGGTAACTGATAGCCTCTTAATTTACCACCAACGTAGATATCACCGGCTTGGTTGTATAGATATTTAATCGCAGGGTGCTCTGGGTCGCCACCAAAAACACTGTTTGCTTCCTGCTCTTTGTCTGCTTCCCATACATCATTCATATCCATCACGGCAATTAAATTAAATTCTCGGTCACGTAATGCAATTGAATTGTTCTTTGCCGTTGACTCCAATATTTTTGCAGTTTCTGTTGAAATATCTAAATTGACGGGCATCGGCCAAAGCTCACCAGTCGTCAAACGAAAGTTATTATAAACAGATTCAGTATCAGCTTTGTTTAAAAAACCTTTCAGTGGGTTGAAACCGCCATTTAAAAGAAGTTCAATATCACAAACCTGACGTTCAGACAGAACAACATCTGGATACCCCTTTTCACGGACTTCTTCCATGAGTGATGCTTTTGCCTCATCACCTTTGACGAGAAGTTCGTGAACCTCTGGCTGGGCCATGTTTGCAAATGTTCGTGACCATGGCGATGTAGTGCGACATGCGAAGTTGCGCAATCTGTTAGTGACCGTTAACATGAGTAGTTCTAGAAGCAGGTCTGCACGTCCTGTTTTAGTATATTGTCAGAGAGAATTATTCAATTATTCTTCAAATTGTACTCAAAGGGGGAGACAAATTATTCTTTATTTCTATTCAAGGAGAGACAAGGAGACCCTTACAAAGGAGAAAGGAGAGACAAAGGAGTAAGCAGAGACCACGTCACAGCAACAAAGAAGAAACAAAGAAGAATATTCCTTTTGATAAACCATTCATTCATCTTTTCGAACTGGCAAGTGTAGATATAGAACAACTCTCCTTTCAAAGTGATATTCCGTCACACATAGAACATTAGAACATTCGAACATTCGAATTCACATTCGAACATTCGAATTCACATTTCTCCCACACTAAATAACAGGGCAAAAAGAGCGCGGAATGTTGTTCTTTCACACAACACAAAAAAATACCTAGTTTGTGGCCCACAACTTTTTCTATCCCTCAAGGATCCAAGGATCCAAGGGCCACCCACACATAGAATTCTTGTCTATAAATAATGATAAAAAATTTTAAAAAAATGTGTTTTCAAACTATTCATGCCCTCTCCTGGTTATCCTGCCCTATTATAGAAGTATTAGTATATTTTACCCGAATTCGAAATATAAAGTTTGTATTTATTACCTGGTAGAAAAATATTTTTTTTTCATATATTTTGTGTGAGACAATGATTGTTCCTAAAGCAGATCTGAATGTTCCGAATCTGCCCCCCTCCATTTCATTGGAATCATCTTAGAAGTACGTATAAATTAGCTGTACAAAGTTGGACAAAATTGTAAAATAATTTTTGTACAAATTTTTCGGTTAAATTTTAGTCAAACCTTTAGGGAAAATAATTTCTACTTCATCTACGAGTTGACTCCATGTTTACGTACCTATACTTGAACTAGAACCTATATACTACTGCTGTAGTGTTTTTTGAAAACGAAAAAGTACGAAGAGTAAATAAAAGCCGGTCTTCAATTTATGAAAGATTATAAGTTCCAAGTACGAATTCTTTCTTTGATTCATGTTTTGTAGTGTATCAAAACGCTTCAGGTGGTCATCATCGCTTCGTGCTATCCAGCAACAACCTTTTAGGTATAACTTCAGCGAATTGAGCCAAACAGCTGAAATCCAAAACATGGTCAATAACAATATAGATGCATTTGTATTCGACTGTGATGGCGTGTTGTGGACAGGAAACAATGCCATTCCTGGTGCTGTTGATGTTATAGGAAAGCTTCGTGATGCTGGGAAAAAAATTGTTTTTCTATCCAATTCTGCGGTTAAGACACCATCTGATCTTGTTGCAAAAGCACGTCTCATGGGATTTTCTATAAATCACGAAGAAGTCATGACAAGTGGCCTTGCAGCTGCGCAACTGCTAAAATCTTTAAACCTCCGTTATGGAGCAACAGTGTATGTCGTTGGTGAAAATGGTTTATGTAAAACTTTGGAGGAGCATGCTGGCAACGCAATTTCTTGTCTGGTGAGAGCTGAGGTATTTCCTGGAGAAGAACAGCAAATATCTGCTAGCAGTAAAAAACAATTTCGAACATTTGACGACTTTGCATCATTTGTTGGCGATGATTTTGAAGAATCTGGCGTGCAAGCAGCTTTAGATCCCAAAGGCAACATAGAAGCAGTTGTTGTCTCTAGACAAAATGATTTTGATTATTTTACTATTGCACGTGCTTCAGCACTTTTAAAATACGACAAACATATACATTTTATTGCGACCAACATTGATGAGGCATCACCATCCATCAGTGCATCTCTTTTAGTACCAGCTGCGGGTACGATGGTCGCAGCAGTAGAAACGGCATCAGGAAGAACAGCCATTTCAGTAGGCAAACCAAGCAAGGAGCTTGGCGATCTAGTTGTAAAAAAGTATAATCTGAATCCAGAAAGAACATGCATGGTTGGTGATCGATTAAACACTGATGTCGAATTTGGAAAAATATGTGGAATGCAAACGATGTTAGTTTTGAGTGGTGTGGCACAAATGGAAGATTTGCACCCTCTAAAGACAGCAGAAAAACCAGATTATGTGCTTCTATCAATTGCTGACTTATTTTTGAAATAAAATGTAGTATATATGTGTATGAAATAAATTAATTTTACATTCTATGTACTGCTTATTACTACTATACTTCATCGTAATGAAAGTTGTCGCCAGCGGATGGTTTTCGAGGCGAAACGTAGCATGAAATGAGGAATATAGATATACCTATTATAGATACTATTTCTACCGAAATTTCCATTGATACCACTTCACCACTGGACTCTGCAAGGAGAGAAGCCAACATGCTACAGAATCGTTGAACGACCATACACAGACCAAGTGCTGTTGATCGAATAGATGTTTCGTAATATTCTATCACTAACAGCTGTGACAATGCATACATAATTGCAAGAAGAACATTGGCAAATGTTAGACCAGATACCGTCGCAAACAATGTCAAACTGTTGTCATTTGTGCTATCTACATGTTCACAAGATGGCAACGTTGAGAATGTAGTTGCATAATTTGCTGCTGGTGTGGATGTATTGGTGGTGGTTGCATTCGAAATCGAAATGTTTTTAGGAAAGAGTACAACACCTACTCCAATAAGGCACAATGAAATTGCAAAAAGAAATGACGCAAAAATTAAAGATCTTTTTCTACCGTTCCCGTTGATCAACCAAATTGTCAAAATGGCACCACCGATCTTACAAAGTCCAATAAGTCCTTGCATTGAGTATTGCCTTCCTTCTAAAATTTGTAAATTTGGAACAACGAAGAGCATCCATGTTGATGTAAACTGAAGAAGTCCACGCAATAACAAAAAAGCCAGTGTCATTCGACACTCTCTCGTTGTTGTACATAAACGATGGTGAGAAACGTTATTTACTCCGGCAGAAGCAGCAATGGAATGTCCTCTATAGTATTTCTGCTCTTTATTCTGCCCTCTTAAGTATTGCTGCTCTTTTTTCTCATCCTCAATAATACTGTCACCGTCGTCATCACCTTCTACTTCTTCAGTCGGCAAATTACGAAGAATACCACTCGTATGATGTGGAGATGTCCGATAACATCCTTTATTGTTTACTGCCTGTATTTTTGAAAGAATATTTACTGCTTCTTCGGCCCGATTTTGCGATATTAACCACTTTGGGCTTTTAGGAATGTACTTTTGAAGCAGGAGAAGAATTATGATTTGCAGTGGAACATTAACTAGCACTAGAATCCTCCACGATTCTGAAGTGTCACTACACAGCGTTAAATATGATGCTAATGTACCGGCCGCTGTAGCAACACCATAACTTGCTTTAAATTGCATGAGCCCACTCATTTTATAACTCGGTGGTAGCAGTTCAGAAAATAGGATGTAAGCAACGTTGAGTAAACCACCAGCAGCAAATCCTTGAATAGTTCGAAAAAGAATAAATGTAACAGCAGAGTTTGAAAATGAAAGCGATACACCAGCAAAAATATTGCAAATGATACATGGAAATAGGACTCTTCTTCTTCCATACTTGTCTGCCAATATTGCCCAAATAATATTCCCTATGAGCATACCGCTGAAAAGCATTACAACAGTCAATTGTGCTATGAATGGTTCATGAAATTGAGACCATTTCCTTTTTAAATATGGTATCAAAAAGGAAGAAGATGTAGTGTCCGCAAGTTCCACCAACACCACAAGAGCTAGAATAATCCCAGATCGAATGTAGAACCAGCCAACTTTTGTGTTTTTTGGTGTACTTGGTGATGGTGGAGTGTCTTTCTGATTTGCGGGTACAGTACGTCTCATTGGCTGCATTGTGAGAAGTTGATCATCAACTTAAATTCCATGCTATGCTTGTTGGTAAACAAAGTACTTTCAACTTTTATTATTGTAAATGAACTAATGGATTCCCGTGTCCCAGCTGCTTTTTCGAGATTGCACGATTGCACTTCTCCCTCTCCCTCTCCCTCTATACCCTCTAAACCGGGTATACTGTGGTATATATATGGTAGTAGTGTATATTTATATACTACTTCGATCATTACATGATCTTGACTATATCGATAGTACAGCAGGCGGAAGTAGTACTACTAGGGTTCCTAAGTACCAGGTATCCTATTATTCCTCACGCATCTGCTCTGTCTTTCGAATCTCTCTTTTTTACTTTTTTCTATTTTATATTCCCTGTGATATTGAATATTTGAATATATTTATCACTCCACTATGATCAGCTGTGGGTGTGTCTGATTGAAATCTCAATATACCAGCTGGAAAAAAAAAAGAAGCCGAGACGACGTCAACCTGAAAAAGAACAAAAAAAATCTTTTTGTTCTGAGCGATTTCACACGCTAGTGTATAAATAGAAATTTTATCAGCGAAACCCATTCTTTTTCCTTGGTTTTTCTTCTCCGGCGTCGGAACCCCTACTTAATTACTTTACTTTTTTCTTATTCTTTTTCTCGAACATCTCGAGAATTCAAAAAATGAAGATTCAAATGGATGAGATGTGTACCATTTCGTCTATTTATACCTTCACATTTTCAAATTTCTATTCATTCTGTCGGATTCTGTTGGACGAGACGGATTCTCTTTCTACGTCAAAGATTAACCTTCTTTCAAACTTTCAATATCAAAGGCTTCTCATCTTGCTACAAGAACATGTTTCGAAAAACATTATCCATGCAGAGGCTTGGCCGTAACTTTATTTCGGCGTCACCAAAGGGTGTGCAAGTTGGTTCGACGGAGGCAATTCAACACGTGTTGAATTTTGTTCCTCGGTCAGATGATATCATTATCGCCACGCCGCCGAAAACTGGTACGACACTTTTACAACAAATGTGCCACCAACTTCGAACCGGAGGTGATGAAGATTTTTTTGATGTGCACGAAATTGCGCCGTATATGCCGCAAGCATATGATATGGGTCTTGATTTGAACGATGAACAAAAAGCTTGTCCACGACTTTTCAAAGCACATTCACCAATATCAAACTTGCCGTTTGGCTGCAAGTACATTGTGACGGCCCGTGATCCATGTGAAATGGTAATGTCAGCATTTAACCATTACACAACAAAGTTTGAATCCATGAAATTTGATGTTCCAACATTTATTGAAAAAACTCTCAACGCCGATGGTTTTTTCGGCATTGTTCGAGAAGGATTTTTACGAAGAGATGATTCCGACGTTTTATTCTTGACGTATGAAGATCTTCTGAAAGGAAAGAGAAAAGAACAATGTGTTCACAGAGTAGCAGATTTTATGAATATTAGTATGGATCAAGAATTACTCGATCTCACTATGAACTTGTCAAGCAAACAGTATATGCTTGAAAATGTTTCGAAATTTGATAACTCATGGACTGTCATGATGCTTGCCAAACATGCAAGAAACAATAACAGTTTCGGCGGTGTTGCTGCAAAACCAAGCCCCAAAGTTACAAATAGACAAAAAGTTAAAATGCCAGAAGAGTGTGAAGAAATCATTGCTGAATACTGGTACGAGTTGGTTGGGCAACACATTGGCTTGAATTCTCACGAAGATATGGTTTTGCATCTCCGAGAAGAGGCTCCAAAATATGAGTTTGATGTTGATGGTTATTCTTGTTTGAAACAAGACGAGGAGAAGGAAGGCATTCAATTTCCTTTCAACTTGGAAGTTAACGCTGTTTGATAACACCGTATTTGTATCAAAATACGTATCGAAAGTACTGTAGAGAAGAGCACATACTTTTACCTGAATATTACTTTTTTTATATACATTTCTAGTGATATTACTTACTGCGCGGTTATTAAATGCCTCCAGACGTTTAATATATCATAGTATAACTTTCTTAAATTTTCAGGGCCAATGCTTCCTTTTGCGTTTTGCTTCTGGAGATGTTCCGTTTATTCTGTGAGAATTGTCATTCGTACGCGCTGCTGTGCTTGTAAGAAACCTTTGTTGATTTGACCTTTCCCATTGTTGCTCCGTTCATTTACAGGGGGCTCTGTAAGAAATGTCCGCTTTGTGCTATCGATGTTATTTACAGTGAGATCGAGTGTGTTAGTGTGTGTGTATTGTGTGGTGTACTTGGGCCACGCACACACCACATACTGAACATTTGGAGGTGAGTGTCATTTTTCCAAAAAAGATTTTTGAAAACACTTATTCATTTGTCCTCTTTTTTGAACTTTTTGTCTTTTTTATTTTGTGTCTTTTTTTGTGTTTTTGTCATCTTGAAGAGTGAGTGTTAAGAAGTATTAAAATGGCAATATACAGGGTATAGAGCATATTTGGATATTTTAATTTGAATGTATCTAATAGAGAGAATACTCGTAGAGAGAAGATTGAGGGGCGAGAAAGAGATATACCTTTATACCATGTTCATGTTCAACAACACGACATATGGAGATAGAGACGATCTCTGAAAAAATGTCAGATGATTTAATTCAAGAAGCTTGTCAAATTTTGACTACGTATAAATTTTGTCGAACACAAGCAAAACGACTTCAATCTTGTCGAAAAAAAAGAGCTGATGAGCACACTGGAATTTTCTCTGGTTTTAGTAACAAAAATGCATGTGAACGTGAAGAGTCCTCCTACAAAACATGTGCGAAAGAACATTTAGAATCTGTTGTGTCTAATATTGTTCAAGTTTCTCAGAAATTTTGCAAAACAGAAATGATGCTATATCAACAATGCAAAGCAAAAACAATGTCAGAGGATAAATGTCAAATGTTGGACCAAAAATTAATGGAATGTGGTGCCAGAAAAATTATTATTGCAGCAACAACTAAAAGTTAAAAATAATAAAAACTCCTCTACTGCTTTAGTCACACGTAAATTGTTTGAAAAAGAAAAATATTCAAAAATCATTACTGCGTATTGCTGAATTATTATTTACATTGGTTACTTTCCAATTATTGTGTACACCTTTTAATTTACTTTGTGAGCAACATTTTCTAAAATCTGCTCTGATTTTGTCTAATAATATTTGAAACTCTTCGCTTGCAGGTTCTAGAATAAAATCTTCTAATTTTTTATTTAAACTTGCAATTGTATTTTGACATCTTTTTGACAATTTAAATAATAGAGTAGTAGATGATGGTGGTGGCGAAGATGAAGATGAAGATGAAGATGAAGATAAAATATTCAATACGCCCATCATATAACCCAATTCATATCCTAATTGTGTACCATGATGAATACCAAGTTTCATAGCATCAATGTCTGTACCTTCTAATCCATTTATTGCATCATCGTGGCCTTCCTTTACCCAAGATAAATGTAAATTATCAACAACATCTGAAAAATCTAGTGGTATGCCATCATCATCATCATCCTTATCATTTTTCATAAATGATTCGACAACACTACCGCCATTTTTACTGCCATTTTTACTACCAGTACTATGACCACTATTATGACTGCTACTACTTGCACTAATACCTGCTGAAGTTGGTAAAACAGTATTAAACAATGCCATGATACTCTTTTGGTCATAATTATCAGGCGTAACAAACGGAAATGTATCTGGTATACTTATAAGATGACATGATGGCAATAACAATAATCCATTATCTTGATTCTGATGATTCAGTATATTTAATAATTGAATATTATGAATTGGTGTTGTCTCTTTCGATGTTTTGGATGGATCGATCACATATGTTTGTTTAACAGAATAGATAGTACCTGGTACTACATTTAATGTTAAACGACCAAACATACCAATATTAACGTAAACATATTTACTTTTAATGGATGAAAATATTGGATAGTTTGCTGTTCTATATCCATTGTATATTACTAGTTGATCAAATGGTACATTACATTGTTTCAATGCTACTTTCACAACATTGTCGTAAAAAGGTTGTGATGATCTACCGCGTGCAATTTGTATAATTAATTTTGTGTTTTTATCATTCTTTCCTACAATATTAATAGCATGCTGTAATGGTTTTAGTAATTGACGAATGATATCACTGTCTGAGGCACCTAATTGAGTTTCAGTCCTACCTTTATTTCTAACATCTTCTGTAGCTATTTGATCTTTTTCAAATGGTGCATCCATTGCAATTTGTAAATTATATGTAGCAAGACAATTAGTTGTTTGACGTGCTTTATGAATAGCTTTACCACCTTCATAATTAATACCAAGAACAGTTGTTGTCATTGACGCTTTTGCCTCTTTTGTCGTTGTCTCTTTTGTCGTTGTCTCTTTTGTCGTTGTTGTGGCCGCTGCAGTCATGGATGATGCACCATACAAATCATGTTTTATCATGTAATCAATGACGGAAGGTTTCATTAATAACAATAAATCATTCATGTTATTCTTTTGAATGGCATTCCGTACTTTGGTAGATGATGCGCTTGACAATGGACCATCACTCTCACACCAAAATACATACTTTTCTGAATTTGTTTTTTTTTTAATTGATTTACCATTTCTTGCTACCACAACTAAACCCAATTCATTGTTTTTCCATCCATTTAGCCCACACTTTTCTGCATGATCCGAACCACAAACATAAAAAACTGTCGGTGGCACATTCAATGTGTTTAAATGACGTGCTAAATCACGACAGACTATTGGAAAATCAGGCCAATTAATTTTATTTCTTGCCTCCCACTTACCAACTGCTAACCATTCATATTCATCTGTTGCTAGCTCGGCCATTTTTACTCTGTGCTCTGCATTTGCAAATGGTGTCTTAAACATCATAGCTTTTGGTCCAACATAATAATCATGACTTGGTGACATATATCCACCAACAACATTCCAGCCATAAGTTTCCAGTGTGATTTTTGCCTTTTCCATAATTTGAACATGACCCAGGTGAATAGGTGAAAATGCCCCAGTTGAGACTAAAACTGCCACTTTTTTGTTTAAATTATTTGATGATTTCGATTCATAATTTTGTTTCTTCAAATGATTTGTTGGCCAAGATGGTGTGCCATCTGTATTTGAAAGTGGATAAAATTTTTTCATGGTACTAGAGGAAGTCTTTGGTTTGAATTTTTTCTTTTTTGTTGTGATGGAAGACATCATATTAGGTAGGATCAAATAAAATAATTGTGAATCTCTGCTGTGGTGTGATGGATGTGGTTTATGTTTAGATTTTAATTTTTGGTGATCTTTTGTTTCTGGGTATACTGTTACTACAGGAGTGCTGTGATGGTATTAGTAAGTCAAAAGTATATCCTCGAAGGTTATTTATTATAAAGTGTGGTATTATTACCCTAGTGTATATACTCTACGAATCAACTTATCCAAAATAAGTCCTTAAACGTACCACGGTATAGGTTGAAGTTGAATTCGAAGCACACGTTGCCGTGTTAGTGTGATGGAGTGATGGTATAATAATATAGTTTTGTTTGTCTTATAATTATAATGAAAAGGAAAAAGAAATAAAAATTTTAAGAAATTTCCCATTTCAACCACATTTCAACACATTAACCCTAACCCTATAACCCTGAAATTATGAATTGTACGCGTATTTGAACGTACACAGT
>JACKZZ010010666.1_pt1 | contig 19194 bp, 13 predicted proteins | sample 8027871 | NCBI WGS metagenome assembly JACKZZ01 (sample SAMN15724774, study PRJNA655200) | protist metagenome | isolation source: fluorescence activated cell sorting (FACS) single amplified genomes of... | place: USA: West Boothbay Harbor, Gulf of Maine | collected 2000-07-19
TGATAATGACTATCATGGGTTAATATTATTATAAATGATCTAAAGATATTTAACCACTCATTGCTAGTCTTTGATTTTTTGGATTCATAATTATAAGATATTTTGTTTTTACGTAAAAAATATTCTATATCAAGTAATTGCTCGTGATTACGACCTAATATACCTATGGTATATTTATTATTATCTTGACGATCTATTTTATTCTGACATTTCAATATATATTTCAAAATTGTATCATTTTGATCCTCAATTGAATCATGGGTATAAATTTGTGGTTTAAAACCTTTCCTATTTCTACTATTTGGTTTCATAACCTTATATATGTGGTTACTATTTTGCATCACTGAATTACATAGCTTTATAATATTTTTTGTACTACGATAATTTGTTTCAAGTTTCAATACCCTTGTTTCCTTATGATTTGCATATTTTGATAAACAACTAACATCACTACCACGGAATCCATATATTGATTGCCAATCGTCTCCAAACATTATTAAACATTTTGAATATTTATTCATCTCATTTAATATTCTATATTGTAAAGAATTTATATCTTGACACTCATCCACTAATATATACTTTATTTTACGACAAAATATTTCGGATTTATCTGATTTTAAATACAAATAAAATTTATACATCATTTCGGAAAAATCCATGTAATTGTATTTCGCTTTTACTTCATTATATTTACTTATGGTGGCTTTTATTTCATTTATTTCCTTTTCATACTCTTCTCCATATGATTTTATGATCTCATCCATTTTACTAGGGAATTTGGAATCATAATATGCATTATATATTTTAAATATCTTATTATTTATCTTCTTTGTAATATTATTTTGTTTCCCTATTTCTTTTAAAATTTCTTCAGCTTCATCTGGTTTTAATATCAATGTATTCTTACCACCAATATATCTATATGCTAATAAATGGATTGTACTCACATTCTTTTCATGATTTATTTCATCATTATACTCATTTATTCGCTCGATCATCTCGTTTGTCGCTTTCTTTGTGAATGTTATCGCTATTATATTAGCGGTTTCCTCTAGTAGTTTTAAATATAATGCAACTAGACATCTGGTTTTTCCAGCACCCGCACCAGCTAATACTAATATATTTTGTTTTATTCTGTCTACACATTGAACAACAGTCTTCTGTTCTCTATTTAGCCTTATCATCCTTATCTTAATAATAGTAGTATCTTACATATATTTCTACTGTGTTTTTTATCTTTATTTTATTGAATTATCTTTCTACTGTAACAACGAATCAACTGTTTTTTTAATCTTATCTATCACCATCAGTTGATGAAAATGTAAGATATTCATCTAATCCTCCTACAAAATTTCTTCTGGGGATAATAATTATAGGACTTGTTTTCATATTGTTTAATTTATCTCTAGCGCTCTTACTTAATTTTAATGATTTTAAATTTTTTTTCAATACCTTTAACTTTTCTTTATACAATGACATTGATTCTTGTTCATACACCATTTTTATATTGATCATATTGTTTTTCTCTCGTGATTTAAGTACTACCATAGCTCGTTGATAATAGTAGCATGATTTCGATCCCAATATATATATATTATCAATCATTGTAGATATATGTATTTAGCAATATTTATTCCAATATATATATATATATATATATAATAAATAGACTTATTTCCTAAGTTATATATTAAGTAACGTATAAATTTCATGATTTTATCAAAGCAACAAATTGAAAATATTTGGGCGAAACTTAATACAATTTGTGTTAATGGTTCATTCGATGACTTTAAAAGTATGATTAATGCACTATCAAAATTAGGCATAGAATCCCATAAAGGTCTTGAGCCTATCCATTTAATACCGTTACATAGAGATATACATATATTTCTTCAAATGGTTAAATTTTTACGTTCAAAACTTGGTAATCAAACAAAAGATAAAAGAATGACAATATATCATTTACTAGGAAGAATGGGTAAATATAAAGAAATGCAAATAATGAAGGATATAGATAATAATTATACGAGGAATATAATGATATTAGATTATGCAAACAAACTACCTGTGCATTATTTATACGAAGCTATAAATCCAGAAATGTTATGTACGAGGCAACTCGGTAGTCAAACAATATTTAATATAGAATATCCTTTAATAAAAATCGAGGAAAATGATAGGGATTCAATAATAAGAACATTATTAGATGGTACAAAATTAATAGATGATACAGTAGATAGTTTAAATTTAAGAAATATAAATGATTTTGTTGAGAAATTTAATAGAAGATTTGAAGATGGAATTAATGAATCAAAATATAAATTATTTTCTGTATTGAATTTGAATGAAAATTTAGAAAGTATTGTTATAACAAACATGAAATCCACCGATATATCAAATGTAATAAATTATAGGGAATATCAGATTGGTTTTATTGATAATAATTCTAATTCTAATTTAATATTCTATGAAGGAGATAGTACACGTATAGTGTTAATGAAATCTAGAAATAGAGATGAGTATCAGAGATTCATACTTAACGTGAATGGAGCGATGTTTAAAATAATAGATCAATCTTTTTACTTTAGTTTACAATATGATTATGATAATAACTATATTTATAAAATTTATGATATTGATGATGTTATCAATTCCAAAGGGTGTCCAACAAAGTTATTTAATCTTTTAGGGGGTGTTTTACATAATTTAGATGATAATAAAATCAATTATTCGTATTATTTTAATCCCACAAACTATACCTATGAGGATCATAAAGGTAAGCAGTGTATATTTACATTACAAATCAGAATTAACTTAAATACGATTGACAATATAGGCATTATAGACAATATTGACGACAACTTGAACCTAAAAGAACTAATTAGAGATATTGAAGTAACCGAAATAAGAATATTAGATAGTATTGATATCATATTGAATGAAAAAGATATAGGGGATAATAAGGTTAATTCAATTTATAACCAATTATGGCGTTTAGATAAGGGTGGTATTTATATTTGTGATAAATATGGTGAGAATTTAATAACCCCAGGGAAAGACCCTATTAAGTACAATAATTTCAAATTACTAAATTCTAATCAAGTAAATTCTAATCAAGAAAATAATGTTGATATATTGAAATTTAAACAATGTTTCCATAATGAAAAATATGACAGATTATCTCTAAGCAATCATGTATCAAAAAAAATAGATAACATAGAAATAGTTCAAGTTTTTTCGACGTTAGATAAAAGAATTAAGTGTGATAATTATATTAAATTAAAATCCGATGATAAAAATATATGGAAATCTAATGCCTTATCACGTTCTTACTTTATTAAAAATACCATTGATAAGCAACATGTTCAAACTGTATTATTAAGATATCTTCATAAATCACTGATCCAGAAAAAATCTTGGTTAATCGAGTGGGATAGTCATAACATTGAAACATTCATTCCATCTATAATGAAGTATATAGATAATAATAATAAAAAATTGAAGCTGAAAGTGGAGAAGATGTTTCTTGGAACATGTATAACAGATGAAGATATTAGTAATTTTATAAAAAGTGATTATAGAAATATAGAGATAATAAACAAAATATATTTATTTCTATTTATAAATCGTAAATTATTTGTATTAAATGAAAATAGTACACGAACTAGATTTGGTAATTTTTCATTCTTTCGAAAATATGATATCTTAATGGAATATCTGTTCAATAATGAATACGTGATTGAAAACGCATCCATTAACATTAATAAAAACGCAGGCAATAATAGAAAGAGTAAAATGGGAGATACAATTAATAAAGTGAACGATTCAAAAGAAATACAAATTAATTATTTACACGAATTAATTATAAATGAAAAACATTCAAATATTGAAACCTTATTAGTAACAAAACCACAACGAAAAAAAAATAAACATTTATCAATTTTAAATGAAACAAAATTAATTGATCCAACTTTTTCATTAAATGGAGATAATAAAAATAATTTTATAAAAAAACTTAATAGCGATACATTTGTATCATATTTATTAAAAATGATTAATAGTTTTGACGGTACTGATAGTAAAGCTCCTATTAACCTTATTATATCTTATTGTTATCTTAAAACAATTATAAAAAATAAAAAATTATGGGTATTTATTGATAATGATAATATTCTCGATCAAATAAATAATATAATTGATAAAACAGAATACAGAAGTAGTATTAATTGTATTATAAAAGGGTTCGGGATAGTAAATATGATCAATTTCTCTCATATTACTCAAAAATTTAAATTTATCATGAAACAAATAGTATTAAGAGATAGTATGATGATTTTCAATAAAAATATGATCATTTACCCACATATGTATATCATGAAAATTAATATTCATGATATTACTGGTTCATATTCAGTTTTGAACATGGATTATGATGATTTAGTTGTTTCTATGAACTCGTTTTTAGAAGGGTTCGCGAAAAAAATTATTCATTCAGTTATTTCTATTTACGATTAGTCTATCCCAGTATGGAAAAAGAAATATATTTTAATGAAAAGCCAAGGAAAAGCTAAAAAAAATGAATATATAAAAAAATGAATTAATTTTATTGAAAAGCTATACAATAAAACTAATATAGAAATAACTATTTAACAAATTTTAAAACTTTAAACAAACTAAACAATGACATCTGCAACATCTAAAATGACAATGGAAATCCCAAATGAATTAATTGCTGAAACACCTCAGAGAAAACAAACTTGTTTAAATGAAGGAACTGAGTACCGTGGACCCGATATCAATTTCTGTGGTAAAGATGGGAATTATTTCGCTGTTGGATTACAGGGGGAATGTTTTCGTCTAGACAGTAATGAGAATGGCGCTATTACGTTAAATGTTAAGATCAATGAATCTACATATGAACGTATGGACGGTCTTCAAAAATCAATTACAAAATTGATTGAAGAAGATGGGGAATCTTTTAATGTAGATACCGAAGAGGAGGAATTTATGGGTAAGAAATTGGTATATGAAAGAAATGGAGAATATTACATGAGTATGAAAATCAAGAATTGTACCAAGTTTTTTTCGAAAGATAAAAATGAGTTATTACCAGAGGATAATATCCAATATGTTAATGAATATGGAAAAGATTTAGGTCATCCTGGGATTTTACAACTAAGTAAACGTGGAACAAAGTGTTCAATATTAGTTCAACCTAATTCAGCTTATGTAATCAATGGAATTTGTCATTTATCAACACTCTTGCTTCAAATTCGTATTCTAGAAGAAGGTAAAACATTCTTAAAGGTACCATTTACTGAACGTAAAGTAGATGTTAATGGCGAAGATGATGATAAGAAATATTGGAATCTGAGTTCTATTAAATCTTTGAAAGATAAGGAATTTTCTATTTCTTCAAAATCAAAGACATTTGGTGGAGGAATGAATATTTTACCATTACATTGTAAAAACAAGGACGATGAGAGTAATACGTATAAATTCCCGGTTGTTCAAACCGAACAGATGTATAGTTATGGAATTGAGAATAAACAAAGAGATAATGATAATGGGGGCAAAGTTATTAAATTATTTAATAAAACTGCTTTATCAGAAGATCACACTAAAGCATACGAGGGGTTAGAAAATATGTTGGAATTTGTAAGTGAATCAATGTTTGATGTTAATCAATATAAGGATACGCTTGGTAAGAAACCCAAAAAGAAGACAACTAAAGGTACAGTTTCTAAAGGGGAAACTGGACGCACAAAGAGATTATGTAATGGTTTCAGTGCAAGTATGAAACCCTTTGTATGGCAAGAAAAATCCATCAATGAAAAGGGTGAAGAATCTTTCTTTGACAAAATGAAACTTACAATTCCAACAAATAAGGAAGGTGAAATTACTGTTCCAATCTTCAATGAAGATGGTGAAAAAGTTGATCCATCTGTATTAATTGGATATGAAAATGCTAAAAATTATATGATTTCAGCGATCTTTCAAGTGAATGGAATTTGGACAAGTTCAATTGGATATGGTATTTTAACTGTTGTAAAACAACTCCATGTTTATCCTCGAGAAATTAAAGAAAACGTTAATTCTGGCTTAAAGTCAACATCAACATATATGACATTTGATGAAGATGTATTCACTGATAGCAATATGGAAGCTGTCGAGGTATCATGTTAAATTGATTAACATTAATTAATTAATTTTTTATTTGAAATTTAAATATAAATTATTATATTTATTAATTTTAATATTTTTTTTTAAAGAAGTAATCAATGTTAAAAAAAGTATTGGAAAGTTCTATGCATATGATAATATAAGAGGTATAACATTTTTTATCTATATTATATGATGCTAATAAAAACACCTGAAATAGAAAATTTGTTAAGCAATGTTTGGAAAAATTGCGATTCTATTTTAGAATCAAATAAAAAGAATAAACAGGATAGTAAAATTAAATTAAAATCTCAAATCGAATCTTTGTCACATGGTGAGTACTGTTATGTTTTCAAAATTATTACCAAACATAATGAAAAATATACTCAAAACAAAAACGGTGTATTCATAGATTTAAAATCGTTATCTGATCCATGTTTAGATGAAATAATTAGTTACGTTGATACAGTTAATAAAATTAAAGTGGATACATGTGTTCAGTATATTGTCGAATAAGTATATTGTCGAATAAGTATTTTTTTTAAAGAAATATTCTATAAAGAAATGAAAATTTTAATTCTTAGCTTTAAAAAAAATCAAAATTGAAATTGAAATTAAAATCAAAATCAAAATCAAAATCAAAATCAAAAAACTTATAATGTATCCATCTGCTTTATATGTCTTCATTTCAATTATCATAAGTTTTTTACAATTAATATCTTTTTCCAGATATTCTTTTAATATTCAAGTTTATATTCCTCGTCCCTATGTGGAAGACACTCCAAATCTAAAATTAAAACCAATAGAAATTGAAATTCAAAGTGGATTTAATAAGGATAATTTTGATGATTCTACGAATAAATTATTAAAAAACGAATTGGTTAAAGATGACGAATGTTTTAAAGTTGAAGAAGAGTTTAATGATAACTTTGTGGTTGATTTAAATAATGATAATTTAGAGAAGTTTTACGATGAAGATATTCAGGGAAAAGATAAATTGGTTGTAAAACGTGGTGTAATAAATATTACTAATCAATTAGGTGTACTCAATATTAAAAGCTATAAGAGCTATACCCCATTTATCAAAGATCTTTCTTCATATTATATTGAAAATATCAACTCTTTATTCACCAAGATATTCGGGTGGATCATTTCTAAGTGCACCTAAAAATACTATCCAAGTTAATACTGATTTCGTAATTAATGATGCTAATAGGTAAAGTAATTCACCTATTGAATAATCCAAGCCTATTATTTGTAATAATTGTATAATTGGAAATATTGCAAATAGAGAAAACATTATTGGTATTAATTGTTTCACGAATGATGGAATTTCAATATTTTTCATTTCATCATCATTACTGTCATTCTTTCTTTTTGATAAAAGTTTTTCGAAAAACTTTATTGAGTCGTTAAATTTTTTGTTTATTTGTAACCAAGGGATAATATAAGGGAAAAATCCTAAACTAAATATTCCTAGTTTCCCTAATTTTGATTCTGTTCTTTCAGCCATTAATCCGAACATATTTGTTACTGCGGTTAATGCAAATATACTACTTAATTTCCACACATCCCTTATCCCACATAATCCTCCAATATTCGTCATCATGATTGAAGAAGAAATGAAATACTCAAACCATCGTAGATAATTTGTTTGGTCTTCGTAAATCCATCTATAATATGTAGAAGCAGTACCACCTTTTGATAATCTTAGTAGGATCGTATGTGCTAATACACATATTACTGTAAATGATAATTGGGCTAGACCAAGAGGAATAGTACTGATTTTAGTTTCTTTATTCATTTTGTTTCTAATATTTGAAAAATATTGAGATGAATTACTGTCATAATTACCGAAATTTTCGTTAAGTTCCTCATATTCTTCATTCTCTAAATCCACCACCTTATTATCAGTAATTATATATTTCCATGGGACTTTATCTAAAACAATTAAAACAATTTGTCCAACTGTAAATACTAAATGAAAACCAACAGCTACCTGATTCGCTCTTACCAATGTATTTATATCTAATGGCATTTTAATAATATACAATATAATTCATTTAAAAAAAAAAATCTATTCTTATACATAGTATATAGTATATATATACATTGTTTGGTATCTATATACATCGTAATAATATCTAGATAAAAATAATTATGTCAAAGCCTTTCGATATAACCTTCCCTTATATTTTTAATCTTGAAACAAATATTGATTCATACATACAACAACCACAATCTGATATTGATATTCTTATAGAGGTTAATAATCCCAGTCTTTATTTTACATTGGTTTATAACCAGATTATTAATATTGAAGATTCAACTCTTTTTGATGTTATTTTTGGATCTGGTTCCAATCACCCATTATTAAGTATGAAAATGGATTTTAATCAAGAATGGATTTTTGATTCTAATTCACATTTGTTAAATACGGAAAATGTTTCATGTTCTATCACCAAATCTATTAATAATAGTGAAAATTTATCATCTTATACATCCTCAAATAACACTTCAAATTTACACAGTATTTTTATGGAAATAATTGCTGATATTTATTTTCACAACCCTTTATCAACTGAACCTATAATAAGCGATACATTAGTTTCACAAAATATTGATTTAATGCTAGATAATTTAATTGAAATTTGGGATTTAGGTGGGGATCCAAATGAATATAATAATTCATCATTAATAGCAAAACGAAATCTATTAAACAAATTTATTGCCGATGATCCAAATCCTACAATAAATAATGGTACACTATACCTTGAAAAAGATGATAAAATAGAATTCTTAATTAATTTCGAATGTGATATATTAGAATCCTTGAACACACTTATTACTTCTAATATTCAAGTAATTGATTCTTCGTTATCAATATATACTTCAAATAACAATATTAAGCAAATATTTAATACAGAAAGTTCAAATTTACTAATATTCGATTCTAATTTAAAATTAATTGATGAAAATGGTTCACAAATAGAATCATATACAACTATACCATTTAGTACCAATGCAAAAATAGATTATGATGCAGCAACAAATAGACTTTTTAATTTCGATAATAAGACACTATATGTATACGACCTTGATGCTAATAATCTAATCTATTTAAAACAATATAATTTCAATGTGTCGCGAATAAAGCATCATAATGGCTGGATAATAATGGCTCAAGATAATGGTTGGATTCGTGTACTTAATGAAACTACATTTATCATTGTGGGTCTATTTTTTACATCACATGGTAGTGGTGGAAATTTAATTTTCGACGTTAAAGATAATAAGATAGTAACTGCTACTGATATTGAAACGAATATTATAATTCGGTATCTTCCATTAGGTGGATTTGATTCAATTACAACTAAATCAAAAAAAACGAAAACTCTCCGGTTTTATGAAGAAGATAAAATAATATCCATTGGGTTAGATTATGATCAAATATTAAGTGTATGGGGTATTCAAGATGGTATAATTTCACATTTATACGATATATCGAATACTGCTAATATACAAAATCTATATATAATTGACTCGGAATTTATCACAACGGATTCAGAAGGTAGAATTAGGTCATGGAATGACAAATCATTAGTATATTCTTATGAGTTTGATCAAAATTTCGATTTAATACATTCTTCACTTACCAATAATGGTAATAATTCACATGTAGCATTCACAAATGGTTCAATTTATGCATTACCAAAAATTGATCAAAATTTTAGTATTGACTCTACAAATAATAAATTAATCAAGCTTACATTTGTTATGAATTAATTATAATTGAAAAATAGTATTGAGAATATTCCGATGATTATATTATTATATTAAGTTACAATAAAATTATAATGTTAGATAGAAATGAATTACTTATGATTAAGTTATGCGATTTCTTTCGCAATAATCCTAAATCAATTATTTTGATTGATGAGTTATTAAATAAGCAATCATCATCAATAACTCTGCGTGTAATTGATTGGTTTGTTACATATTACTGTAAATATAAATCGAATGAATGTTATAGAATATATATATCATATAAACTTCAATTAAAATCGTTTTCTAAAAAGTTGTTTGATCCATTTTGTCGGGGTGATCGCATTGATATGTTACTTTCAGAGGATATCAAAATAAACACAACAGTTGCGCAACTTAATTTCTTTAAATGGTTGTATGATTGTGATGTTATCGAATATTACGAGAAATATAAAAATAAGATTGAACATGTTATGATTGAGGATGGTTTCAAAATTAAATTCAATGGTAGGGGGAGAATGAAAAAGAAAAGAAAAGAAACAATCAAGTCAAAAAAAAAGGAATTAAAACAAGATGTACTGTACACAAATAGTTGTAGCAGTGGCCCAGTGATTAATTAGTAATTTTGATCACATCCATAAATTCCCAAATAAATCAAAAAACATAAACATATGTTCGTTTCTTAACTTTTACCTTACCAAATAAATGGTTAGTATTAACAATGATTTGTCGTAATTCAAAGAATGAAATATTATGTTTTACTAGTAATAACCAGTATAACTTTTTCAAACTCAAGCATTTTTTATTGTTGACATTTTTCTTTTTTAAAATCATATCGCTTATATGAAAGCAATTGAATATATCTTGAATAATATTATTGTATCTCATCATTGGGTTCATAATAATATTATTTCTATACACCATTGATCGCAGGTGATTTTGGTAGTTGCTTATATTTTGTGTTTGAATATTATCAGGATTTAGTTTACTTGGTTTATCCTTTTCTGATGTCAATGATGTATTTTTATTTTGTTGTTCTTTAATTTCTGTTGTAGTAATTAATTTTTTATCTATAAATGTTTGCATAAACTTCTTTATTTGATTCTCATTATCATTATCATTCATTCTTTATTATCATATCAGTCCTAATAAATAAAAATATTTTTTTTTTCATAAATTTATATTATCAATAAAAAAAGGTCATGAACGAAAATTATTACAAAGATTTGTATAAAACAACTAAACAAATTTACAATATAACACAATCTCAATTAAAAAACCATTCCATTAAGAAAGGTGGTAGTGAGAGTGAAATTACTAACTTGTTTACCCAGATAATGAATAAGAACGATAAAATTCAAAAGTTAGAAGCCAAAATATCAAACTTTGGTAAGGATATGGATGTATCAAAAAAAGATATGGATGCATCAAAAAAAGAATTAGATGAATCAAAAAAAGAATTGGCAAAAATTAAAACAAAATATGATGAGCTACAAGCTATAAACAAAAAAAATGAGGATTTATTCAAAAAAATTAAATATTTTAATGATACTGTAAAACAAATGGAAAAATCAGAAAGTAATAATAGTGAATGGATGAGCGCCTTCGTTAAAAATTTTAGTTTGAATTATGACACTTTGGTGGGAAGGATGAATGAAAAATTTAAAAAATTTTTTGATACCATTAATAAAGTTACACAAAAATGATCATAATCAAGTAGGTGGAAGTATAATTGTTTTTTTTTAATTAGTTTATATAATGAATTATGAGTTATGTTGATCATATGATGGAACAATATGAAAAGAAATTTGGGGATCAATTTAAAAAAAAAATACCAAATAAAAGATATATTGATAAAGAAGCATATTATGTGAATATTATTCTTCAAAACTACAGAAAAGAAATACAATCTCTTGGTGAAAGGTATGAAGTTCTTATTAATAAAATGAAAGCTAATATTTCCAATCCAAATGATAATAGAAGATTAGACGTTGATGAGATTGTTGAATTAATTAGTTTACATCAAAATCCTAACTTCAAAGAAATTCTTAATAGTTCGATTTCACCCTTTGCTAGTGAAGTTTATACATCTAAAGCAGGGGATGCAGATGATTTTAATTCTAAAATAAAAAAGGAAAAAATAATAAAAATGATACAAAATTATATTGATGAACAAAAAAAAAGAAAACCTAACGAAACACTTAAAAAACTTAGCAAAGCACTATTAATTTTTAAAGACCCAAAATTAACAGTAAAAGAATATAAAGAATTATATCAAATTTATTCAGATATAAAAGAAATTAGTATAAAAGAATATATTTCTGATTTTAATAAAAATGATAAAAAAAAAGAGCCAATCAGAGTTAATGATTATGTAGATAAATTTAACTTATATTTGAAGAATTATGAAACAATTAAGAATAATAATGATAAACAAGAACAAGAACAAGAACAAGAACAAGAACAAGAACAAGAAATGACACAAATTGGGGGTAAAGATGAACCGAATAACGAATGGTTAAACGTGTTTCAATACATATCCACTTTCATATTGGATGATTATTACAAGAGTGTATTTGATGGATATACAAATTATAGGCGAGATTATCTTAAGAAAAGAAATGAAACAAACAGTTTTGTATTAAAACAAAGTGCAGAACAATTAAAAGAAATATTGGATCGTAATGATATATTTGATAAAACGAAACAAATTGATATAAATAAATTAATTGAAATCAAGGGAAGTAAAAATAAAACATTTAAACGGATTTATGATTCTATTCTGAAGCATAATAAAAAAGCTAGTGTATCACCCTCCCCTCCCATAAAATCACAAGATATTCCTATCGTCGACTTAAGTAAAAAACAGAAGCTTTTAACTAAATTGGAAGAAATTAATAATACAACAATTAGAGAAACAAAGAATAAAGATGAATTGATACGAAGAAAAATTATATCAGTAGCATATTATATTAAAAATAAATCAGTTACTAAATATAAAAGGAAATATATAAAACATTTACTAAATCTAATTTCAAATAATCAATACAATTTAACATTAAAAAGTTTTGTAGAAACAATTCTTTATAATACAACCAGAGGAACTGAATTGTCATACGAATCCTTATTATCATTAAATTATATTAAAAGGAAAGAAAATGAAAATAAAGTGTCGGATTTAAATTCATGGTACTACGATGTACTTAGTTCATTTGTTAATATAATCAAAGCCAAATCTGAATATCAGAGATATCTACAATTTGCATTCAATTCAGCTGCTGAGGCGATGACAGTAATAGTAGATTGTTTCAATTTACCATATATAATTGATTCAAATTCAAAAGTAAAATCAAATAATAATTCAGCATATAACTCTAAAATGCAATCATTAGTTTCTAGTGAAAGAGATAGTATATTGTTGTCTCTATTCGGGAAAAATAATAATAAAGTACCAAATGCTACTCTAGTATGTGGTCCATATTCAAATGTACTTGGGAATAATGATACATCTAAAAGTGTTTATGAAGCACATAAAGGAATTAAGAAGAATTTACTAAATGGTAGAAATCAAGTATATTTAACATTTGGATTTAGTGGAACAGGTAAAACGAGAACAGTAAAACATGTTTTAGCATCAATGTTAAAAGAATTAATACAATCGGAAACCGTAAAACGAATTAATTATAATATGAAGGAAATATGTAGCGATGTTATAGGCTCACACCGTTCCATACGTTCAGGATATAAGGTAGGATGCCATAGAAATAATCCTTATCATAATCAAGATATAAATTTCTTTGCTATAAAAAAAAGAGAATATATACATCCAATATTTAAAGGAAAGTATGAAATAATGACCAATTCGGGACAAGATCTTCCTTTACAAAATGTACAAAGAAATAGTAAAGAATATTTATTGCTTATAAAAAATATAAAAAATAATTATAATGGATACGATTTAATTACTAATGATTTAGAGGCTACAATACAAAGTGAAAGAAAAATAATACAAAGTAAGTTTAAATACAAACGAAACATTATATCATATTTAACTTACAATAACATAATATACCGTGGATCATTTGAAGTTTGGTTCATGAACCCAGTTCACGCGGAAGAATGGAAGGATAAACATGGTAACTTTTTAGAAGATATTAAAAATAACGGAAATAATTTAGATTTCTTAGATATAAATGAAATAAGAAATAATATATCCTCCAAGATAAATTCATTTATTATCAAAACACCGGATAATGAGGGTGGTTATACAAGGCGACAAGGATCTGATGGTAAAATATATGAAACTAATATGATTAAAACAACAGTCAGTATTAATTCAAATAATTTTAAAATCGTTTTCACTAACCCTAATTTAGATGAAATGTATGGTAAAACACCTTTAAATAAAAACTTGTTTCATTCCTCTGAATTATTATTAGATATGGTAAAAAAACCGATTACTAAAACCAATTATCAAAATTTTTTGAAATCTTTAAAAGATGTAGAAAATTGGATGGCAGTTACATTAAGAAAAAATTTTACTTTTCTTCGCGCAGGTAGGGTCATAAATGAAGTACCTAGTCCACAAATACTTGAAGTTGTATTATCTTTGAATGTTTTAAGAAAAGAATGTTTCAATAAATTGATGAGTTATGAGAATTCGATTCTACGTTTTGATTCAAAAGAAAAGATTGGGAATGGGGGTATAATCAATGGAAAATTAGATGAAGAGTATGCAATTTATGATTCCAGAACTTCAGTCCCTTTTGAATTAGACACTTCATCAAATTTACGTTCTATATTAATAAATGGTGGATATATGAGATTTAAAAAATCAATGGATGAAGCAATTCGGCTTTTGCCAATGAGATTAAAACATAAACCTTCTATATCACATTGGTTAACCATTCCTAATTTAAACAAAGTTGCTACAATTTTCGATCGAAATAATAAAGTAGTCGATAGCTCATTTGCTATTTCTAAACCCAATACTCAGGTTAAATTAATTAAAGATATTAAGGATAATCGAGATTTGAAAAATCGTATTGAATTGATTAAAAGTAAATTAAAACAGGATAAAAGAATTGTAAATAATGAGATATCATTGAATCCCTTATTTAATCTACAGTCATTAAATCTAACCGTGAATAAATGTACACAAAATAAGGATATCGTTTTATATAATAGACGTAACGATTATGAAGCAATTGATTCATTTAAGTTTGATTATGATGATTTTGATCAAAATAAGCAAAAACGATATAGCCCAAATAATCCATTCTCATCTCGATCCCATATATTATTTTCAATCAAAATTAAACTTGATGACGGAAAAGAAGTTAAATTTTGTGTATTAGATATGGCTGGTAAAGAGAATATTATTCAGCATGAAATATTGATTAATTCATTTGATAAACAGACTGAAAAAAATAAGATGGAAGTAATGAAGTATATGAAAACTTTGCAAAAGATAGAAGGTAAAAAATGTGGTTCTGAATATAATGATTGGTTAAGATGTAAACATAATTACATGATGCTGGTTGCGGAAGGGAGGTTTATAAACGAGTCTTTGGATGGCTTATTGGATGAAGTTAGGGAACATAACATGAAACGTAAATTATTTGGATATGATAAGGATGATATTAAATTCGAGTTAATGAATTTTGATAGTAGTGATGAGGAACTAATCAAGGTAATTAAAAGTAAAAATATTTTATTAGAACCATTATCATTTATTGATGATTATCAATATGATCAAAATTATAATCATATGCAAAATGAGTCAAATGATATCAATGAACAAAGTGGGAATCTAAGAAAAATAAAGAGACAATTTAAGACTTTAAAGGGTTCTGAAACAATGAAGATGAAAAACAATCTCGTTTACTTCGAAAATGCTTCTAATTATTTGAAGCAATATGCAACTAAATCGGTAAATTGTTCTTCGATTGAATTACAAAATATATTTCCAAATAAAGAAACTCTACCCCTACAAACAAGTGAAGCTGTTTCAAATCATAATCTTTATAGTGGGAATATTAATTATGATGGTATGCTACCAATTTTTGAGGGTGTTAAGAATGGGTTAGGAACAATAGTGGATCATCGTAAAACATTAGTAAGTGCGGTTTTAGAGAATATTGGAGATGATTTTGATTATTGTATTTATACTACTTTTAAAAATGAGTATGATGATTCTATTGAATATTATGACAATATATTAGATAAGGATGAGAATGGTGTAAAAAAGATAAGACTAAAGGCTGAAACACCAATTGGAATTTTAGCCGATGTAGGAAAAATGGTTAATTATCTTTCCGATGGTAAGTTTCTATATCTTACTCATTTCAATAGATTACAAGATGATTATATCAATGAAGTGAAAGATTTGATGATCGATAAAGATAAAAAAAGATTTTTTATGAATTCATTTGATATGTTACCTTTTGACCCAAAGTTGATGGCGAGATTTTGCTTAAAGCAAACTAATGGGGATAAGATTTGTTACGATAATCATATACTTTTTGATCAATCTCCATTTACATTTACTGAAGGTGTTTTAAATAACTTAAGTACTCTTTTACTTAATAACAAAAGTAGGGATTCATTAATGTCTCACATCAAAAAAAAGTTTCCTTCATGTTCCTCATCTGGTGATATGTGTTACAAAGATTCATTAGTTATATTTTCCGCATTTGTGAAATTGATGAATTTTAAAAATCTCCCAAATTCGATTTAAAGATCTTAGCATTTCTTTTTTTTCGATGTGGATTCATAAATTTCCAACATTTATCTTGAAAAAAATTAAACTGTATTATATATATATTATAATTTCTATATGATTCGTAATAGTTTGAAATTTGTTAGATATTTCTGTTCAATGAAACAAATAAATAAAAGTAAAATAACCACATTTGATGATGATAAAAATTTATCTTCGGTGCTGTCTGGAAATATTAAATATTCAACAAAAATGATTATGAAAGATCAAGATTATTTCAAAAAATTATCTGAAGGACAAAAACCTACATATCTTTGGATTGGTTGCGCTGATAGTAGAGTACCGGCAAATGAAATAACTGGTTTAGAAGCGGGGGAAATTTTTGTTCACCGTAATATAGCTAATATGGTAGTGGGACAAGATTTAAATCTACTTAGTGTAGTGCAATATGCTGTAGAAGTTCTCAAAGTACCCAATATAATTGTTTGCGGGCATTATGGTTGTGGTGGTGTTAAAGCTGCAATGCAAAAACAAGATTTAGGTCTAATTGAAAATTGGTTAAGAGGTATACGTGATGTATACCGTTTAAATATGGAAGAATTGGATTCTATTCCTCATGAAGAGGAACGTTGTAATAGACTTGTTGAATTGAATGTAAAGGAACAAGTTCTTAATTTATATAAATTATCAAGTATTCAGAAAGTTAGAAAAGATAATTATAATAAAAAATCATCATTACCTAATATTTATGGTCTTATTTATGATATTAGTACGGGGAAATTGAAAAAGTTGGATATTGATTTCGAAACTGAGAAATCAAAACATCAACATATCTACGACCTTTATTAAGTAATTTTTAGTTTCTTTCTCATTATCTATCTTCATACAAGACCATTTCTTTTTTTTTTAGTTTCTAAATATTCTAGTTTAGTTTCTAAATATTTTTGTTTATACTTATATTTCTTATTATCAGAATTAATCATATCCAAACTTCTTTTGTGATTTGTTTTACTTAATGTTAAATATGTAGAAAATTTCATATTTTGTGGTTTGGGTATAATACATGTAGATGTGACAATAGAGGCAATATTATTTAAATCTATCATTTTTTCACCTTCATGTTCATCCAGAGGTCTATACAAATAATTTACGTTTTTATCAACTCCATAATTATACTTATCAATATAGTTTCTATCATATGGGATAAATCCAAAATTAATTGTATCTTGGTGACCAGATATTATCGTTTTAATTTGATTTTTTCTATTGTATTCTAATAATTGTTTCCTTGTTTTTATTGGTCTTACTATTTTATCGCCGTCCAATGTATTAGGACCATCATCTTTCCCATAGAAGTCACCAAATTTAAATCCTCTGTTTGCATTTAACTGGATTTTAGCAGGATCTTTGTGTATATTTTCTAGATAAAAAATTGGCGCATCTGGGTCCAAATTAAAACTTGATTCAAAAGCTCCATGGTTAAATTGATATATTTTGTCATCATGTTTTGCGAATAAAACGGTAGGTAACCAAAGTAAAATTTCATCAAACAATTTATTTATGTTAGTATTTCTCGTAATGATATTGTTCATATCATTATTACCTTGATAATTATATGCTTCAAATTCTTGTTTAAAGTTTATAAATTGTTTTGATAATTTATTATAATAAAGTCTATTTTCATGATTTCCATTTAATATCCAAACACTATCATTGTTAACGATTTTAATAATTAATATAAGTATTAAGGATTCAACACTATACGGACCTCTATCAACAATATCACCTAAAAATATCAAGCAGTTGTCATTAGATAATTGAAAATTATCGTTCATAATCCCTTTATCATAAAGATCTGATAATATATCCACCACGCTGTGAATCGATGAATGGATATCACCAATAATATGAATTTTTTCATTTTTATTTAATCTAATATTTATCCCAAAATCTTTCGATCCTCTACCTACAAATATGGAATTAAAATATGAGTATTTATTCATATCTAATTTTTTTTTAATGAGTTTGGAATATTCCCTAGTATAATTTTTTAATGAAATATCTATAATTTTTGTACAAGTTTGAAGGGAAATAAATTCAAAATGTTTATCAAACTCATTAAATTTATAATACTTTATAATTTTACGTTCTAAGATTGATTTCCATTTACTAAGGAAATAACAATCTTCTAAATTTAACATCTCTTTCGATAATGTAGATTGTGTATCATTTCGTAAAGGATTTATATAATTTACATTTAACATTTTAGTATATGATTTACACTTAACTGCTATATACTATAACAAAGGAAATTTATATTAAAAAATAAAATTTTATTAAGTATATATATATAGTATTAAACAACTTATATTTATAATGAATCATAATTATGAAGAAAATATGATAAATAAATATGATCACGTAACTTTTGACGTGTTGATATTCATGATGATCTTATTTAATACATTTATTAATTTTGTGTTGTGGTGTAATTATATTTTCATTGAAGAAAAATATAACAATCTTATGATTAGATTTTCAGA
>JACKZZ010000905.1_pt1 | contig 19188 bp, 9 predicted proteins | sample 8027871 | NCBI WGS metagenome assembly JACKZZ01 (sample SAMN15724774, study PRJNA655200) | protist metagenome | isolation source: fluorescence activated cell sorting (FACS) single amplified genomes of... | place: USA: West Boothbay Harbor, Gulf of Maine | collected 2000-07-19
GTAGCTGCCGAATATAGAAGGATGAAATGTGGGATTTCTCAATTTAGAATGCCTAAGCGCAATGAAACAGCCCTTCTTGCATTTCGCAAGAAGAAATGTGAAGTCGATGTGAAAGCTTTTCTTCGTTCAATGCATACATATGATCGCAATGCAGCAAGACATGATAGTTATATATTTAATAAAAAATATTCTCATAGAGTATCAGTAATTACATATGAAGAAATGCAGACTGATATTGATGGTATTATTAAAGAGAAATTTGGTTCGGTATTTGGTATATCAATGGAAAGTAGAGACAAACAGAGACATGCTTTCCCAGCAAAAGCGAGTCCTGAATTATTATGCGATTCAATCTCGAATTATAATGAACTTTGTGCTGGTATTGCAGAAAAAGAACATAATAAACGGTTTGTTCAAATGATGAATGTAGATTCTTGTGGTGAAAATTCAACTACTGCATCTCATATTGATAACACTCTTGCTTCTTCTTCTTCTACCATTCTCAAAGGAAAAAATGGGTGTTGTACTTTCTGTAAACCACCCGCTCCTTTTTAATTAATAGACAAAGAAAATAGAGTAGATGTAGATGTAGATCGAATAGATTTGATTGAGGAGTTTTTTACATTACAGTAGTTAGAGGATATACTGATGGTGGTATATATAAGTAGGTTATAGTTTGCAGGGAATGTTATACTCATATTTTAACCTTTTTAAAAATCGTTTTTATTTAAAGTTTGCATCAAGGCATGGAGGAAAACTGTTGGATTCTAATGATGTGCAAGAAAGAGAATAATTGGGACGGCGCCGGGCTTGATGACTAAATTATAAAAAAAATCGGCAATCCCTATTTAGGTTGGTAGTTTTTTTGCATGACTCCCCCCTAATTTCGAAGCATTTCAATCGACAAGACTTTCAAGCAATTGATGCATTTTGGCTTCATGGCGACTCTTGCTGCACTCGCTACTCAAGGGGTTGTTGATGACCCCAAACAACACACTATGCAACCTATTGTTACGGGAAGCACTGTATTAGGAATTAAATACGCAGGTGGTGTGATGCTTGCTTCTGACACTCTTGCTAGTTATGGTAGTATGGCACGATATAAGGATATTAGGCGCTTAAAGCAGGTTGGTGATAACACTTTGATTGGTGCATCAGGTGAGATGAGTGATTTCCAAAGTATTATGCAAATGCTTGATGGTATGCATCAAGAGGATTTGAATATGGAAGATGGATATACCCGCAAACCTGGTGAAGTTTACAGTTATCTTCGAGCCGTTATGTATCAACGCAGAGGTAAAGGTAACCCTCTATGGAACCAACTGATTGTTGCTGGTTATGATGGTGCCCCATTCCTTGGATATGTAGATCTAATTGGGACAGCATTTGAGGAAAATCATCTTGCTACCGGTTTTGGAGCTTATTTAGCTATGCCTATTATCAGAGAGCGTTGGGTTCCGGATATGGAGGAAGGAGAGGCATTGGCATTGTTAGAGGACTGTATGCGAGTTATGTTCTATAGAGATTGCCGTGCTTCTGCTCGTATTCAAATAGCTAAGGCTACAGCAACTGGTACATTAGTAAGCGAGCCTTATGTTGTCAATACTGAATGGGAAACTGCCACTTTCGATGCTCGTCACAATATGCCTGCGGATGGATCTACATGGTAGTAGTAAGAAGAAGAAAAACCTAGGGAATTGGAGAAATGACGGGGAAAAATGGAGGAAACGTGTGGCTCAACGAGTAGTTAAAAAAATAGAGTTGACGGAAGGATGGATGGATATGATGGTCGGATGGATGAATAATACAGAATTTAACAATATTGATTAAAAATTACACAAGTAAAAAACTATAAATATTTTATAAAATATCATACAATGATACCAGAATTTTCTCTTTAATTGTAATCAATGATACCATCTTTCCTTTCTTGTCGTTGTACAGAAACCTCTGCTTTCGTTGATGCACTTGAACAAACTACATATGTCGCTGCGCCCATCTCATTCTTGCAAACTCATCAGCAGGCAAATGATCCTGCTCGATGCGGAATGTAGTTCCCTGCATCATCATCTCTTCGTTTTTCATCGATCGGCTGCCTTGGCATTCCGTGGCAGATTTGCCTTGGTTTGCTTGGAATGCCTGCGAAAATCCTAATTAATTCGTTTCAGCCATTTCTTCGCGTAGAGTTACAAGCAAAATAAATTAAGTATGGCAGAGCGACGGAATTCGAGCTCTGATACGTTCTCTCTCAAGTTTGTAGTTCTCGGTAGTACAGGAGTAGGTAAGACGCAATTGGCGTTAAGATTCTGCAAAAACAATTTCTCTGATAAATATATTGCAACAGAAGGTATGGAATATTCCACCAAGGCTTTTACTATCAATGGATTGTCAGTTAAAGCGCAGATTTGGAATATTTCGGGAGGAACAGTCCCTGAAAAGATGACAAAGGCTTATTTCAAGAGAGCAGTTGGGGCAATTTTTGTTTATGACTCCACGAATAAGAATAGTTTTGATGATATTACCAATGTGTGGATGAAACAACTCCGTGCATATGGGAATGAAGAGATGAAGGCGATTTTGATAGCGAATAAGGTTGATGAATCTGCAAAAAGTGTCGTATCAAGAGAGCAAGGTCTTGCACTTGCTTCTGCATTAGGTCTTCCTTTTGCCGAGACATCTGCATTATCAAGTCTTAATGTTGATTTAGCATTCAGACATATTGTTTATTCAGTATCCAAGTCAGTAACAGACTTGGATATAAGTAGTTCACAATTACCACAAGGTTGGGTAGTTAAACGAACTGAGGGCTCACGTGTAGACTACGAGAATATTCTCACAGGACAAGAAACAACACGTAGACCAACATTTTCGGATACACCTGGTGAACCTTCTCCAGTAGTAGTTCCAGTGACAGCTATAACTGGAAAGACAGAGCCTAGGCTAGTTAGTCGCAATAGTATTGTACTAGGTTTAGAAATGCAAGATGATAAGGATGCAGCACCAAAAAGTATTTTTCATAATTTCCCACAGTGTTGTACCATGCAATAGTATAGTGGTGGATGGATAAAGGGGAGGGTTTGGGTTTGTTGTTTTTATAAAAAAATGAAATGCGAGGACAATTTTGATATAATTGATTGATTCATTGATTGATTCATTGACTGATTGAGTGTTTTATTGATAAACAGCAAACCCTGCTTTGCTTTTTTATTTATGCGTAAATGGGAAATGAGTGGGAAAGTAAACGAACGAAGGATTATTGAATGATTTTTGATGTGATGTAAACTTTGTAAAATAAAGAAAACTAAAATGCTTTGTACAGGTACGCACAATTTTACAAACACTACACACTGTAAATATTAAAAAAAAATATGCCGTAAAAAGTGAAAACAAAAGATAAATTCAACTGGTTTCTTAATGTGCTATTGTTTCATGGGAATAGTTGTCTACTTCATTTACCTCTTTGTCGAACGCACTTTTAACCACTGCCAATCCTGGAAATCCATGGAAATCCTGGAAATCTTGGTTCTTCATGATAATAATTATTCAAAGGTACCCTGTAAATCCATATTTATTTGCCTTTTATGCTTCGCACTTCAGTTTCAAATGCAGGGCCAAGCCCTAAGATGCGCGATTTGCGAACTAACCAGCCGGTGAAAGCACATTCTACTTCATCGTTAGATCGATATGATCAGCAAACTGGATTGAAAGGTTGGATTCAATGGGTGTCTGATAACAGAGCTCGTTTGGGTAAATGGCTTCTATTTATTATATCAATTGTACTTCTTTGTGTTTATATTTTGAATGACACTTTGTATACATTAGATGAGAAACTGATTGAACAGAATATACCAATTGGTGCACGTCCTCGTAAAGGGGATGAAGGCACTACAATTCGTGTGGTAGCACCTATGGAGACTGAAACATTGATAAACTTTTTAGAAGCGCATGGTAAATGTGATTCTGTCTCAGAAATCCAAGTTATGTGGTTATCTAACAAAAAAGTACCAAAATTACCAAAGGATATGAAAACATTTAAAGCCAAGATTGTATTTGATGAAAGAGGAACTGTTCCTTACGGTGATGAAACTGCACTCGTATCTACACTTCCAACTCATACTGCATCTATATTTTTACTTGATCCAAATATTATTTTAGGGTGTCAAGAATTAGATCTTGCATACAGAACGTGGGGAGGGGCGCAAACTAGTATTGGTGTTGGTTTCGTACCAGGTCTTCATTCGCATAATAATAATAACAAAAATCAAAATCCCGCTCTTGAAATTCAACAAGATAATAATTTCACACAAGATCAATGGAGTTTATTAGGACCATGGCATATCTGGTGGAATGGAGCATATACATTTATTCATCCTATTGCTATGGTAATTTCTTCTCAGGTTATGAGAGATATGGCAGGAGGACCTGCACCTTCTTCTCGTACTACATCCGGAACAAGAGCCAATCTTGCACCTAATAAAGCATTTAATGCTCTTGAAACAGCTCTTATTTCTAGTCCTGAATGCAGAAATACTTTTGAAATCCCATTTTGGGCAGCCGCTATGGGAGGGACCGCATCTGTATGGGTCGATGCACCAATGAATAAAAATCCCTATTCATCACCAAAACAATCAGATGTGTCATCATTATCAGGCAAAGGTGAAGAAGATGAGCGTGAATACAAATCTTTTGCACACCATGCACTACGAAAAGCTGAATTAGATTCAGGATTAAGTGAAGATAAGTGTTTCGCATTGCTAGCATCAGTATTAGAATTGAAAGATCTTCCGCTATCCTTGCATAAAGCAACAGACGCCTCCAAGGATATGATTTGGTAAGGCGTGGAAGCTTTCTATTTCATTTTATTTTACATGATTCGTTATTAATTTAAAATAAATAATTCTTTCTGGCCACTTTTTTTTGCCGAGGTTTTATAGAAATTCATTTATCGCAGAATTTGGTATCTAGAATATACCTATAGCATCGGGCTACTTTTTTTTTAGCCCGATGCTATTCATGCTGTTTATATAGTATATGAGCTTGAGGCTTTAGCCGATAGCTTTTCATTAGCTATGAGATAAAGCCTAGAGCTCTGACTGGATTTTCAGGATTTCCATGGATTAATTTCCATGGGAAATTACCTTTACCTTTAAATGCAATGGTAGCTAAAAATGTCACATGCGGTAGTTCTCACACTTGGAGATCTTGGTAGATCTCCAAGAATGCAATATCATGCACGAAGTCTAGCTGATATGGTGGAAATTAGTCGTGTGACAGCAATTGGTTACGAAGGAGAAAAATGCATGAATGTTATCAGGGAGAATGCAAAGATACATGAAGCAAGAATGAAGCCCATAGATTTAGGATCCTTTCTTCGTCGTATACCATTATTGCATGCTATTTTGAAAGGAATGGGGCTTTTATTATCATTATTAAAGCTTCTTTGGAGTTTGCCACATTATGATATTGTACTGATCCAAAACCCTCCATGCTTACCTGCTCTACTGGCATGTTTGATATATTCATGGTTAGTAAATGGTTCTATTATTTGTATTGATTGGCACAATTTAGGGTTTTCTATGTTTGAAGAGCGCTTAGGTCCGAATGCTCTTGTTGTGCGTGTATCAAAGTTCTTAGAACGAATACTTACAAGACAAACGAATTACCATCTATGCGTATCTCGTACTATGATGAACTGGCTTCGACAGGAATTTGATCTTCCTAGATATCAATTTTGTATAGATTTATCATCATCATCATGTTCTAGTGGTAGTCGAATGGTTGAAGTAAAGGAAGAAGTTGAGTATAAACATGAGGATGATATCCCTGGATATGGGGGCATTGCTGTTGTTCATGACCGACCACCTGCACAATTCACTCCACTTCATGGAGATGCAATAACTCGTCATGAATTATTGTGGAAACTTAATTATTGTGACAATGAAGTTTTCCCTAAACTTGCATCACCATCATCACCATCAACATCAACAAAAAAAACAATTCAAACATATGAAAAAGATGATGGGACTATTGCATTGCGCAGTGATGGAGCTTCTATTCTCTTTTCAGCTACATCATGGACCGAAGATGAAGATTTCTCATTGTTATATGACGCCCTATTAAAACTAAATAAGGAGCTTTCAGCACTTCAAGGCGTAGAAAATCCAAGTAGTAATATGCCTCCAAGGATATTAGTTGTGATTACTGGGAAAGGGCCACAGAAAGAAATGTACATGGAGAAATTTGCAAAACTTGAACGTGAAAATCTCACCCATATAGCAATTCGTACACCATGGTTAGAACCAGAAGACTACCCAAAGATGGTTGCAACAGCAGCACTTGGAATTTGTTTGCATACCTCAACATCAGGTTTAGACCTTCCTATGAAAGTTCTCGATATGTTTGGGTCTGGAATTCCTGTAGCTGCAGTTAATTTCAATGCTCTTAGTGAATTGGTAAAACACGGTGAGAATGGAGTCATTTTCAGATCAAAGTTTGATGATGATGATGATGTCAATGGATACAATGATCTCCAAACAGAATTAATTGACCTATTACTGGATCTTTTCCGCTACCAATATTTTGACAAAACAACCAAATCTGGCAAAAACAAGAGCAAAGCCAAAGACGAATGTAAGTTGCACAAGTTAAAACAAAACGTGCGCAACGAGGCTCTCGATGGAAAGAGCAGATGGGAACACAACTGGAATATGAAAATGTCAAAACTTATTAAAAATATGATATTTCATCATATAAATAGATCTTCATGGTTCCTTTTTTATATTTTTCTTTTACTTGTATTCCTTGTGAAATGCTTTTATTTTTAAATCATTTTTTAATTGTACATACTGTACATATTCTCAGTCTCGCCAACCATAGCAAGCAAACTAGTTGTGGGTGGATGGATTTTTACAAAAAGACTACTTGTACGATTTAGCTTATTTTAATATCTGGTACAGTAAATAATATAAAGCAGAGACAAAGCGACCATTATCAACAAACATTTTGTTTCAATTATTACCTAAACAATTAGATTCTTTTCGCGAAGATAACAAATAGACGATCAATCGTAACATCGCATGAATTCCATGGGGTTCACGGACGGGTACCCCCAGAGATTCGACGGACGGATCCGCGCACCTGACGGGTTACAACAGCAAAAATATTTAAATAACAGAAATGGGTTCCATGGGGTTCCAATCTACGAGAGCAAACTTCACCTAGGATGGGACTCAGTATGTCATGGAACCATGGAACCTGGTTATTAAATTAAATTGGAAAGCTGGTAGGCTGGTAGCAGTATATGCTTAATGGTACTGGTACTGTGATTTTGTTTGTTCCATGAAAGACTCCGACATCGTTTCTATGTATGATGAAGATCGTACATATACAGGAACTCAGCTCGAAGATGAGAGTGAACATGAAATGGATCAAAAAACTATGACTATGACGTCAAGTAGTGATCATGATATACATAATGAGTCTCCTCTTTCCATAATCGAAAAGTCGATTCAAGAGCTCAGATCCATCGCGAGCCTACGAGTCTGTGCGCGCGTGGTAAAGCGCTGTGCTTTAAGTAAGAAGCGACGCGAGAAAACTAAGAAGTTTTTGTTGAATTTGAACAGTTCTTGTCAAGAGTTTGTCACTAACAATCTTAAATACATCGCTATGAATAGTAATGCAAGTAATACTACTACTCTTAATTCTAGTTTTAGTTCTACTTCTACTTCTAGTTCTAGTTCTAGTGCTGCAGCCAAATCGAAATCAAAATTGCATATTGGTGATTGTGTACGTTGCGGGATAAAGGAACACTCTGAGCATGAAGGTGTAGTTCGCTCTATTGGTACTTATAGCTTTGCAAATCTTCGTCGCCAATTTATTCAAAAACGACATGAATTAGAACAGAATTATGGATATGATAAAATGATCGAAATGCGCAAACTTTTGGGATACGGTGCAATTTCATGCCCCTCCCAAGTTTCTTTACAAGGCTTCTTTGATTCTAGTGCATTATTAAAATCATATAAGACTTACAATGGACGAGGAAATGTACGTGAATTTGCTACTGTAGAATTTATAGAGAAGATGGGCGATGAAGAAGCTCGTGTTATTTCTATTTTATACTGTGTAGATGTAAGACTATTACAATTTACTGGCCGTGCGCTTGGTAGTTCGACTGTAGATTTTAATGGCCGTGCACCTTCAGCTCTTTCATTATCGACATCATCATTCATCGGTAATTCGATTCTTTTTTCTGTTGGTGATTTCGTTACTGTTTTACCGCGGACTTGGCGAGGGATCAACAAACCAGGTGGTTATGCTAAAATTTCCAAGGTAAATGATGAATTTGATGAATATAGTGGTGAAAAGGTGATAACATATAATGTGAAATATCCTATTCTTGGATGTTCTGATAAATTTGTACCGAAAGATGTTGTTATCCCTTTTCAAGAAGAAACAAACTCACGAACCACAGCAAACAGATGTAAATTCTGTGGGAGTTTTGTACGAGATTGTGGCCATTCTCAGGATAGACGAATTGATTTACGTGATCGTATTGCACATCTTGATCAAACTTCTAGGTTCGGACTAAGTACTGCGAGTAGGACAAATATTAACCCAGAAACTGCTGTGAGTATTGTTGATGTAAGTAGTAGTAGCAGTAGTAGCGTAGCTTTAGTGGGACATATTGATTCACTTCAGTCTCTACCGACTTTGATCGAACCAACTAAGATTATTCAGTCGTCAAAGCGTATGCGTAAGTGTAAGGCTAGGCGAATAGACCCTTCTCTCTTCCCATCTGTTCACGTTTTAGCAGTAAGTCGCTTTTTTGGTGACGATAAGTCTGCCACTGCCTCTGCCACTCCAACCACCACTGCCACTGTTACTGCCACCGTCACTGCCACTGCCTCTGTCGATGACACTAAAAGGGCGAATAAGGCCTCTCCTTATTTCGACATACCCTATGAGAGTACTTTTACACAAGCTTTACTGCAAATAATTCATATTAACGACAACATCTCAAAGGATATCTTCTTAGTAGGTAGTGGTATGTTGTGGGGGACCTCTGAAGATCGTATCTGGAATTGGGCGACTACTGCTACTATTGGAAACACAGGGGTAAAACGAAGTCGTGGAGGAAAGACGAAATCAAATAAAACTAAGGTTGCGAAAAAGAAAACTCTTCCCGAATTAGATGCAAAAGTCAATCAAAAAGAGAATTCGAAAAAGAAAGTCCGAACGAATGCACCCCAATTTGCTACTGAAGAAAATAGTATTAGTTGTAGTAGTAGTGATAGTATGAGCAGCAGTAGTAGTTGTAGCAGTAAAAGTAGTAGTAGTAGTAGCAACACCAGCAGTAGTAGTGGCGGAAGTACAAGTAGTAGTAATAGTATTGGCAATAAAGATATGACAGTCCAACAACCTGTTGTCTCAGATCCGCAAATTAAGAGGGTTCTCAAAGAGTATAAGTATATTTTATCAACTGATGGCCCCCCTTTATATACGATTATGGAAAAATCAATTAATTTTCTTGATCAAATGCGAAAGAAGGTTTTCAATATAAAACGAGATGTCCAAGATATCATGAAAATAGATCTAAAACATCAAACGGAGAAACAAGATATTAGATCTGATTCGATTTCTATCAAGTTAATTTTATTAGCAAAAGCACTTCTCGGTTTCCGCTTAAAAGCTGAAAAAGAAGGAATTGGAACTTTTGATGTGGCCTACAAGCATGCAAAGTGGTTGATGAAAAGGGCATCTCCTATTGATAAATCTAGTATTAAAAATACCTGTCGTTTGCTTCTCCAGAAGGAAAGAGTTGTTCGGAATAAGTGGCAAGCAACGGAAGCTGACTGTGTATCTATATGTAAATCAGCACGGAAATGGTTTTATGATACATTTCATATACCCCTTGAGGGCGAAGATGAAGGTGATGGCAATGGGAATGATTATAATGATGATGGTGATGTTGAATTTTACTCTGATTCAGGTAGTGGTAGTGGTAATGGTAGTGATTTTGAAGATCATGCTCCCATAATTCGCTTTTCTAATGTTGATGGTTTAGGTCGCGACACTATCCCGAACGGGAAGCGTGAACGACAAACACACCATAAGGTAATTCGAAAAAAGGTACCAAGGCCTATGATGACATCAGTATACTACTCATCCAAAGAAGGCAAGACGGACAAGAAGACTACTAATGCTGGAAGTGGATATATTTTTGATGCTTCAGATGATGACGATGATGATGGTGACAGTATTATTTTCTATCGCAAAAGTGCAGCTAAATCACTATCGATTCATAAGCGTGATAAAACTCCCACACAACCAGCGAAACCGATTAAACGTGCCCCCCCAGAAGCGCGCGCCTCTTCCTTATCCCTTAGTACCCACAATTCCACTGCTCGTCGTGTTGCTGTACAGTCTAGATTGCGCCGCGTTATGAAGGAGAGGAAGTATGGTGGTGATGGTGGTGGTGTTGCGTTATTTAATAAGAATAAAACAAATAAAAATCATCACGATATATCAACAGATGGTGATATATTAATTGCTCAATTTCGTTCCCGTGCTCGTTCTCGTAGTTCAGGTACCACTTGCACTGTTCCAAAGTGCTCTACTGAGAGATCATCTTTTGACTATCCATATATTGGCGCTGAACCTGCTGATTTTATTGAAACTGACGCAGACGCTGCCACTGGCGATCTTGCTTTTGTTGCTGAATCAGCCGTCGTTGGAACCTCCGTAGAGAAGGCCATGGTAGCGAGTGCAAAAGGAAGCATTCCTATTCCTATTTTTGACGCAAGATTCATGGAAAGATCTAAAAGTGAAAAGGCTACTGAATTACTTTGCCAGATTAAGTTAGATTCAACTAGTCATAGTGCCTGCCTAAAGAAGCTATTCTGCAATATTTATTCTGCTACGAAAGATCTCATCGATTGCAAATTAAGTTCTGTTTCTGAAACAAAATATGCAAACGAGCTAGAACTTTTCCATATTACTCTGCATAGTGTATCACTTCTGACAGCTACACTTAATAGTGATTCTTTAAATTCAAGTTCTATTTCTCATGTAGAATTGTTAAGAGAACTCATATTATTATGTAGTCAATTCGAAATTGATTATATCTGTACTGGTGAGTGCAATAGGATTGGATCATGTAAGTGTTTAGGGAAAAGGACAAGAGTACCTCGCACTGCTTCTGTTATTGCTACGGAATATATTAATACTCCAGAAATACCACATCTTTACAATAAAAGTCCTGTAAATTATACTGGTAGTGATGATGAGTTAGATCAAAAACTAATAATTCGTTCTAAAAAATTAGGCGCAGTTAGTGCTTCTGCTAGTACTCCACGAAAAGCGAATTTGTTGAATGTATTGGCGATATTTGCGGATCGTGGACTTGAATATAGACACGTTTTAGATACTTCAACTGGTCTTACAGATGCACATATCCACATGTATTATTCATATAAAGTTACTTGGCTGGAGAATTTACACAAATGTGAATATGAACTTACACCACCACCGATTGCTCAAACTGTAGTGTCTGGAACAAGTGAATTTAGTGTATTATGGAATGCAGCACTATTTCCTTTATTATCATCTGTGGTTCATGGTGTAAATACTACAGTCAATATGAATGAAAACCAGTCATCTCATGGTGGTACTGGTGCAAGCGCGGCGAATCATACTACATTCAATGATAAAAGTTGCATGATGTATACCTCTTTCTTGGATTATAACCCAAATACTGATGGCAGTTCTTTTAAATTCAAACGCTCTATTAAGGATCCATTGGACTTTGATTTTGATGATGATCATCATAATCACTTCAGTGACAATCTTCATTCCTTATCAGATCCGAAGGTGGCGTGGACAAGTAGAAATGCAGAGAAATTGAACAATTTAGCTTTATCGTACGATGCATATATAGAAAATCATATTCAAGAGCATGCTGGTCCTCAAATAAACGTGGCTGATCTTTGCTCTCAACTGACCGACTTATATATCCGTGTGTCTCGATCGATAACAACGAAAGCAGTTGCACCACATTTCTTGAAATCTGATTGGTCCACCCTGAGTTCTTTATTAAGTGTTACAACGTTTCCATCTACCCATACATTGATGAAGATAAAGCAGTGGCCAGCTTCTTCTACTACCAGCAGTTGCTGTGTCTGTATGCCTTCTCGTAAACAAAAGCCCACAAGGGATATGTACGATATGTCTCTGGTTGATAGAAATATGACAGAATATACAGAATATCCTCAGAATATACAGAATATCGTCAGTCTGGGGATTTTCTCCGCAAATATTGATGCTACAATACTTCGTTGGAGGACGAATTCATTCAAATGCGTAATTGATAATAATGAAGAATTTAGTGTATCCGAAAATAGTCTATGGCTATGGATGTATCTTCATACACATGCATCCACATACAACCGCGATGAAGCTACTCTATCATCATCACAAGGCACTACTGGATGGTGGACAGCAGTGAACTGCTTGCTTGGCACTTGTTCAACAACGAAAGACGTGGAGTCGTTAACAATGCGTTTTCCTGGCATTATTGAGCTTTGGGCTCCCTGTTCTCGTACAGATACGCATACGAATGTTGTCGCATGTATAAGAGCTTGCCTGCGACTTGTATGTATTGCTGCAGTAATCGATACACGCCATACCTATACAACTACAAATATAAGTCTTAAAAGTATGGAAGTTGATGATATATTTATTAGCCGCGATCGCCAAATTGAACAGGATGCTGGGTCACTTGCTTTGCTTTCTCTACCGACTTCGTCTATGTTTGAGACACATAAAGATAGTGCCACTCAAGTATCAGAGTTATTATTAAAGCTTATGAATGATTATTTTACAAACTGTGATGACAATAATGTATTATGGCAAGAATGCGCAATGGAGAACAATGATATTCCTATTTTAAGTGGTCGTGCTGCTTTATCAGAAGGTTGTCTGCGTTCTGCACTTGTGTGCATGCAACAGTGCTTATCCACAATTTGCACCCTTTCGCATAAAAACCTTCCTAATACAAAGGCCCGTTTGACTGTTCGAAAAATGAAGAATTCTTGCTTTGAAGAGCTATGCTCTCTACCTAAGCTTTTAAGTCACGAATGCTTGCTTGCATCTGTAGCGTTGCATCAAAGTGGCGAAGCTGCTGTATACGCGTTAACACTGAAAGCATTAGCTAATTTAGATATTCATCTTAATTATCAAAATCACGACGTAGGTAGAACGATAGAGGAAGGCGATCGCATTGTGTGGAAGGATATTGAGACTAACTCTAAATTAATACCATCTTTGCGCTCTCGAATACTAGAAGATCAAATTCAAAGATCAGTGTATAACTCAAATCTTAAAGAAATGGCATGGTTATTATGTCTTCATACACATTCCAAGGTACGCACAGGAAAACTCACTTATGTGGAACAAGGTGCCATCTTCGGTTCTACCTCATGTGAAGTGCTTTTGCGTATATTGGGATCACAATTATTCTCTTCACCGCAACATCATTGGGGGCAAGACAACACGCGCCCACTTTTAGTCTTATCTATGACATCTAAATTTATATACTCTAGTTGGGATGCTTACTTTGACGGGAAAACTGTATTGGAGTATATTAAGCCCTCGTTGGTTAGCCTTGCGGACTATAAGAAGACTTTAACTGCATTAGTTGCATTTATGTCACCACAGCAGCAACAAGGTACACGCGAAGGGTTAGGTTATTCTCTTCTAAACCTCACTCGATCGCTAATGCAATCAACACAACTAGCCTTTGAAGGACATTCTTCAACGCTTCATCTTGTTGCAATATCTGCATTATGCACCTGCCTACGTGTATTGCGCGAGACTGCTGTGTGTATTAATCTCTGCATGTCAAAAGTACCCAATTCTTGTACCGAGGCTGCATCATTGCTGTCATCAAGTTTAGACTGTCTCTTTCCTACTGCATCAACTGTGTTGCCTATTAATATTATTCTCGATAGTATTTCAGATTATGCACAAGAAATTGATGAGTCCGAGTTGCATATTGTTCCTTTTACTAACTCTTTTCTGAGTTCTGACACAAATAATAGTAACAGCAGGGCTTGGTCGTGTGTCACTTTATGTGTACGCACTATGACTGATTTATGCATTACACTAGCACTAGAGAAGAAGATATCACCATCATTCTCGGCACCCGCCCAAGCATCTATTTCTAAAACACCATACGGTGATATATTAAGACATTCTACACAGACTATTCCTATGATGTCTCATCGTTCATCGTTTCAGTCAGCCTCAAATTTATGGATTCGTTTGTGTACTTGTATTGGTTCATTTCCATCTGTTAATCAAGGGTGTGTAGATGTTTGCATCTCTGTGTATATGTTTTCGCAAGTTTACAAAATAGTAGATTCCTTTGATTCATGTGCTGAATCTTTAATGGAAGATATAGATTTACAGCAATCTAATTCTAGTGTTAGTCGTGATAGCTTTGTAGAGATGTATGGGTTTCTCAGTGACTTTCTCTCTCCTACTCTAACACACATTCAGACACATACACTTTGTGCTTTAACATATCAGCACACACAAATGCACATCTTTTCTACCAATCGTGTGGAAGAGCAGTCTCATTCAAAGTCACACTTCCACTACAGTGTAGACCTTCTTTGGCTCTTTGGACGAGTTGTCAGAATGGTGCAAAAGTCGCGATTAGTAACAGTGCCTAAACAAAAGCTGAGCTGGGCCCCTAACCCTGTCAATAGTTCTGCTCGCGTTTGTCCTATATCTAGCGCAAATGAGTTGCAATTCTTACAAAATGTTAACAGACGCGTTGAATCATTTTCTTGTGATTTAGATTTTGATATTGGCAAATGCAAATGCCAAAGGACTTGTTCTTGTATTGAAAATGTGTTGCGACTGTTTACTATTGCTCTTTCTCATGAAAGTATGGCTATAATCGAGAGTGTTAAATACCAGCAAAAGCAATATACTATCCAGAATCAGGTTTCAAATGCTGATTCTCGGAACGTATGTGCATATATTTACTTACACTACCAACGCACTTATAACGGTATTACCATACTGACTAGTCCCACTACTCAGAGACACACGCAGATGATGAGACTGTTACTGTCAAATATGGGAGCATGCTTGCTTGGCTCAATAGATGTACCGAACCAAGCAACTCTTGCTAATGATTTCTATACAAGATGGGCTTCTAAATTACTGGTTGGGAACTTTAAATTACGATCCAGTTCTTCTACTGTTGCAAGAAATACTGACACTCCATTCTTTCAAGAAGAACATATGAGTTTGTTCAAGGATGCATTGACGTGGTCTCTTGGCCAAAAGAGTTGTACATCTGAACCTGAAAGAGATTTGTATGCTAATATTTATAATGGAATATGTATGTCAGGAGTACTTCAAGGGACATTGATGAAATTATCAGAAGAAAAGACTCTAATTTATTCTCTCGCACAACAAATTTCAAAGTTTTCAATACTTGAGACAGGCACTGCGTTATTTCTGACCACAATGCCATTATTACTACTGCGAGTTATTTCATATGCTTATACATCTACGCATATCTCTTGGCGTCTAATTTTACGTCTCCCCATGACTATTTTCCTAAAAACCCATTCTCATTCGAATATGTCTGTGACTACTTATTTGAGTACCTGGAAAGCAACTGTATTAAGTATCGTTTTAGGTTTACATTTGCATACAAATACTTTAGATGGTGCCAAATTTGTGGGTTATTTATTATGCGGTAGACACGATTCTGTGGACTTCCCAAAGAGGAGGTATACCCACAAAGTGATTCATGGGGGTATACAAGGGAGCAATGTGACTGTCATGGCATCTGGGGGTGGTGATGGGTTATGGGTTGTGTCTTGTTTGAGTCTTGATGATGATTCATACACATTTACATATTCTTGTGATGAAAATGGCATGAAATATCAGCATCATTTGCCTACAGAAATACAAGCGGTATTAAGTATGCGAGCGCAAATCACAATTAGTTTGTGCAGTAGAATGTACAGACGGACAACATCACAACATTCTTTTGAATATGGCCCTGAGCTTGCATGTTTGGGTATTTTTTCTCTAGGAATCTTTGCTTCACAGTTACTCTTAATTTGTATGGGTGAATCTTTATCTGTTTCTCTTCCTTATTTCAAATCCATTTCAAAAGGTGTGCATTCGACCTCTGCAAATAGTACACCAGCGCAATTTTTTGAATACGCAAAAGAATTATATGGACTTTTAATGCTAGGTATAGATGCATGCACTGGAATGTGTTTGGTTATGGATCTTAATGATAAGGCATTACTAATACACGGTAATAAGATTGACCCAGTGTTGCGATGTCTGTGCCAATACGCTACATCTGTTGGAAGACTCGTTGAAAGTAGTCCTGATCAATTTGATGAGAACTCACAACTCGCCGTTGAAAGTGGAATTTCATTTGTAAAACTTGTACAAACAGGCTGTTTATATTCACACTCACACTCACACTCATCTTCTTCGTTAGATGATGAGATTTGTACGTGTTTGAGTTGCTCTTTGTCACCAATGACCGTGCTTTTCATTAAGTCACTTGTCTTGAATGCAACGGAAAAACACCATAAATGCAAATCACACGAGAATTTTGGACGGCAGAGAACTAACGCTTTACTCGAAGTAAAAGAGAAATGCAAGGGTCTTGAAAAGGAATGTCACGATAATCTAGAAAAACTATAATTTATTTGTTAGTTATTACTTTGAAGATTTATATAGATGCTTAATTCCTTTATATTATCGTAGAATTTCTCTTTAATTGTTAAATTTATATAATTTCTCTAAAGTTTTCTAAAGGAACAGGGCTGCTAAATGTACAAGCAAAAGTACCGATTTCCGTGGTTAACCTCTTTCGGACTCCTACTTCGCATTGGGGAAAATGCCAATCTGGAAAGCATTCAATAGCCAGCGCGCAAAGCTCTATCGCTCACTGCAAGCCAGTTCACACGCAGATGAGAATCGAAGATTTTTATATCAATTAGTTTTCGGTATCGGTGCCATTGTAATTTATACCGACAGAGTGGGGTTTATTTCTGTATGTGTTGGACCCTCGATGATCCCGACTGTAGCGTCATCTGGGGATATTGCATTTGTTGATATTCTTAGCCTTGGAATGGTCGGTGTTCGGCGTGGAGACTTAGTTATTGCTCGAAAGCCTGAGAATCCGATCGAAGAACGCGTCTGTAAGAGAGTGACTGCTGTTGCTGGTGATACAGTTTGTTATTACATACGTTCATCTCCCGATCCTATAGAAGTAAAGATCCCACCAGGCCATGTATGGTTGAGTGGAGATAACCCTTGGGCAAGTAATGACAGTCGTTCGTATGGACCTGTTCCTTCTGCTCTCATTACGGGCAAATTTTGGAGAAAAGTATCCTTTTCAGAAGGATTAGTGACCCCAAGAAATGGAATTCCTGATAGATGCTCTGTAGATAGCGAGGGACGCATTCACCATTTGGATCTCCCAACTACATGGGAGCGTGCGGACCGTCTTGCAAACGCTAATACATCCAAAGACAGTTTTTTTGATCGATTTTCTAACAAAAATAGTAATAGTAAAGTTATCAATAGTGTTGATAGTAGTACTACTACTAGCGATAAACAAAGTGACCACATAGAGTTAGAAGTTCTTTCTGATAAAGAAAAAGAAAAAGAGAATGAGGATGAAAAAGAGAATGAGGATGAAAAAGCGAAAGAGAAAAAAAAGGATGAAGAGAGGAAACCTGCCACCTTACAGGAATGGAGACGGCGCTGGGAAGTTCTGCAAAGACAAAGAGAAGCAGAGCACCAAGAAAGGTCAGATCGTTATATAGCCAACTTACCGAATATTGCAGTTGGCCATCCGCAGTCAAAGGGGGCTCTTTCGAACATTCTAAAGGAGATCTTTAGTGTTCACTAAATATTTTCCTAAAGAGATTCCTCCTCCTCGTGTACTTGTTTTTGAGACATTGTGATTAATTTAATACAGCAGAGCTTCATTTTATATATTTAAATTTTTATAACAACTCTCTTTTAATTGATATTGAACTGTATTAATATAAAAACCATAATAAAATGTGTGTGATAAATGATTAAGCGGGAGGATGATGGGACTTCAAGATTTTTTTTATACATTACTATCTCCAATTTCAAGGGTTCCAACATCGATAGCGAGATCACCATCATCTTGAACACCACGGCGACTCTTTATTCTTTCCAAATCATGCTTACCACCGACACCTTGACCAGTAAATTCAGGCAAACTAGCAATTCGTTCCTCTTCTTCTCGAAGGCGCTGCTGCTCCTTTTGCTCCTCCGTCAACTCGACTGGCACTGAGTCTTTCCGTCGGTCCTTATCTCGTTTGTCTCGTCTACGACCATCTCTATCACCTCTATCCCTGTCTCTTTCCCGATCCCCTCTACTACTTCGACCATCTTTTCGATCTCTTCGACGGTCCCTATCTCTGTCTCTGTCACGATCACCACGGTCACGTGAAGAATCCCGTCGACTTCCCCCTCGCCTATCTCTGTCTCTATCCCTGTCCTTTCGACGGCGACGGCGAGAATCAACGCTTTCATCATCAGAGAAATCATCATCATTTTCACGAGGGAGAGTATCTGGTAATCTTGCTCTTCCACCTTCTTCACTACCAGCACTATCTTCTGGATTATATAGAGCTTTGGGTGAACTTCCTTGTTGATTGCTATTAAAGGGAGCAGCATCATCTATACCGACCATGCCATCAACTTCTTCATAAGCATTCCCACCTTGACCCATAGATGTCCGTGCAACATTCGCCGTATCATATCTATCCTTAGGACCAGCACCACGCGCAGAACCTGGACCAAGATCACCCCTATCAGAACCTCGAGAACTACGAGAGCCTCGCGACCTTGCAGACCGTGGTGTTGCATTTGAACGAGCTGATTCTCGTGGGGACGGATCTTGGATTCTACCTTGAAATACTCCACCACCAGATGCTGGGGCACCACCACTAGCTCCACGCATGCGCGGGAGTGCACCCTCGGATGCAACAGAAGACTCGAAAGCACGCTCGCCGGTTCTTAAACCAGTGCTATTTGAAGGCTTATTGTAACTACTATATCCGTAATTACCTTGTTGTAGAGATGGGAGGTAAG
>JACKZZ010009139.1_pt1 | contig 19182 bp, 5 predicted proteins | sample 8027871 | NCBI WGS metagenome assembly JACKZZ01 (sample SAMN15724774, study PRJNA655200) | protist metagenome | isolation source: fluorescence activated cell sorting (FACS) single amplified genomes of... | place: USA: West Boothbay Harbor, Gulf of Maine | collected 2000-07-19
GCCATCTTGAAGTCGTCAATGCGCTATTGATGCACCATGCCTCAGTGGATATGCTAACCACGTCGAATGGTGTTACAGCGTTGATCATAGCATCCTTTAGGGGCCATCTTGCTGTCTTTAGAGTCCTTTTGCTCAGTGGTGCGGATATTGACATCAAAGACAACCAAGGCAAAGATGCTCTGACAAAGGCCCGGGAGAAGGGCCACCTTGGCATTGTCGATCTGATTGAGAGAGAGCAGCGATGGCGTCGCCGCAAGCCCTGGGTGATGTTCTGGTCCGGCTACAGCAAGGCGTCAGAGACTGCGCGCAGCCCTGTGCCCGCTGTTGACAAGGCTCTGTCCTTGGAGTGCGTGGCTCGAGCCATTGCGGGGTACGTGGTTTGATTATAAACAAAAACAAAAAAAATCATGCTAAACTCAAAACAAACCAGACTCAATGAAACAAAAGTACAATATTAGGAATAAATACGATGCATGTATCTGATTTTGAAAATAATTATACGGACTTTACACAGATACAATAATGGAACAATTAAAAAAGTACTTCGTATACGGAAAAAGAACTCGTATTTCACTTAGCCTTTCTTTTATCTTTCTCATTTTCAATAATAATTAGATTCGCTTTTTGCTTGAGTGGAATTGAGCACCCGTCGAAGACAGCTGAGAGAGACCCAAAGAGTGCTTTCCTCTCCAAAGAGTGGGCTCTCAGTCCCTTCCGGCTGATCCTCAGTAAATATAGAATTAAGAAACTGCTCGAATGATTCCACGCCTTGTGACGATCCGACTAGTGAGGCTGTGCATGCGGAGTATAGCACACTAGAAGCCATAGCGATGAGCTTATGGTGTTCGGTTGGACGGCGGGCAATACACATGAATAACGTCTTGCGCGAGTCCCTTAAGAGCTCCAGAGTCAATTCAAGAGCTGTATTCAATGACCCTTTCTGTTCCATTGGCTTATCAGAACCAGGTGTAGAAGACGCTTGGCGCATTCGAGTGTTATTTGTTGCATATGTTAGCTCGGACGTCGCCTCCTGTAACTTTTGCATCGCGATTCTCTCAGCAGCATATGCTTCTAAGTCATGGAATTCGCGGTCAATCATATGAATTGATCTCTCGCTCCAACCAATGTTATTCATTGTTTGTCCTAGGAACCCTAGCTCTTGTAGTTTTGTGATAAGATGTTGGACTCGGTCTTGTATGAATAGTAGGCGGCAATGCTGTAACTTGCGTAATGTCTCTATGAGCTTCGTATTCTCCTCTGATAGTTTAAACGGCACTCCACTAGTATCATCTGCCGCTGCAGTTACTATAGAATTGACTTCGTCCAGAAGCACCTCTAACCCCCACTCATAGCTAAATGCCACCTTGATATGACCCTCATCATCCATATGCAGACTATGCATTGCTACAGAGGAGTAGAAACGCTCCTCGATGATGCGGTTAATGAATAAATTCCGTACCACTAATGTATGTAATTTAGTAAAGGGTGGTAGATTTGCGATCCAATCCAAACGATATAGGAAACTACGTACGGTGTCAAAAATCTGGCCCTCTTTAGTAATAGAAGCGGCGGGAGTGAGCTGAAGGGTGTCCTTCAGGGTTGTAGCCTCAAAATTCACCCTTTCCTTAATGGCACTAGATTCAAGAATTTGAATGTGATAATCTTTTCGTACCTTTACATCAAAAACATCTACTGCTGTCATTTTGGGAGTTCCATTTAAAGTGTCCCAACACAGTGGCAATTCACGATCAACACTCTCTTCTGAGGTGTTCAATATGACATGAGACTCACGGAATTCCTGCGCTATACAGCTCTCCCGGATGGACAAGACCATCTTCTTCAGTAAAGAATCTGCGCGATCCAACGAATATTCCTGGAAAGCTACTGAATAAATCCCAGATACTGACGACATATCATCACGATCTTTCAAGTGGTGGCTAGCATCATAAACACTTTCCATATACACCAAATCCTGAAATCCCCAACGCTCCTCTGAAGCACACATCCATAAGTCGCATAACTCTGTGCAATGGTGGTAAAGGCTTTGAAGAGGGCTACCCGCAGGCTCGCCAAGGCCAGGTTGGTACGCAAACAAAGCATCTACTTCATTCAATATATGTTTCAAATTGACTACACGAGGTCGGAGGATGCTTACTGTTTCCACGACTAGAGAAGAATCTTTAATGAAATTCTGAAGATTCTGGGAAAGTTCGGCGTATTTCAATACCATATTTGCATGTACTACTTCAGAATCAAGAATAGCGATACGATGATTCTTGGGTGGGATATTGGCCAGCGCTACTTTTGCTGCCGCAGTTCGACCATCTCGAATTGCCTTTCTAAGCTCTAATATCAATTTAGCTTCATCTAAAACATTCTGCAATTGAACTAGATCAGCACCGGCAGAACCTGTCTCCTGCCCTAGTCGAGTAGTAAGTTCTATACCACGCGATATCCAGCTTTCCATTACATGTGTACCATGCTCGCTCTGCTGCTCGTGGCATAGATGTAGGGGGCCACTGATGCACCCCTTCAGTACGGACTTAATTAGCGTATCCACTACGAGGGACATTACAAGTGAAGAGGATGCATATGCTTCTAACTCAGTTATACCGAGACTACCAGTCACTAGTGTCAATTCACTCGTTAAATGGTCTTTAATTTCATCTAGCATTTCTAGTAGACCTAGCTTGATGGTTTTATTATTCTCAGAGTTGAATAACTGTCTGAATCGCAACGTTACCATGGCAGTTGTATATAGCGCATGTGAACGAATGGAATGAACACTTGTACCAATAAACTCATCGATTGCCTTTTTAAGATCAGCAACCATAAAGTTGTCTTTTCCTTTTCTAGAAAACCGATAAAAATTTCCCTGTACTGAACCATTTTCTTCGCCCCCAGGACTGTTTTCGGGGTCTAAAATTTGCGATTTCGGGCGCGCTGGTAAATTTTGGATGAAAGGGTAAATTGGTTTAGGAAAATTGAACATACATTTGAGTAGTGTGAATTGGTGATGTCGCTCATTAAGATCATCCTTGATTCGTACTAATAGAACACTAGCTACTGCAGCTATCAATAAACGACTGCCTCCAATTCGAAAAGTCGCTGGAAGAATCTTCTTACCATACATAAATTTATCATTCCAATCTTCTGGATCTTTGGAAGAATCCCTCACAGCTTGGATAGCAGCATCAAGCTCTGTTTTGGAATCTGTGAGAATCGAATCAACAGAAGGAGTTTCTAAACAGTCCGAAATAATTCCAATTTTTTCATAATGCGAACAACCATCACGGGATTCATGTGATCCCTTAATCCACCTGGAGTCGTTTATAGCAATTCCAAGCGCAATAATGTACTTAATTAACGAAATAAGTGACGCTTTTAGTACTTCGTCCACTTTAATGTCGATAAGTGCTTCACGAATTTTCACCAGGGCTTGCAAATTCTCGAAAGTGAATTTAGTAGGGGTACGATGGCGCTCGTACGTTTCTGTAGCAAACTGCATCCATACACTTAAATCGTGCAATATAAATGAGAAGTCAATACTCACCTTAATCCACTTTACGATCATGAAGACAAACTTCGGGAGTGAGGATGGAGCATTAAAATGCTCGATGTGATATAATACAGTAGAGAAATCGTTATGTAGTAGGTGCTGGGAGATACTCTTAATACCTACAGCAGCCATAAGCAGATCATTTATATCACCACTCCATAAATTCATAGCAGATACCTCATGTAAGACCTCATCTGTACTCGATACAAAATCCTGCAGGGATGATGAGATTTCGTCGATTGTTCCAAGTGTTAAGACGTTGTCGTGGTTGAATTTCGTCAAAAATGGGTGAGTTTGCATTACATCAATTAGCTTCTTGGCCGCCTTCTTGGCATTCACTTCGTCCCAAAGACGTGAAGCCTCTTCAGTTAAAGCATCGTGATTCTTGATTTTCGCTTCATTCGCAATTAGAACTTCTTCTACCGTCTCATAATCCAATTGAAGTACGGCTTCACGCATCTGTAGTGCAATTAAAGCGACCTCGTAAATTGCCATTTCATTCTCTTGCAAAACATTATCCTTCAAAAGCGATTTTACAACTAGTACCATGCTTCTAAGTGACACACACGTCCGCTCCAAAGCTTCGTAATCATGCATTCCAAGTACAAAGTCATCATACACATAACCTGACTCTACTTCCTCCGATAGGGCGGTAAATGATAATCCGCTTTTATAAATCGAAGACACTTCAGCTTTACCTGACTTAAAGAATCGCGAAGGTATTACTATATCCTGCTTGGTGATTGCTAAATCCAAATGAGCGGTAGGGATGTTATTGATAATAAGCTGAAGGAATGACACGGCACCTTTCGCTACACGATCGTTATGTAGCTCGTGAATACTTCGGATAGCACGGAACTGAATATCGGTGGGTAAATTGCCGAAGAAATCCATGGTGAGAATACAAGTCTTTAATATGGCATCAATAAGCATCTCATAACTCTCAGATGCTGGATAAATATTCGCAGCGACAGAAGTATTAACGAGTAGCGTGATTACATCCATAGCTGGTATTCCAATGCTTGAGTTAAGACTACCTCCAGTTTTACTCGATTTATTGAACAAATCAGCAAAACTCCGTAGGCTCATGTAGAAGTGTGCTTCTGCCTTATACATCATCACTTCAGCCCATACGGGAGACAGCACATTTGCATTCATACGGGAATCCTCATTGTGGAAGACCTTGTTCGCACGCTCAGCCTTGATGATCACCTCTGAAAGATCTTGCCAATCACCGGCGAGCATAGCATTACGAGCTCCTAAAAGAATCTCGGCATCGCGGAGGAGGAATTTGACGTGTTCAGAAGATTGAAGAATATCTCCGCTCTCTCCCGCCAACTCTATGGCCTTCACCAACTCCTTCGTATTAATCGTCGTAAGATCTAGTTTACCGGGAGACCCACCAGCACCACTAGACTTTAATGCATGCACCAATGTGGTAGCTAAATTACGGTATTTAAACTCCTCTTCGGCCTTATCAATCTCAGCCCATGCTACCTTATGAAGTAGGAAATCCCGGCGCAGTTCCTTCGCTAATACGAGTATATCTTCTACCGGATCGAATGTCGATTTTGAATGGACAAGCACCATATCAGGATCCCACGGTAATCCATCAGTTAAATCCTGGGCCTTGTCTTGCTGGATATCCACTGCGTTACGAGTAATGAAGTGCGTGATGAGAGATTCCACTGTGTGTTCTGTTTTAGGCTCATAGGGAGGCTTGGGGAATACTTTAATGACAGGTTTCAGCCAGAATCCCTTAAGGATAGCTTGTCTAAGGTCACATAACACCTCTGCTGTCCTATATAACCGGTCGAAGTGGAAACACTTCCCTAGGTAGACCTTGCTCACAACTAATGCACCACGCAACGATGCTATACTAACTTCAGTGATTTCTGACTTACCGGGACTCCCCGTCATACCAGCATGAGCGATGCCTTGGTATAGAATGTAGTGGTAGTACCTATAACTAGCATACTTGAATACGGTCTCAAGCTCAGGAATCATCACTGTTGGCAACGACCATACGCGTTGCCTATTCGGGTTAAGGACAACAGTGCAGATATGACGCACTTTCACCCAATTACCATCCAATGCTGCCTGGCGAACTGCAAGAAGAACATCGCATGAGTAGTAGATGACACCATGCTCGGGTTTAAGGCTATATATGTCAGCTTCCGCGAATAGTCGTTTAGCGATAGAAAGGCGTTCTACATCTACTCCACTCAAGTCCAAGCGGTCACGACGCCCCGGGAAACCAACTATCCTACCCTGCGTGAATGCCAACTCAACAAGTCGTATTGCTCGAACTATACCGAGATTGCGATTTGCAGCTTGTAATTCGATTAAATCAGCCGCATAAAGTGCGCTCTTATCGTCATCTCCGGTCACGAAATCTGACACGGCACCGCATTTGCCGTTTTCGACACATCCGCGAATTTCACTCATGATTTTGGCGCGAGCTTTGGTTCTTTTGAGACGTGGTGAAGGCGCAGTCTCACCACCCTCACAGCTACTAAGAGTAGCTGTAAGCAACTTGGTATACGGACCAGGACCTGCGCCTTTCTTCTTCTTCAAGTCCAAATAATGATTAGGAAGTCTGGTCGATTCGATTACGCGGTCGAGCTCGATGGACATCTGTAACTGCAAGGATTCATTGTAGAATAAGTCCATTGCAACAAAGACCTTGTGAGCAAGTGGGTTAATTGCTGCCATCTCTACCAATTCCTGATACCGCTCCGCAACTTCGGCATTATCGCCAATTTTCTGTGCCTTTGCGATCGATACGAGCACAGTTAGAGTAGTGCTTACTTCTTTGACGAATGTTTTAGTAACAGGACCACATCCTATTGCTTGTATATCTTGCATTAAATCCTCCATGCCCTCAAGGTTGAGAACCTGAGCTAATTGAATTTCTTTATCAATATCTTCAGGCTTCGCTAAAGATCGGGCCCTGGCGATATTTCCATCGATATCAGCAAGATTAATATTAAGTGCATCTGTTGCAATTACAACTAACCCATGCTGCTCCAGAGTGAATAATTCATTCACTACCTCTGCGCGTAGCACAACTGGCACATGTGTGCCAACTGGAACCCCGAATAGGTCATTTGCAATAAACTCTAGTGTTTCGTCATCTAGTGCTGTTTTCCAAGGAGCAGAGGTCTCGATTGCAACCTCCTTCTCTCTCGCTTCATGCATTGATACAGTTGTATCAAAAAGATCATAAAACTCAGCTTCGGCTATATTCAATGCATCATCACCATCGACTAATAGTACTTTAGGAATGATGCGCTCCTTGTCCACTGGCCTATAGACACGACCTTCCTCAACTAGAAAATGAACCAGTTCAAACAACATCCCAAGTCGCTCAGCATCACTATTAACGAGCCATTCGTATGCTTTACTAAGTATTACTGCACTGTGAAGAGCACTGCTCAGCATTGGAGTTTGATCACCCATCACATCAGCCTCTTGGAGTTCTAGTATGATATCACCAAGAGCATTACTTATAACTTCATCACCCTCCAGAGGTGTAGCTGGAGATGACCTAATTCCACGCACATACTTCTCATATCTTCTTTCCGCCATTGTTACGAAGACTTTCTGGATTTGGACCTCTAACACATGCACAGATGCCTCCCACAGCATACGTGACGCGAATAACTCAAGGTATCTTGCTACTTGCGGTCGGATATTATACTGCTCACACAGACTCATAATCGTCGTAGCGAGAGTTGTTACAGCATCAGCATTATTATTAGTATTCTTAAGGGCCTCAGTGAGTGAGACCATAGTCAAATTTATCTCCAATAAGTTCTGGAGGTGAACGTTATCACTAAGATCCTTGTATTCCAATAGGCGCTTAGAAGCCGCAGCAGCAATATCCACATCGATCATTTCAAGGGAGACAGCGTGGCCATGGAGCTGTGACCAGGATAAGGTGGCGGGTGGGGCAAGGGCTACAAATGAGCGCTCCATGTACCGTGCCATCTCCAATTCTAGTACTCTTTTACGTAAGTATGCCACCTCTGAGTGGTTAACCTCATCATAGGTCAACCCATCACACAATAGATTGGTAGTAAGACCACGCACTGTTGACCACTGAGACTTTGATGCAGCATCGCGTAGATTCAAATGAAGCAATGCGGTAGCACGTAAGAGATTGCCTGCAGTAGTGCTAGGTACGAGCAGTTGAATTGCTGCATCGGGGTCGTAATTCTTGGCGCCAGTTCCAGATTTGTTACGGCAAATACTTTCGTCTTTGATAATTAATCGCAATTGAGAGACGATTAGATTCTCCCTCAAAGCATGTAGCATAGCACCACGCATCTTCTCCATGGCCATAGGCAACTCGCCAACATAAGACAATGTCATCTCATAGATATCAAGGAATTTTTTAGTTTCATTGATTATGTCTTTCATAGCCGGACTGAGTGGGCTAGCTACCAGATTTAGAGGAGATTTGCGCAAAAGTGTGACAATATCTAACAGAGATGCAACAAGAATCAAGAAATACGCCAATGGTCTCTCTTCCTTAACTGTCATTAGTGGTCGAAGTTCTTTAGCGCTCGCAAGCACTCTGGCGACGTGACCAATGACAGAGGAAGGAGCAGAAGTAAGGCCATTAGTTGTAAATATAAGTAACTCAGTTTCCATAGCTGAATTAACTTCTGCGACTGCAATTTCATATCGTGCACTCTGCTGAACTAACTCAGCTTCTGCATCAAGTGCCGCATAGATGGGCCCAAGGTCGTCGTGGGAGCGTTCTGATAGACAGCGCTTTACACTAGCGGAAGCATGGATGAGTCGATACGCACTGAAGTTTCCTTCCGCTTTCGCGGTTGAAAAACACATGAATTTGTCAAAACCTGATATTTTCGGGGTTACGAACGATAGATGGACCTTCGTTACATACGCTCGCATGCATAAGAGGGCACAACATAAGTTCTTAAGTCGCTCTGACTTGTCACTGTGTTGACTCAATGCCATATCGAACTTTAGAATACTAATCAATCGAGTGACATCTACTGAGCTACAATCCAAGTAGGTCCGCGTACCACCAATAGTGTGAGAAGCAGTTATACAAGGAAGTGCCATTTGATCTCGCCAGTACGCGTCAAGTATCTCACGAGCGATAAGTTTGAACTCCACTTCACAAGTAAAATGTATATCAAGTTTTTCATCCAGAAGTCTGCCGATAGTTTCGAATGTAGCAACAGAAGTATATGAGGAACCCGCGCTTGTCTCAATTGTATTTGATAAATATTCAAATTGGGTTTTAACAGGCTTATCTCGTAAGGCACGGCGCAAATCAAGGATGATCTTCGCTGATAATAGGAGATGGTTCGATTCAGGATCTGATATACCAATCTCAGCCGCCTGTTCAACTGCTCCTCTTAATTGGACATAGTCGAAGGTATCGTAGTTGATATCGCCAGGTCTTCCTTTCACTATACCAGAACGAATAGCGATAGAAAGTTCGGAATGAGTAACTTGATCCTCCATTGTATGGCGAATGCGATCTATTTGTTTTATTACGCTAGGATGTATGACATTGCGGTTGAATTCGCCGTATCGAATCAACTGCTGCACCGTGACAGGACAGTTCTTGCGCGCAAGGTGCAATACCAGATAATGGAAATCCGGCACATCACCGATAGTGACCCAATCACGTCGAAATAATTCATACGTTTGTGAACTTTCAGCATAGAATAGATGCATAAGCAAGACCGAAGACCGTAACATATTCATTACCAGTGGGATCTCAGTACCATATTTATCCCTACCGATAAATTGCTTTAAATGTTTGATATGCTTTGTCGCGGATACCGCTTTTTTAAGCTTAGAAGTCCCCGGCGTGAATATATGCCGCTGATACTCAATGTCATCCAAGTATGCTTCCCAGTAAGTGTATAGATCACAGAAAATCCTTATGCGTTCTGTCTTTGTTGGCGCATTTTCTCCTAATGTTTCCATGGAAATAAAAACGCTGGTAGTTTGGGAAATGTATTTCCTAAGGTTTCCTTCGATTTCCATAAATTTTAGCTCTGGAAGTATAGCGGGAATTTCGAATAATCCACTTTCTTTGCATTCCTTAATCTCGGTGAAAATACTCTGCCAATCATGCACAACAGCGAAAGGCGCCGTACGGACATTCGCTGTGCGCCTCACTGCAGTGTTAATCGCTTCATCAATGAATCCCGACGATATAACTGCAGAAACATTAGTTTCATCAGTTACTGGGAGGATAGGGGTGCGTTCATAGCGCCTGCGTATAGATTGAATGGAACGGCGCATATCAAAGATCTTATGACAAGCAAGCTTCAACTGTTGAATACCAGGATCAGCCAAGAACTCAGGCATTTGATCTGCAAATTGAATCGCCGTCTCTATTGACTTGTTGGTGACCCGACCCATATAAGGCAGATCAATATGCTGCGTACGGTTATTCGACAATCCGTCGGATTTCATAGCGAAAATGAATTGTCGCACAATGCGTCGCCGGTTCAGTTGTTTGCGAATTCTTTCGATATCTTCCATCACCGAAGGAGGTGGAATGCCTTCCATGTCACCACTATTCCACGACTCCAACGAGTCATATTTCTGAACAGCTAAGTCTACAGCTTGTCCTAATGTATGCAAACTACCACTTTGTACGTGTTCCCATTCATCAAGGCAGACAGAACGACGCAATTCTACTGTTATATTCGAATAAGTAACCATTCGACGAGTCTTTTCCGCCATTGGTAGAGGAGCAGAGAGTAGAACTTCTTCAATGTGTCGGTATGAAATATTTGATTTTTCCAGTTCACCGGCCTTGTCCAAAGTAGGCCGACCGACAGGTAGCGCTGCTGCTAATTGATGCAAGCATTGCAAATTCTTCAAGTAACTAACCATTTCACGCATCTCTTCTTTAGGAACAATATCCGGTGCTTTAATTAGGTTCTCTTCTATTGCTTGGATGTCAACAAGGTCGAGGATAACATATGGATCAGTAGCCGCCCTTACGGCTGCTTGTCGAAAGCACACTGTTTCCTGTACGAATCGCGACCACTTCTGACACTCCTCGGACAAATCATCACTACAAAAGGCTAGTACCATCTTCATCATCTCATTAGCATCACTACCCGGATGCAGGGTAAGGGCCATGGCATCGACTTCAACTTTCCCCACCATAAGTGCAAGGTAAAACACTGTACGAGCCCGTCGCTCTTTAAGGAGTCTCTTCGCTACTTCGACTTCATTATTTAAAGTATCATCAACTCTATTCGATTCGGATTCAAACGAAGCAATAATCTCATCAACATAATATTCCGCATCAAGATCATGAAATTCATCAACGCTTATTGGCCGCAAATCAATTAAATGATAATGCAATAAATCTAGCAAAATCCTGCTTTTATCTACTAGCTGCTTCGACTCGTCGGCAATAAGATATGTCCATATGTCAAGAGTACCAGGGAGTGGAATCTCTGAGCGAGATTCGAACATTTTCTTCCGCAAAGCATGGCGTAATTGATACAACACTACAGCCCTAAAAACAAGCATAGAGGTGTATGAACTTAACTCAACATCTATCTCCGGCACATCACTCACAGCATTTATAAGGTCTTTAATAGCAAAGTACTTGGCATAATCCTCAACAGAAGTTTCCAAGAATACTTGGATATTTTGATCGATAAACTGCTCTGGTGTTACCATGGCCGAATGGAGGCGTTGTTGATAGCGAGCGTTCAAACTTTCTTCCAAGATTGCATGGAATTCATCACGTAATGTTTCAGAAGTGGCAGCGAATAGTTCTGATTCTTTATACGCCTTTTCAATATCTTCTTTGATATGAGCGAAGCCAGATTCTCTAATTTGAACACGAAGGTCAATAACTAATTCCACATCCTTAACCAATCTTCTACTTTCATCTGTACCAATCAAGTCAATCTTTCTAGACTCAAGCACAGATGATAGCGTGACGGCACTAACCATTTCTGGGTTTGATGCGACAGTAGATTCACGATAAACTTGCACGAAACCAGGAGCTGCTGCTGCCCTTTTAATATCGGAAAGAGCGATTTTATGCAACAAATCTGACTTCAGTGCGGCCATCCAAGTTATAGACAAATTTATGACAGCTTCGTAGGACGGAATAACGTTTGGTCGAGGTAAGGTTGAATCGATGCACTTGTTGAGCGTATCAAGTGCCTTACGCAGTGATGTTTCAGTCACAGACGCAGTTATCTCTGTTGCGCCTTTAATCACACCTACAAGATATACGTAATGCTGTGAGGTTATGTTCAAAAGCTTTGTTTGGTGAACAACAGCAGTAAAAGCATCTTTATGGAGGCTCTTGTATACATACTCACCTGGGATCCCAACGAATGATTTCGATACAAGCGCTGCATACTCCCGCTCTAGCTTATAGTACGCTAAATACTGCTCTGCGCGGACTACATCAGGATGACGGACACCTAATGGAGACATACCCGCGAGTGCCATCTTGCTTTGTTCTAACTTTTTGACATCTTGACTTAAGATATCCTCCCTAATTCGAATGGACATCTCAGCGCAGATAATCTTCTTAGTATGACTTGAGTGACTACCTTCTCGAAATGATTTCATTGTCGAACTACGCAGTTCGCGTAAGAACTCTATCGAACATTTCAAAATAGGGAAAAGGTCAGAATTCCGATCAGATTCAAATCCTTTCTCTAATTTCTTAATATAAGTCTCCTGAATGAGGTAACTACGCATATCGGCTACCTCTTTTTCTACAACAGGGAACACAGAAGCAAGTGCTTCATCTGCTACCCATTTATCAAGCATGACTTCAGTTAATACCCAGTTACGTTTCTGTGTGGATATACGAAGATCACGTATTGTTCGCATAACGGAGAATAAATTGCGCTGGCGAACACCACCATTTGTACCTTCTGCTTCGTTCTGTTCTATAAAGATTGAAAGCGGCTCTGGGTCTACCTGACATGCGATAGGAGGGAACCCATCGGCATCGAAAGTAACCGTTATATCACTTATAGTAAATACACCAGCCTTTAACGCAATTATAGCTTGCTTACTAACTGTCATATAGATATCGGTGAGTGTTGACTTTAAGGCTGTTGATTTAGACACCACATCGCTAAGGTACATAGGATCAACTTTCTCCGCTGCTAGCAACTCTTGGTACCGTTTAAGGGTAGCCTCAATTACCACATCATCCTTCCGCACAAATGCTGTTTCGAGAGTTTTCTTTATCATTTCAGTCTCTTCCTTTTTCGACACTAAGTCCAAAGCACTCCAAAGGTTCTCGAAATTTTCAGAATCAATAGTATACACCTTCTCTCTAAATTCACCCTTATATTGAACACCTTCCACTGCATTAACTACCACCTCTAGCCTAGCGAACCAATCGTTACCAGATCGGTCATCTAATAAGTCTTTTGCAAGTGAGTCCTGCTGCTTCAACACATCATAGGTAGAGAAATAGTTAGTCAGGAGCGATGCTAGCTTCATACTAAACTGCGCACCAAAAAGCCTTCTTATAAAAGAAGTACATCGTACTAAGTTCTTATGAGCTGCCTTCATATCTAAGATATTTTCATGCCCTTCAAGACTCTTGAGTGCCACAGTTACTGCTCTATTCAACTCTAATACTCGTCTCCAAGCATTGTATCCTCGAGCCACCCTAATAATAGCATTAGCATCACCAACAGCAGCATCATCACTTTTAGATTGGACATAATCCATCTCAGCTTGCGATGATAGAACATGGCCATTAGACACGACTAAATCAGTCAAACCAGAAGCACCCAAGAGATCTAAGCATGCAACATTATAATCTTGGGTTCGTTCTAGTTTAGCTCTCATTTTTATCCGCGCTCGCCAATCTAAAATACCGATATACCTCCCAATAAATTCTTGACAAGGCATTTTTAAATTAAATCGACTTCTCAAACTCCTTACGGTATCGAATATATTAGCCGACTCCAGTTGCTTCCATATGTACTGACCCGCAAAAGAGTCTTCTTCAAAGGTAGGATTACCACGAATATGTTGGATCTGCTTGTAACCAGTGCCAGCTTCAGTAAGCACCCCTATAACTGATTCAAGTTGTCCTACAAAATTACGTATGCCAGTCGCTTTCTTCTCTCGACCAGCGACGGGAGCTTTGAACATGTGAGAAATTAGGACTTTACTCGACCCGGACATCACGTTCAAGACATCATTATACACAACATCCATATTCTTTGACATGAATTTTTCTGGGTTGTATACCACATCACCATGATAATGATGTATAGTAAAACCATTAGTAGCCACATCAAAAAACACTTTTTCACGTAATTGCTCGAGACCGCGTTGTCTCGACTTCATTTGGGTTAGCATTGCCCGCCATGATCCCTTACGCAAAAAGCACTGTTCTTCTAATTGGGAGATGATACCAGATCCATCAGATATTTGTTGGATTAATGGGCTGTTTTGCCGGTAGTCAGTAAATGCCTTCGTAGGAGGTACAACACCATCTTCAATTGGTAGGTTCGCCGACGAATCTTCGAATAAATCTTGATCATAGAGCTCCTGCAAACGCTCATGTATATAGTTAATCAGTAGGTGTTCCATACAATTACTAGAAGAGCATACAAAGCCCGGACTATCGAAAATAGACAATTTCATGCATGCCGCCTCTTCATCTGGCTGCAGATGCTTACCTCCGGTACGGGAGTTTACAGTAGTGCCGATAGCCTTGAATAAACGCGCAAATACCTCTTTACAGAAGATGCCACGCACCTCAATGGCCTGGTCTACATTCATTGGCGTACGTTGTAAGGCAGCAGTGGGGTTACTCCTTGGTAGCTCACGATATGTAAGTGAACGTCGAAGGTACATCTCATCTACCCCCCATGCCTTCGCTGTTCGAGATAAAAAAGGAACACTCGCATCAGCAATAAGCGCTGTGTCATCAGCTTGATGGACAACGAATTGGATACAGCTGACATGCAAGACACCGGCGACTACAAGCTCAAATTGACGTACTAAATCTTGTGGAATACCAGATTCAGTCCACGCCTTTCGTAGGTCTTCCATCTTCCCAGTAAGTTCACTAACATAACCAGGGCTTGGAGTTTTAATTCCTAAGGAAGATAAACCTGGATTGGACGAGAGCTCGGTTAATTCATATTCTGCCAGAGTGGCAGCATCAAGCCCGAACAAAAGGTAGTTAAAAATATGGAAAATATCGTCTTCTGGGCACCTGTTAATAACCCGATCTTTGTCGAAAAAAATCAAACTATTTGTACATTTTTGTGCCAACATATCCGGATCATAATATAACTGAATTAAACGAGCATAGCGCGATGAATTCGGATTAGCTGCAGTTGCAGCATTACCGAAAGATTCAAAAATTGTATTGGCACAATTTAACCTTGCGTGCAAATTATTCGAAGAGCTAGTTTCTCTCGAGAGAAAATCCAATATACAATGCATGCTTTCCGTTTTTCCTGAGCCACAGGTACCTAGAAGTATAATCGACTGGTGTGATTGTCCGAATTCAGTGCCAATCATACCGTTGATACAGGTTTGCGCAACTGTAAATACATGAGGGACATGTGACTGTGTAAGAGCAATAGTATCACCAATACCCATCGGACCAGCACCGCGCTCGAATAACTTAGGCTTCCAATTGTATGTATTGATTGAAAGTAGAATGGATCCTATCAGTGTATAAGGTTGACCTTGCTCAGATCGTCTTCGCAGTTTGTCGAAAACAGCAGGACCGCAAACATCAACTGCATGCAGGAAATTTGGCGGTATCACATCAATTTCTTGCACATTCGTGACGCGATACTCACTGATCTCAGCCCAACTTATTGCTCTTTCAGATGACGTGGAGCCATCAATGTCTCTGATCTTACACATCCCAGAGGAGTTCGCAGGAGAGGCCAATTTACAGAGCGTCCATATCAACGTAGGATGTGGAACATAATAAACATTACTCATTTTTTCGGATATACGGAAACTATACTTAGTTGTACATAATAAACAACGATAAAACCTAACACTACAACACTTTCCGACGCCGTAGGTTCAAAATAGTAAAAACAAGTTGACGACAAAACAAAAATATGAGTGGCTAGGTACACTCCACTCATATTTTGCCAAAAATGATTTTTATTTTTGTATTTTTACTTCGTTTACTATTACAAATCTATACATTTCTTCAAATTATGATTGAGATCTTCCATCTGCGGGACAGTCAAAGTGAAGATTGTTTAATTTCTGCAGAAGTGGGTATAATTAGCAAAAAGAATGCTTCCAAAGTGCTTGAAGGGTTGTGTCACGGCTCTTTATCCCTTCAGCGATATGGATTAGGACATTTAAAGAGAGCAAGGCGGGTTGATGGTGATGAATCAATCCTAGAGGTGGTTTTATGCCCAACAAACGCAATAGATCTCATTCCTGACGAGTTAACCTCCCTAATAAGCTCTAGACGTACTCAAATGGTAGTACGCGTCGAACCTTTAACTAAATTAGAACATGAACAATTCAGTGAAACATGGCCGTGTTATTTCAGGCCCAGCGAACAGGAGCGCATACGAGAGAAGGGCTGCAATGAGGAAGATATCAGTAGAGCCGTGCGGTATATGTCCCTTGTAGCTATAGATGAGGCTCTGTTCATCCAAGAGGACAACGATCTCGGGATTGGTAGTAGGAGTGGTATTGGGGTTGGGAGTGGTAGTAGTAGCAGTGGTAGTAGTAGTGGTGCAGTGGATAGTATACCAGTACCCGGACCCGGGACTCGCGGTGGCTTGGTGGTGAACCCCTCCAATGGTAAAGTAATATGCACTTCTTTCTCAGCCTATCAGCATCTCCTCAAGAGTAGTAGTAGTACTGCTACTACTAGTCGTAGCATTAGCAGCAGTAACAGAGGATTCGACAGGGCTGCACTCGCTCGCTCTCCTGTACACACTGCTGTCATGCTTCTAGCATACGGAGTAGCAGAAGCTGGATTGGGAAACCTCCAGTGCACAGATGGCCCAGAGGCTCGGCCCCATGACCCATATTTATGCACGGGGTTGGAGGTATTCTTGGCACAGGAGCCTGATCTGATGTCAAGTATGGCCTTGGTGCATTCCAGAGTAAAAACCGTGATTTTTAGGGATCTTGATGCTCATAATGGTGCACTTGCTTCTCATTATCTACTGCACGACTTAAGGACTCTTAATCATCGATTTCGAGTATTCCATCTTACAGTTACAGCTACCAGTGCGAATCTTAATTCGAATCCACCAACAATCGAACAAACTATCGAACAATAGCCAGACTATGATTGAGATTAAATTAAAAACCTTTACATACTTCTAAGTATTTGATTTACTTTCCCCCTTTATCTTTTATTTCATTATTACTAATGTACTCGTAAATCAGGAGCAGTATATTACGTACCATACTGTAAAAAACATTAAAATGTACTACCCAACCCTTTCCTCCACCACAAACACCCACCCAACCCGACCTAACACAACCAGCATTCTTTTCTTTTCTGAGCATATCAAAAAAATTCCACTACCCCAACCCCTACGGTGAAATCCCCGATTGTTTCATCTTTGTTTTCAGTCGAAAAAACTCCGATCGGTCGTTTTTGTATCTCTGCTTGAAATCGTGAATAGACCCCTCTCCTTCCCGGAAGTTATTAAAAGTTTCATCTGTGGAGCGTTGTAAATCATTCTTCTTCTGCTGCAACAACTCAACTGCATTAGCACGTGGTACTGTATAAGTCGCCCTCTCACTCTCAAGGCGCTCTGTATACGCTTTGTGTGCTTCTCCTAACTCGTGTTGGACGACCTTTGTAAGTGCCAGTTGATCCAAAAGCTCATGATGAATATCTTGGTTTTTATTTGAAAGTTCCTCATTGTGCTTACGTAGTCCTTCCTTGAATTTCGATACTTCTTCAACTTGGGTGTGAGCGTTATCCAACATATGCCTTTTAAGGGCTATGTCATCACGCAACAACCGTATAAGCTGATCCTCTGATAAGTCTTCCAAACGAGGAAAATCGCTTGGTGGGTCGGGTAAGTGGGTAATGAAATCATCATCATAATCATCTTGGTCTTGATGCTGAGCGGTAGTACCACCACCATTGCCACTACCACCAGCAGCACTAGCAGCTCCTTCTCTGACTACACGAGAAGAGTACAAATGTGCACTCTCTTCTGCTACAGATCGTTCAATGGCTCTCTGATACTCATCATATTCTGAGATTCGTAGAGATTCTTGTAGAACACGTTCGTAATCAGCGTCATATCCACCTCCACCACCACCAGCGGGCTGTTGCTGATAGGGTTGCTGCTGCTGTTGCTGATAAGGTTGCGGCTGCTGTTGCTGATAAGGTTGCTGCTGTTGTTGCTGATAAGGTTGCGGCTGTTGCTGTCCCTGATGTTGATATGTTGTTGCAAATGGCTGGCCCACTTGAACAACACCACCACCACTTTGATGCTGAGCCATCAGGCTATCACGAACTCCAAGCTGTACTACAGGACCACCAGCAGCACCAGCTAATGGCGCACGGCTTATCTCGCGTATTACTTCATCTACTAGGTTTCGAAGTTCCCCTGGCCTCTCGCCTCTCCAATTCATCAACTTTGGGCAATTATTAGTTACTTGCTTGTGTTGGTTGATCCAAGGGTGGGCAGCGCTAACGGGACCAATGAATAGAAGACCCTGTTTACACGAATTAAGTTATTTTATAAGCATTGCATGAATTGAAAACAAACAAACAAAATGAAAAATAAATAAAATTTTAAGTTGTTAGTTTTGAGGTAAGAACGAAAATAAATTACACAAATGATAAACATAAATATAGAGAGGGTAGGAGACTACTTACCGGTGCACTCGCGGGGAACTGAGGCCCTAGATGAATCCGTAAAGTAATGAATTGACCCTGTATCTGCGTCACAATCTCAGCTGTGGAGTTGTGTTGTTGAGGGAAACGAACTTCAGGAAAACGAGTCTTCAAATCTTCAAGTTGGGCCTCCTTCCCATTCCTTTTCTTTTCACCAAAGATCGATTTCAAAAAAGACATTTCAATAGCGTGGCGTTCGATAAACGAAGAGACCTCCGAAAAAAGGAAAGGCTAGAAACTTGGTCATCGAAACCTGGTCATGGAAACCCTGGAAACCCGAAACTTGGTCATGGAAATTCCCTCGTTTTTCGCACAGGTTTGGATGATTCCTCAACGGAATATCAATCCAGCTGAGCTGCAGCGTCGAGCAGACAAGAAGGCTGCTCAGAAGAAAGATCGGCATAAGAAAGCTGAAAAGGAGAAGGCAGATGACGCTATAAAGACTCTTGTAAACGATCCAACTAGTCTTCAAATCGAGTTAACACGCCTTAGACAAGCTTATGCTGAGTGCCGTGCCGACAGGGGCTTGAAGGTACAGATTAAGGAGACGGAGGATCTGTTGCGTGTTGCAGAAGCCGTAGCAAAGAAGGCGCAAGAGCAACAAAAGACACTACAACAAGACCCTCGAGCAAGAACTGGAGCAGGAGCAGGCGTAGGTTGCGGTACCTATAAATCACATACTGGGCCTGTGACCGCTTCTATAGGCATCGCTACCCCACGATACGGCACT
>JACKZZ010002725.1_pt1 | contig 19177 bp, 8 predicted proteins | sample 8027871 | NCBI WGS metagenome assembly JACKZZ01 (sample SAMN15724774, study PRJNA655200) | protist metagenome | isolation source: fluorescence activated cell sorting (FACS) single amplified genomes of... | place: USA: West Boothbay Harbor, Gulf of Maine | collected 2000-07-19
TGTAAGTGATGTATTTGTAATGTGATGTAATCAATTTCCTTAAATTTCCTTCGTTTAATTTGAGCAATTATAGTTACAATTTTAGGCTTTCTGTTGAATATCTCTTCTCCCATCTTGTCTCATACCTCTTTATTTCCGTGTCTATGACTATGAATATGACTATGACTGTGACTGCAAACTACGAATAATGACATTATCCATGAAATCTTGAGGTGTAGAGTAAATATTATTTAGATCTTCATGTGATGTATATTTCAGAATGTATTCTTTGTTTGCTTCAATTAACATATTGTTATCGCTGAACCATCCTGCATATTCACCGTATACCCCACGAACACCCTCCACTTCAGCTTCAGCCTTTTTACTTTTCATCTTATTATATTTTAATTCTAAGAAAACAAATGGTGAAGTAATCGAAGATTGAAGTTTGAATTCTACAGTATTGGGTGATTGAATCACTGCATCTGATATAGATATAGAGATAGTGTCACTGCCAGTTTTAGCATTAGACTTAGTCTTGCTTTGGTTGAAATCAAGGGCTGCATCTTTCATAGTTGTGAGGAAGAAGTATGAATCTGGCACAGTGACAGTTTCAGTTTCAAAGTTTTTTTTGTTTTTGTTTGCGTTTGCTACTGTAGTCTGTACTCGAAGATAACAAGTAGATATTTGGCAATTGTTATATTTCTTTAATTGTTCATCTGCTGTTATCAGTGACTTGACTAGCAAACTGCTACTAGGAGCAATCACTACTTTATTACTATTACTACGACGTTTCTGTTCATTGGATGACCAAACGGTTAATGGTTCATATTGATTGTTCCAATGCAATATGTCTACTGTGATCTCTAACTCCACAGCATATGGCTTGTCATTAATTGCAAAAACATCAACAGTTGAAGCTAAAGCTGTATTTGTGTTGGTAGTATTACTCCTCTGTGCTGATGCTGATGCTGATGCTGATCTCGTTACACCCGAAAATGTAACAGCAACAGGAGAATAAGCACGTTTCACTGTATATTGCAATGGTTTCAAGCGACCACCATACATCATACTTGCCCAACTTGGTCCCTGCCATATGTCATTCAATTGCCAATACAAAATACCCATTGTATGTCGTTGACTACCACTACCACTACCCTTACCAGTAGTTTGTAGTTGACGCCATTTATTTATTGCAATTTCATAGCATCTTGATTGTTGTATTTCAGTTAAATATAAATAAGAACTAAATTCTTTTTGGCGTGTTATAAGATCAGCATCAACAGTTTCATCATTAATATGAAAATGTTTCTTTATTTGTCCATACATTTCATCATTCCCATTTTCATGTCTTTGACGATATAATATAAATTCACTATTCCTTAACCAATCTTGACCATTATTAGATGTTACAGGCTCATATGATGAAAATGATGGCATAGACTGAAAACCAAATTCACTTATAAATTTTGCATTTGGAAAATTTGTATTTATTTCACAATCCATGTCATAATCATAAAAATGTACATCACCTGCAATTTCTGTTGATGCAGTAGTCCATTTTTTTGAATAAGGATCAGCAGATATAAGCCCATTTGATGGACTACTATCAACCCATATAACTTGTTTATCAATAGCATTAATACCTACTACTGATGTTAATGCATTATATGCTAATTCGTACAATTTTGTATAATCACTAACATATAAATCGCGATTATTTCTACTACTATCAAACCATCCTAATGCAACCTCATTTTCATTATTACCACCAATAACAACAATAGATGAATGTGAACTTAAACGTCTCATTTGATATTGAATTTCCAATTCAACATCCTTTAAAAATGATTTATTTGTTGGATACATTCCACAAGCGAACATCAATTCTTCCCATAATAACATTCCTTTTTCATCACAATAATCATAAAAATCATTTGTTTGATACATTCCACCACCCCATACACGTAACATATTCATATTACTATCTATTGCTGTATCAATTAAAAATTTCCTATCTGATTTTGTTACTCTTGTAGAAAATACATCCAATGGAATCATATTTGCACCACGCATATATATTGGTTTGCTATTAATTTCTATATAAAATGATTCTGATGTTGGTTGTGGTTGCTGTTTTAAATTCATATTTATATTCATATTTCCATTTCCATTATTTTCAACTTCAGTTATAACTTTTTCTTTTTCTTCTTTGTTTTTGTTTTTGTTTTTGTTTTTACTATTGCTATTGTCCTGTCCGTCTGCTTCTTGAACAAGACGAACTGTGCGTAAACCAATCTTCCTTACAATTTGTTGAACTCTTGTTTTCTTATTATTAGTAGTGGTATAGTTCACTTGAACTGAGTATAGTGGTTGCTTTCCATGCCCTCTTGGCCACCACAATTTGGCATCATTAATATGTAATGTGCCAATATAGTGCATACCTTTGTCACCGTCAATGTCATGCGGTTTGTGATTATGGTTGTGGTTGTTTTCAATATTTAAATTCACATTCTTTCCATCAAGCATAACAGTAAAACTTCCTTGTGGTTTCATTTTTGCTGTATTAAAATATGCATTAATGTGTAATTTCGCTGTAGCTGTAGCTGCATCTTCAGAATCAGCATCAGAATCAGGATCACTGATAGTAACATCCTGTGTTATTACCAATTCCTCAAATATTCCTTCAGTTGGTAATGGTAATAATTGAATTTTACCAAGACCACATGGAATAAATGCTGGCCCCCAGTCCCAACCAAAATCACTCCCCGGTTTTCTTATAAAATTTCTAGAAGTTGGTTCCGCCCAAACATTATAATTTACAGTTTCTGGTACTTCATATGGATAATTAATAGCTTTGTCTTGTGCTATTATTAATGCTGATGATATTTTAATTATTAATTCATTATTAAATTTTTTTATAATATTATTATTTATTTCTATATTATGTTGACGATGTGAATTAAATGTATTAGCAATTTTTTTACCATTAAAAAAAATATCAGCTGCTGTATCAATTTTATCAAATGATAATAATGACACATCATTACCATTATCATTAGATTGGTTATTATTATCAAAGTTAAGTGTATATTTCCAACATCCTTTTGCTACATCAATATATTCTTTAGACTTTTCATTAAATCTGTATAAAGGATCATCTTGTTCTTGTTTGATATGTCCAGATGCTATCAAATCCAATGTCACTTCACCTGGAACACTTGCAAGAATATCGACATTTTTATATATTGATTCTTCATCACATGAAGTGAGGTGCCACTTCTTTGAGTTACTTGAGCTCAGATCAAGAGCATTCACTTTGCAGATGCAAATACAACAAATGCTTATGACAGACAGAATGAAATGCATATTTTCTGCGGTACAAGAATCTTCTTACACATATATTTCTGCAAGTACTACACCTTCACCACCCTACTCGCCTTGAAATCATTCGCATAGAGCATAGAGAAAAGGGAGACTTTCCCACAAACCAACCGGAATTCGAGTTGGTTACGTCCTTGAAGAGGATAAATTCTAGTTTTTGTGTGTAGTTTTATCTTGATTCTAAGGTTTGTTACAATAAAAACTCGATTGATATAATAATTGTTTAATAGTGGTGGTAAATGGCCTGCCAAGAAACCAGATAGTTTTGAAGTAAGCATTTTGCAAAAAACAACAAGTTATCTAGATATCTATAAGACAGTAATAATATGTCAGCTCCTCGTAAGCCACCTGGACGTCCTCCACCAAATGCTGCGGGAGGACCCCCAAGTATGATGTCAACTGGAGGTCCACGTGATCCAATGTCCACAGGTGGTCCTAGAAGTCCTCCACGAGGACCAGGTGCTGGTGCAGTTGTACGTGGAGTTGGTGCCCCAGCTCCAAGACCAGGTGGACCACCACCACCAAGAGGTCCTCCAACTTCTTTCAAGCCACCACCAGTTGCACCACCTCCAAGAGCAGTAACATCCATTGGTCGTCCTGATGTAGATAAAATTAAACCAATTCAAGGTATAGCACGTGGACCGCCACCACCAAGAGGTTTACCAGGTGATATGACACCAATACCTTCAGCAATGGGTGCTCCACCTATGCCCAATAATTTACCCCCACGTGGATTACCACCAAGAGCCCTTGCTAATGATTTCAAGGCAACTGAATATGAAGGTGAAAAAACTGGTCCTATTACTGCTGGTACAGGTAGAAATGCTGTTAGTAGTGTAGCAGGAGAAAAGCCATCAGCACGTGGTGCTGGTTCAACAAGAAAAGCTGGTGCAATTGAAATGTTCGATGAAAGTGTTACTCAAGCAGCTGCAGGTGGTTCAGAACCAAAACGTGCGAAAACAGGTGCAGCTGTACCATTTAATCCTGGTATGGTTGTACAAACTGGAAAAAAACCACCACCTGGTGTATTAGGTGCACCACGTAAACCAACAGCAGATCCTACTACAGGTGAAGTTATAAGAACAACAAGACCAGGTGCACCAGACACACGTCCAGCTGGTATCCCTGATGATTCAGCATTACCACCAGATGAGAAACCAAAAGACAAAAAGAATGCACCACCACCAGTACGTCAAGTACCAGATCGTGGACGTGCTCCACCTCGTGTTGAAGTTGGTGTCAAAGAAAAAGCACCTGACCCTAAAGCACCTGATCCAGAAACTGCACCTTCAAAAAGAGGAAAAGTTATTGTTGAAGAAGAAATTGTTTATGTATCAAGACGCGATCGTGAAAATCCTGAATTTGAATCATCATCGGATGAAGATGAAACAGAAGAAGAAAAAATTAAAAAATATGAAAAAAAGCAAAAACAAATACAAAAAGAGAAACGTGCTGCATTGAATGGTTTACCAAAACCCGATGCTGATGCTACACCACCACCAAAAGAAATATTAACAGTAACAGCATCTGCTGCTGAAGTTGCAGAAGATAAAAAAGCTAAAGCTGATATGGCAAAATCTATGGGTAAAGATGTCCCAGTTGAGATGGAGATGGATGTAGTCCAAGAAGCAAAACCTGAAGTAGATCCAAATGCTGCCCCTATAATAGAATTAGATGATGATGAGCCAGCACCACCTATGAATATACCAGCAAGTATGGGTGTAGCAATGGCAACATCAGCATTTGTACCACCACCACCAGAAGAATATAGACCTGAATTTGATACAAGTAAGGTTGCACAAGAACTAACACCTGGAAGATTATCTATACGTTGTATTGAAGGTATAAATGTAAGAAGAAAAGATGAAGTAAATAAAATACCAAAACAAGATCCATTTTTAAAATTGAAATTAGGTAGTGCTGAGAGACACCCATATAAAACATCAAAAATTCAAAGAAAAAGTGATGATAATCCAAATTTTCAAAATGAAATAATATACTTTGATATATTAGATCCTTCAACATTTGTTATGAATGGTGATTTACAATTAGTTATTGAATGTTGGAATAAAGGTACATTTAAAGATGAACCTATGGGTGCTATAACATTATCTGTTGTTAGATTTTGTAAAATGCCATTCATGGCTTATGAGGAAAAGTTACCATTATTATACCCAGGACAAAAAACATCAACATCAAAAATTGTTGTAGAAATTGTATTTGAAGAAGCAAGACCAGGTATATTTAGTTTCAAATTATATGATGCAAAAAGTTTAAGAAATGTAGATCCAATGGGACAACAACATCCATTTATAAAATTTAAATTAGGACCATTATATGAGAAAAGATCAAAAACAATAAAAAATGGTGGAACAAATCCATATTTTGCTGAAGAAGAAGTATTAATGTGGGCTGATCGTGAATCATGGAAAGATGATTTACAAATTATGGTATTAGATGAGGATTTAGGTGATGATAAACCTATAGGTGTAACATCAATGTGTTTATTACCGTATATGGATACAACACCACAAATGGCTAAAGAAGATTTTTATGATATGTTTTATACTGTAGTTGATCCAAAAGATGACAGAATAAGAACAGAATATTCACAAGGTCAATTACAAATGAAAGTAACATATTATCCAGCTGGTAAATTAATTTTAACAATAGATAGAGCACGTGGTTTGATGTTTCCAGAAACTCATGTAATACCAGATGGACAGAGTATACGCATGGATCCATATGTAAATTTAACTGCTGAATCAAAAGCTGTACAAACAATCAAAAGAACTGCTGCTGATAAAGATGGTGGTGTTGATCCTGTATGGCAAAGTGAAATAATGTTTGATGTTGTTGATCAATATCAAATTAATATCGATGTAATAAATCAGGCTATGGCTGGTCAGGATGTTTTATTGGGGAATGTTATGTTGTCATTATTACCAACATTTCGTTCTGGAAAAACTGAACAATGGTTAACATTAAAACAAAAAAAAGCTAATGGTGGTATAAAAGAAGTTGGTGCTATTTATGTTATCGCTGAATTTACAGGTCCAACAGGTATAGCTTTCCCACAATTAAACAAAGAAGTGGATAGTTTTGATGATACAGTGCGTGCGTTAGCGACAGCTAAACCAGATGAAGATGAACAAGATAAAGTGATAGTAAAAGATCCTTATCCAACATTACCAGAAGAAGATAAAGTTGAACGTTCATTAGAACCAGACAAAAATGAAATGGGTGAAGATATAATAAAGCAAGAATTTCAAGATCATGAAATTTTAGCTGCTTTTAAATTTATTGATTTAGATCATAATAATTTTATAGGAGCCAAAGAAATAAGACATATATTAGTATGTATGGGTGAAATGATAACAGATGAAGAAATAGACATGATGATAAAAATGGTTGATATGGATGGTGATGGTCAAGTATCTTTTCAAGAATTCAGAACATTAGTATTACATCCAGATCCTGGATTAGTCGACATGCATAAAGAAGTTAACAATGAAAGAGATAATGCACAATCAAAAGAACAACAACTAGCATCAGGTAAAGCTAAAGCAACTGATTTAACATCATTTCAAAGAATGAGAGAATTAACATCTCGTGAAGCTAAAAAAGCTGCATTAATATTATTTATAGCAGATAATGAAATTAATTTTGATTTCATTAAACAATCTTATCAAATTTATTTAGAATTACCACGTGAAAGAAGACCAGGTGGTAGAGTAAATTTTAATACTTTTTGTGAATGTTTTGGTTTAGAACCATTGACACAATTTAAAATGTTACATGAGTTATTTGATAATGAAGAAATGGGTGATGTTGATTTTAGAGAAGTATTATTATCTGCAATGAATTTTGTTGATTTAGATCGTGAAGAAAGAATACAATTTAGTTTTATTATGTTTGATGAGTTAAAAACAGGTTATATATCCCACAAAGAAGTTGAAGAAATTTTACGTGGTAATCATATGATAGGTATATTATCTGTACAACGTAAAGCTGATACTGTTATGAGACAAGCAAGTAAAAATGCTTCTGGTTCTATAACAATGAATGAATTTGTTGTTGTCTCTAAAAAATTCCCTAATATTATGCTGCCCAATATAGGAGCAGGGAAAAAAAAGTAAAAGTAGTTGAGTTGAGTTGAGTTGAGCGAGGAAGGAAAGGAAAAGAGTTGGGAGAAGATGAATGAAGAATGCATAGTAATTATATTCTGTAAAATTGTTAACAAATGTCTCATCGTTGTCTTAGTAATAAATCTAAATTTATTTACTAGCTTAGCTCATTTTAACTTAACATTCTGATTTCTTATCTTATTCATTTTCATTTTAATATAAATATTTAATAAAAGTTACAAATTACAATCACAAATTTCAATGGTTGACATTCATGTTAACTAACTAATATCATATCAATATCATGCTGATGTTGATTTGAGCTGTATACGCAGTATCATCATTATAAACATCGTTTTTACAAATACTCTATCATTAAGTTATATTATATTAGCTCCGTTTCTCTTCTATTCTCTTTACTTTTACTTTCTAGGAGTATTTAAATAAATTTCACGTGCAACCTCCATGAAGGCAGCGTTGACCAAACTTTCAGACAATTTTCGAACTACTTGTTTACTTTCATCAGCAGCAATCGAATTATCCTGTTCTTTTGCGGCCAAAAGCTTGCGTTTTGATAAAGACATACCTTCCATACTCTTTTCCAAGTCAAGTTTAGGAACCTCAGTTGCATTAGAAGCGTTATCCATCCTGCCTCTATCAAATGACGTAGTGGAAGATAAGGGACAGTTACTGAATAGTAAAGTTTTTTTGTGTCCAAAATATTAATACACTCAGCTTTAAAAATGGGAGCTGGTGTGAGAATAAACGCCTCCAATGAGATAAATCTCTCAATCAAATGGGAGACCATAGGGGCCCACAACTTTGTTTGCATTGAAAAAAACACGAGGTAAGTGTTCCAAAGACTTTTATTTTCTGTTTTGCAAACCAAGTGCATTGGTTTGCATTTAATTTAATATGATCACTAAAAAATAAATTGTAGCATGTATTTTTGCAAGAAGAATAAAAAAATTATTTTACCAAGAAATTAAAATTTATAGTGAAGTATATCGTATCTAACGACATAATTGTTTCATTTTCCATTTTTGTATTTATTTAAATAGATTTTTCAAAGTTTATTATGGGAGACGTTTTAGTTAAACGCCGTGAAGATCAAAAGAAAGCCAAAGAAGCTCGCGAACGTAATAAGGAAAGACATTTAGCAGCAATGGAAGGACGTGAAACAGAAATGACCCCACTTAACAGTGGTGAATTAAATCCTACATATACTTATCCTAAAGATTCTAATTATGAATCAAATTATGTTAATATGATGGCAAATATGTTTCAATTAGGTACAGTTGCAAAAGAGGAAGGTAAAGAAGAAAAAAAAAGAGATGATATTCCAATTAATGAAAGAATATCAATGTCTGAATTTGATGAAGCTGAAGATGAATGTTTATGGACAGCAATGCCTGATTCAATTGTTGCATTAAATTTAACATTAGCATCAACAAAAGATTTAACAGATGAAACATTTACGTATATTAAAACTGCATTTTTGTGTGGTATATTGCCATTAGCTATGACATTTATTATTGAATTTACTGCTATTATGTGTTTATGGGAAGATAATAGTAATTTAAGAAATTCTGTTGCATTTTGTGAACAACATCCATTGTTACAATTATCTGTAGTAGGTATTTTTATGTTGACATTACAACAACCATTACAAGATGTATCAATTGAAGCTGCAATTGGTTTAAGTTCAACTAAAGTTTGTTTTGATGCATATGAAGGTGCAGAATTATTTATTAAAGGTTGTGGTGCTGAACCTGGTATGGGTAGAGAATTTGAGGATATTGAAAGAAAGCCATTAGTTATCAAAGAAGTGAAAACATCATTTATATCTTTTTTTGTTTTTTGGGCTGCTGTATTACTTGAATTTGGTGTATGGTGTTTAACATTATATGTTGGTGTACATTATACATTATCACAAGCTGATGCATCAGAAATTGTTCAATCTGCTGTAGCCATCTCATTTATTAATGAAATTGATAATATGGTATATGATGCTGTTGGTACAGAGCAATTAAAAGAATTCTTAGCAAAAGCTGAATATCGTATTCCATTAATGAAAGCATCAGGTGAAACATCACTATATACAACATTAACAAGATTATCATTACAAACACCAATATTATGTAGTATAACATATTTTATTGTTTATTCACTTAGAAATTTACATTGTGATCCTGAAACTGGTTTACCATATTCTGATGCTGATGTTTCTGGTGCAGTTGAATCTCATCATCATGGTCATGAGAAGTTTTAATAAAAAAAACAATTGATATATATATATTCATGGTAACTCTAGTGTAATGTAATTTGACATTCGTTTAATTAATTATTGTGTCGAGTGTCGAGTATGAAACTACTACATCTATATCTATATTATGTTATTATATTTCATTTTTATTTTATTTCGAAGTGAAGTAGGAATAGAAGTAGGAATAGAAATAGGAATAGGAATAGAAAAATAAATAGGAAAAAGAAAAGGGAAAGGGAAAGGAAAAAGCATATGATTGCCAAGTAACAGTGAAAGTAAAAGTGTGTGTGATATTCATTCATTCACGAACTTGAAACTTGTTATTATTATTAAGTAGCTAGCTCAGAATTTATTTATTTACTATTCTTTTTACTTTTTATTTAAATTTGCACTTTAACAGTAATAGTTTTGATTTGCATTGGTTTTAAAACAATTGTCATATCATCCTCATCACTATCCCCCTTAAACTCACTACTCATACTCATTCTTTCATCATCACTATTCTTATTATTATTTTCTTTTGTCCAATAAATTTTAGATTTTAATTGTTCTTTTTTCAATTCATTTTGTGATAGTGTCCATTCTTGTAAACTTCCATGAATTATATTATATGACTTTAACAATTTACTTAAATTTATTTTTATTGGTTGACTTAAATTATTATCTTCATTTATTGCAAATTGATGTGCAAATCTCAATAACAATGTTTTTCCGTTATCTTTTAAGCTCATTGTCATCAATTGAACATTAATAGGAAGGTCATAACCAAGACCAGCACCTAAACTCATACTTTTACTATTACTGTTACCATCATCATTTTGAACAAGAATATTGAATGGAGTATAAGTCTTATCAATTTCAGATCTCAATTCTTTCATACCCAGTAATTCAGTGCTTAATAAAAATCTATGTTTGCCACTTACAACAATACCATCACCAATTCTTGTCCAATCTGGATAAGGTGTCATCCCACCAACTGTTTCATTGAGCGGTTCATCAACACCACGATAATCATCCGCTAATAGTCTTCTGTGTACCATCAATTCCATCTCACCAGACCTTAATGATGCACCAGCTTGTGCTCTGTCCACAATGACACTCAATTGAGCTGCTGTCTTTTTACTGTTAGTATTACTGTTAGTATTAGTATTAGTATTAGTATTTCCTTTGATATACATTGCTGTGGTTATAGGATAAAAGTTACCAGCAACAGGTTCATGAACTTGTAAATCCCATGTTGGTCTGTAATTAAGAACACGATGTTGGAATTCTCTGCCATTACTATCAGTATATACAGAATTACGACCTTCAGGGCCACTATCAACATTAGTTATAAATTTAGACATAATTTCTTTTCCCATACCATCATCAACAGGTACAGGACCAACAGTCCATTCCATTTCTACTGTTAAATCATCTTTGTATAATCTTATAGTTTGCATAGCCCAATCACTAAATACTTGTCTTACTTCAGCAAAATTATTTTTTTTAATAACGGATAAATGTATTGGATTTTTTTTCTATCACATGATTCAGATGGATCAGTTAAAGTTTTCTCATTTGTAATACATGTGGGAATTTCATTCCCATCTTTTGGTCTAAATAAATATGCCCCACTTGGTTGAGTTGAAAATTCTGGATCTGCTAATATGTCCGATGGTTGTATATTTTGTAAATGTGGATCACGTTCATCTGGAGTTTGTGATGAATGCTTAAAACCAAAATGACCTGGTGAACCATAAGATTTATAATAGGATAAATCATTGGAAACGTCTACAGATATATCTTCATCATTATTACCATTATTATCATTATTGTTGATCTTTCTTTTAATGTTTCTCATTAAACCTGTAGTTGTATCAAATGATACAGTGATAACACCATTAGTGATATAAAGTTCGTTACCATCATTCATAACATTCATTGCATGACCATTGATATTAATATTATTATTAGTATTAGTATTAGTATTTAAAACAGTCCAATTTTGTATTGTTAATTTGTAAGTTTTTCCTGATAATGCTAAAATATCTTTTGCTTCAAATCTTACTGTCCATGGGGCAGCATTCTTATTTACTAAAAATGCACCTGGCGATGTTGTAATTACATCAGCATGTACAAATTTATTATCATATTCAATTGTAGCTACAGGTGGTTTGTTACTTTTATCATTACTATTAATATACAGATCAACAAATTGAGATCTTTTTCTTCCTAAAGCATTATATACATATATATTAGCAGAATCACCAATTGATAGAGATTGTGTTGCTGCGCAAGTAGACTCGTTTTTAGCCATACGACATGCATCAATTTCAATTTTGAAATCATTATTATTGTCAGTGTCATTGTCATTACCATTACCATTACTTAAAATTGAAATCTCACCAAGTAGCTTCTCACCAGCAGTTAAAGCTTTTGCCATAATACGTTTGTAATCTTCAGCAACATGCTGTTTTGAGGTTCCTGTCATAGCATCATGATGATTCAATAAACCTATAGCAGCAACAACTTCATTTTCTACATGAACCATCTTATTTTTTAATTTATCTGTTAAATTAATATTTTTATTTTTATTTAAATTTATTGCTGTAAAACTTTGACGTAATGTTTGTAAAAAACTACTACTTGTACGTTCCAAGTACTTCAATGTTGGTCTACTGGTAAAGTAGCCAGCCCAATAACAATGAGCACAATCAGCATAAGGAAAGAAATCATCAGTTTTTGTTGTAAATTCTAAATGAGAATCATTCTCGTTTACCTTTTCCATCTTTTTTTCTTTTATATTTTCTAATTCTTTTGCTCTTGCAACAGTATATCTTTCTGGATTTGACCAAAATAATTTGTATTTTGTTTTCGTTTTTTTGTTAACTCCTTCAATTAATCTATCCACAGAATTAAACCAACTTTTTGCATTACTATAACAAAAATCTGCACCCATTTTCATCATAATATTATTACCACGTGCCCAATTAGATTCTTCATCTAATGATTGAATGAAGGTATCAACCATACTATCAATATTACATTGTTCTAATTTAGGATCTGAGACTACTGGATCATTTCTACAATATATACATGATGTATCAAAACAATAACCATTAGGTGGGCCATAATTACCAGATGAAAAAACACCTGTAAATACTTCAGCACTTGCAATACTTTTTGAGCCTTTCCATATAAATTCTAAATTTTTTTCATTTTTTCTTTTTATCATATCCTGATAGTCAATTCTACCAAAATATAATGCATCAAAACCAAATTCATCAGATAACCATGCATGAGTTGATGAATGTCCAAATGGATCTATTTGCCAACCAACACGTGGTGTATAACCATCAAATACTTCTTTTAAGAAATCATGCCCTAATGTAGTTTGGTCTATCATTGATATATAATGTGCACCTGCTTCATCATGCATTACCCAACCACCATTAAGAAAAACTAATTGTTTAGTTTCTGTTACTAATCGTCTCACTTGGTTTCTCTTCTTTTCATTTTGGTCATTCCACCAACGAGCAAAAAAGCTTATCTCGCAAAAACTGAAAGTTCGGGATGGATCATCAATTAACTCAGTTAAAACTGTATCAAATATTAATTCAACCTGTGCGAGGTATATGGTAGCATTTGCACCAGTATAATATTGATCCACTGTTTTTAACCAGCCAGGGTCATCGTGCGAATGTGCAATCATATGGACATTTACTTGTTCCGGTTGCTCCTCAATTTCGATCAGATTCAGAGCAGAAATCATACCAAAGCATAAAAAAATGCATAGTACCAACAAAACATTCATTTCACAAAGTTTTGGTTTGTTGAACGAAGGCTAACCTTTTGACTGGTTTTTGACAAATGCCTAAACTTTGTCCCTTTGTCCCCCTATGACGCCTTTATTCCTGTTAATTCATTTTGTTTAATTATAATTTGAAGGTTTTGTTGTTTAAAGAACATCTTTTTGGTCGTTATAAATACGAAAAGTTCAAATTAAAATAAATTTGTTTGACACTTTCATTGCATCAACAAATAGTGAGTGAAGTTAAGAATGGCACCTTCCATTCCACCTTTATTAGCAAAGGCATATCGCACGCCTGGACATGGTAAGTAGCAAAGTAACCTAATACGATTCTAATTTGATTAATTTCCTTAATTTCTATCAACTCTAACAACTAGTTGCTAATACACTTTCCTTCTCGTCATCTCATTCGATCTTCGAAACGATTTATTAAATATTCGTATTTAATTTCATATTCATTGTAGTTTATAAGGATAAAAAAGATCGTATAGTTATTTGGGATGGTAAAATTTTACGTTGTGAACATGAACGTGTTCGTACCCAGTGTCGTGATTGTGGTGGTAAGGCATTTTGTGAACATAGTAGACAACGTAGTAAATGTAAAGATTGTGGTGGTGCATCAATATGTCAACATAAACGTGAAAGATCTCAATGTAAAACATGTGGTGGTGGTTCAATTTGTGATCATAAACGAATTCGTTCACAATGTAAAGATTGTGGTGGTGCATCTATATGTAATCATAATAAAATGAAATCACTATGCAAAGATTGTGGTGGTAGTCAAATATGCGATCATAACCGTGAAAGAAGACGTTGTCGTAATTGTGGTGGTTCAGGTATATGCGATCATGATCGTAGACGTTCTGATTGTAAAGATTGTAAAACACTAGGAGCAGAAGCAGAAGGTGAAACACCTGGTTTTGGAAGTAGTAGCAGTAGTAGCTGTGGTGATGGTGATAATAGTAAACTTCAAATTAATGATCTCCTTCCTATGGCAAATGCAAATGTTTCTATTGAAGGTGTTGAAGTTGATGGGACTGATCTTCTACTTGGCTTAAGTGGTGGTGGTACTGAATATAAAAATGAATTTAATAAAGAGGAAAATGAAGATGATGATGATGAAGATGCAAACAAAGGGAATAGTGCTAATAGCCTGTAGTGTTGATAATCTATTATGGTGGACTATTTCCGATCAGACTAAGCTGGAAAAAATGAAGATATGTAGAAAAAATATAAATTAAGGCAAAACTCACTCCTTTGGCACTTACTGTGATTCCAAATCTAGATAAAAATTAGTTAGTTATAAAGTATACATTTGTTCACACTATACTACACTACTTCAACACGACTATGACTATGACTACTTTTCTCTCTTTTAGTCTTCTTTATTTCGACCGAATCTGCTAAAAAAATTGTTTAAGAATCCTCTGTTGCTTTTTTCACTTTCACCGGCACCTGCAGCATTTGTTACTTTATTACTTTTTTCTTTTGTTTCTGTATTTCCATCAGCAGCTAATTTCTTCGCTTCATTTTCGTCCCGTTCTTTTTCCAATAATTTTCTTTCTTTAGCTTTTTCTTTTTTTTTCTTTCTTTCTTCCTCACTATCTTCAGATTCATCACTACTAGTAGCTTGAGTACTATCTTCCATAAATGCTTCAGCTTCAGCTGCTTCTTCTTCATTACCCCAAGCAATATTCTGTTCTTCAGCCAAAACACTAGCACTTTTTTGTGCAAATATTTTTGTTATTTTACCTGAATCGATTAGTTGATATAATTTATTACGTTGTTTAATAGTTTGTTTACGTTTTACTGCATCTAATTTACGTTGTCTTTCATATTTTAATTTCTTTTCAGCTCTTTCTTTTTCTTTTATTTTTTCTAATACATCATCTTCAGCTGAATCAGTTGGTAATTTTCCTTTATTATTACTACTACCAAATATATCCATTTTTGGTCTCCTTTTACGTGCTTCTGCTGCTTTTTCAATAGCTTCCATTCTTTCTCTTTCAACATCTTCTTTTTCTGTACATTTTTCATTTGTATCACTATCAGTATCACTATGTACAATTTCTTCTTCAACATCAATAGCTTTAATTTCACCACAAGTCATACCAAATTCATCACTAATGCGACCGCATAGTAATATTTCTATACTACCAAAAGTTGGAAAAGTATTTTTATCCATTATAGGTTTAACTTCATGTTCTGTTAATGCCTCATACAGACCAATTATAACACGTTTATATCTTTCCATTTTATTTAATAAAAAATTATTTTTTGCTTCTCTTGCTATTGATAAATAATTTGAAAATATTATAAAAAACGGTAATATCATATCATCGGGTATGACAACTTTTTCAATTTGTTGATTAGGATTTATTGATTGTGAATTTGAATTTTTTGATTTTTTACTCTTACCACTAATACCACTAACAAGTGAACCATCTTCACCTATAGTTCCAAGTGTTTGTAATGCAGTACTTTCATCATCTTCATCATCATCTTGATCAGAATCACCATCACCATCACCATCACCATCATCGGTAGCCATAATTTCCCTATTAGCACCAGATGGATCACTTTCACGATAACATAAAACCTTTGATTTTTGTCTTATTTCTTCTTCATCATCTTTTTGTTTTTTACTTTTTATTTTAAAACTTTCTTTATCTACTTTTCTATTACTGTATGATTCGAATAAATCCATTGCAGCATCAGCAACTTTATTCATTCTTCCTACTGATTCTTTTCCTTTAAAATGATCTACACTATACATTTCTTTTAATGCACATGAACAATTGTTTTGATGAACAAATGCTTTCATTGTATCCGTATAGCGTGATGTTGTCATTGATGCAAGTTTTTCCCACATTCTTGCTATTGTACCTAATTCAGTAGATGACTTACCACCATAACGTGATGTCACAAGACCATCCATTGCATCATTAAATAATGTAACTTCTTCTTTATTTCTTTTTGCAGCTAATGCTGCAACTTTTGCTGCTTTTCTTTCTTGGTTTTCTTCACTATTTGCATTACGACGTAGTTTTTCTCTTTCTACTGCTGCAAATGCTGCTGCTTTTCTAGCATTTGCACGTTCCATTTTTTCCATATACTTTTGTTTTGGTATACATCTTTCACCATAACCATTTGGCATAAATTGTACATAATCTAAACCATCGAAAAAAGCTCTTAAATTATATTCTCTTGTTCCCCAACCAATGCTAGCAAGACCATCAGTATAAATTCTTATAGAATCATACATTGAACATAAATGTGCACATACTAATTGTTTATGTTCTTCTATGCGCAATTTTGTTAATTTTATTGATTTATCTGTTTCTTCTTTTAAGATAGTTAAACCTTCTGTTTCATCTCTTGTTAGTGGGAACCCTTCATAATCAGACATAATTGCATTAATACGATTTAATAAATTTACTAATAACATTAAATTTTCTGTACTATTTGATTTATTTAAACCATCAGCATGTGGTGGTAATAAATCACTTAATCTTGCAATAAACATTTCATGTTCTGCTTCTTTGGTTGCGTCAGCAAGTGCTGCTTTATGTTTTGCTTGCTCAGCTTCAGATTCATGCACTTCTTGTTCTTTTTTGGCTTTAGATTGAGATTCTTCATCTTCATCTTCATCTCCATTATTCGCTTGATCTTCAGATTCTTCTTCTTTTGTTTGATCGTTTGCATTTAAAGTTGCAGTAGATGTGGAAGTTTTTTCTTTGGTTAAAGCTTCAGGAAAGACATCATCATATTTACTGTAACGACCAAAAAACTCATGAACACCATTTCTTAACGATACAAGTGCACCATTTTCACCATCAGCAAGCCATGCAGACAATGAATGTATAAATGCACTAAAATATCCTGGTGTTTTAAATAATTTACTAATATTTAATCCTTTTTCAATTCCACCAAATTCAAATATATTTGATATTTTTTCATATTCACTTTCATAATTCATATCCGTGATTGTTGTAAAAAATGTTAAAACATATTTCATAAACCAATATAATACACTATGCGGTTCCATTAATGGTAATAATGATGCTAAACCGGTACCGTTAATTACAGATGATAATAACACTTCACCTTTCAGGATATCATCCATTCCTCCAATACCTAAATTCTTCATATCAGCACTTAATCCACCATATTGTTCATGATATGCATTCAAACCATCTCTCATCAAATTACTATTTTTATCAGTTAATAATTCTAATGATGACATAGTTGCTTTATATTCTTTCCAATCATATATTGTTTCTGAACCTGTACGATATAACAAATCATTAAAATCCCATAGATTCATACCTTTTGGTTCTAAAGCTTCTTTTGCAGCAGTTTCAGAAGCTTCTTGTTCTGCTTTTGCTTTATCTCTCATTGACATTTTTACAACTTTTTTTTCTCTATCTTTCATAGAAATTTTTGGATCTCCTTTACCTTCTCGATTAATCCAAAAATCATCAAAAATACGATTAGACATATCACTCCCAAAAGCACTTAACTCACCAAAACCACTAATTTCAACTTGCCTTTCAAATGCTTTTTTCATTCTTGCACTTAATATTCTTTGTCCACCTTCAGTAGATAAACCACGTTGTAATAAATGCTCTTTTAATTTATCTATATTCATATTATCAACTTTAGAGATTGCTTCTTTTACTGCATTTAATCTTTGCCTTTGTAATTTAGCAAAGCGTAATGGATTCATGCCTTCATCGCCTAATTCATCCTCTTGTGGACCAAATAATCTATCTTCAAATTGTTCAAATGGGACACTATGATCATACATTTCTTTTAATGATGGTACTAAATCCATTTTTAATGCAAAATTCCATAAACTGCGTGTCAATAACACACCGGATGGCATCTCTTCTTCTAATTCAACAAAACGATCGATTTCATGAAGTAAGGCAACAATTAATACACGTTTTCTACGATCATCATTTTTATTATCATTATTATCATCATCACTATCATCATCACTATCACTATTTTCATCACCTGCTGGTAAATATAAAAGAATTGTTTTGACATCGGTATAACTACCACAACGATATTCTTCTAGTATACCCTCAAAATAATTTCTTATAGTTATTGATAAAATTTCTTCTTCTTGTGAAGTTGTACCTTTTGATATAGTTAAAGCAAACCACATAGCAGTACCATAATTAGTATCAGGTAAAGCTGTACCATCAGCTGGATCAATATTTGTTTTTTTAAAATAATCCAATAAATCTATTGAACCAAAACCAGGATCCTTTATTGTATATGTTTTTTCATCAAAAAATATATTACCATCTTTTAATGGGACACTTACTGTTGAATTAAATTTCATTTTAAATTTATATGGATCAAATTTTTTATTATTTTCTTTCTTTCTTTTTTTCTTTTTATTATTTAATAATTTTTTTAAATTTTTTAATTTATTATCTTGTTGTAAATCTTTATTTACTACTGGTTTAACATCTTCAGGATGACCAAATGTTATTTTCATTTGTATATTATTATTATCAATATTACTTAACCTGATATGTACAAGCAGTCGACTAGAAGGCTGGTTTATGATCGTCGGAAATCGGACAATAAGAGAACATGTAACTCATGTTA
>JACKZZ010009762.1_pt1 | contig 19175 bp, 14 predicted proteins | sample 8027871 | NCBI WGS metagenome assembly JACKZZ01 (sample SAMN15724774, study PRJNA655200) | protist metagenome | isolation source: fluorescence activated cell sorting (FACS) single amplified genomes of... | place: USA: West Boothbay Harbor, Gulf of Maine | collected 2000-07-19
AACTTCGACATCAGATAAGTTGTCACACACAGCTGCTTTGCCAAAGCGTAGTGATCTCAAAGGAGTTCACACGGTACTACGAAAGTCAAAGTCAAACCACAAAACATAGTCAACCCACTCAACCCACTCAACCTACAAGATATGTATCCAAGAATATCCTAGAGCTATGCCGAATAATGAAAGAAGGCTGTAGAATGACTCAGTTTGTCGTCCAAAAATTACACGGCGAAGTTAAGACACCACCAGTGTGTTGGGAGTTCCACTTCTGAAAAAGATGTACGAGACAGAGTGGTGGCTGCCCAATGCACAAAAAGCGCTTCGAATCCAATTCAAAGATTTCTTTTATACCAAACTCTTACCGTCCTACACTTTTTTGCAATGTAAAAAAATCGTAATGAAGACACAGTTTACAAAAGCTGAAGATGCTATGCTTATAAACGCGTTGAAGATTTATGGTATTGACGGTGAGTTCAATAAGAGGTTTCCGAAGGATAAAAAAAAGATACAATGGAAATTCATTCAGGCTAGATTTCTTCCGACGAAAACAATCCAGCAATTAAAAATTAAAGTGAAAAACATGAAGGCCAGGTCTGGCCAGACAATTGCTTCGACAGATTCCAACAATTTGAAATATAATGACGTAAAAGAAGGTGATTGGCCACGAGTTCCAAAGTTAAGTGCAAACCAAGAGCAAATATTGATATCTGAAGTTCGAAAAAAAGGACGAAACTGGTCAAGTATTCAAAAGACATTTCCCCGTTTGACAGCTAAACAACTGAACAAGGCATACGAGAAACTTGTCACTCCATCCAAAGCAGAAATGGAAGCTCAAATGTTGAGGTTTAGGAAAGAGAAAGAGCGGAAGATGCTTGGCATCCCGGTGTCATCCAATCCACATCCACCTCATTCTCTCCCACATAGACGGGGAATCCTTACCACGAACCCCGCAAGCTATAGTTCAGCAACAGCAGCAGCAAGAGCAAGAGCAAGACCAAATCATGATCCAACAATTCCAATATCAATATCCGTTCCAGCTCAAGTTCCTCAACGCATAATAATGCCCCAATCCATGCCGATATCGCAACCAATGTCATTATTTCAGTTAACACCAACGTCTGATCCAACAACACATATTTCACAACCAATGCAACTATCTCGGCAAAAAATGTCATCGTCATCACCCCAATCACTACTTCTACAACTACCTATAGTCAATGCAGTATTCTCATCACAAACGCCACCTGGTCCAATAGCAGGTCCAGCACAAACTGAGATGGTCCATCACCACCATATCCATCATCAGACCGCCATTCCAACTCTCACCGCACAACCTGCGACCCCCGTATGGTCTATGTCTGCGAATCAAACAGCAACAGCGAAATCATCTGTTTTGCTCTTGTCGCGAGGCGACGGCTTGTCTGCTGCAGAATTTAGCATGCCTGCCACGCCTGAATTTTGTCGAGATGGCGAAGAGAGGGTCGAAGAGAGAGAGAGAGAGACAGATCTGTCACATTCTTTGATACCGAGGGGTATTCCAATGGCTAAGGACGTCGTAACACATCGAGAGTCTTCGCAAATTTACTATCATCACAGAGATAACACAGCACAATTATCTGATAAACAACAGAAATCTATCGTCGCTCCAGAGTTATCACGGGGTACTTATGGGGCTTTATTGGGCAGGAACGGCACCCCAAGCCGAAAAAAGAAGACTTCTCGTGCCAATCGAACCTATATAGCTGCTAAAGATATATCGCAAAACACCTGGGGGCATATTTTGGGCAAAACCGGCACCCCGGATCGAACCCCGAAACCCAATTCTTCTCGCGTGAGTTTGTCACCGAGGAAAGGTTCGTTTGAACATTTCTCAACACTGATGCCATCTCAAGCTAAAGGGACCGTAAACACAGCCGCTTTTGTGTCTGTGGGTCCGCCGATAATGAGTTCAAAAGTGACAAGTGCAACACAAGGCAAAAACACCTCTAGTCTATTCACTCTTCTTGACAATAAACAAACATCGCGGAACAGTGTAACAAAAAGTCAAACCAGTACCAACCATGCACCAGAAAAAAATACATCACAATCGAAAGAAAAGTTGGCTTTTCACATCTCCATTTCGCCAGCCAGAGCCAGAACTGACAACCAGACTCTCCCGACGAAACCTCGACAGGCCCAGGCAACTCCAGAAAGAAAAATGATATCTCTAAACTTAACTCCGTGTCGAAATGATAATGACATAAATGCTGTCGGCACACACACGCCTACTACACGGAAACGAGCAAGGACCACAAGTGCAACACTTCTATCACCATCGCCATCTAGCAGAATATCTGGCGAGGAATCAAAATTATTAACCATGCTTCATTCGCCCGCTCGTGTTGATAAAAAACAATCCAAGGACAGAGGAAATAATCTAGATTTTTTATTTGGAAATTCAAAAAGTGGAATGATATTTGCCCAGGGAAATAGCCTGCACTCAAACTCAAAAACCTCAAATATTTCTCAAGAGCAGGAAATAGACGCAGATTTATTGAAATTTAATTCAACATCAAACCATTTGACAAACCAAGCCTTCTTTCCTATAGTAAATGCGAACTCACGTATGAGCACTGGGAGCAACAGCATTGGCAGCGATAGCAGCAACTTGTTCAAACTTATGCCGAAAAAGGTTACGGTGACTGACGAAGTGTGCGGTGGTAAAGAGCTTCTTCGCTATAGTAAGATGTTGGACGATAGCGATGAGGAGGGTGGCAGTGATGGTCAAGCAGGAGAAGATATAGTCCCGGAGCAAAAAGAGGCGTCCAATAACAATACAAAGACGAAAAGAAGGAGACCCAATCCTAATAAAAAAAATCAGGATTCCAAAAATAGCAAGAACAAAACAAAAAAGATTGTACGGCAGAAAAGGGCGACAAAGAAAGGGAAAGTCGGCACAATAGACGTAGATACGAACAAGACTCATCGTAAAAATATACTAGGCAGCAGCAGCAGCAGCAAAAAGACACCGGTCGGTGGACGAAAAAAGAGAGGAACCGCATCCGCATCCGCATCCAAGGGGGGGCGTCTCTCCCCGTTGATCAGAGTGGCAGAATCTGAACTCTCTCGTGACTCGCTTGTTTTGTCAGATAATAATGACAGTGAAAAAATATCCAAAATTAAGCCTAGGTCATCAATAGCAATACTGGATTCAAATTCGCGATCATGCGCTCGAAGGTCCCCGTTTCAGGCAATTATGGGCGACTCACAGGGGGGTGTTACCAGCAGCACTGGTGTTTGGGGTAAAATACACACCAATAACTCGCGAAGTGGAGACACTCCTTTAGATTCTCTGAAAGGATCAAGTGGGATGGACTTTATGCAACACAATATGTCGATCAACAAAGAGGATAGCGGGCTGCTCGAGAATAGCAACTCTCTCCCCACAACTGATGCCGTCGCAGATTTATTCGGTGATAGCAATTCGCAGCCACTGAACTCATCTTCTCAATTAAAACCAGTAGATGTTGTTGTTGTAGCGACATCCACATCTCTGCAGAATAAGGTTTCCATAGTTGTGCCAGAACCGGCAGCTGGGGAACCAAGAAATGAATGTTTGCCGACGAAAAATAATCGCAAATTTGCCAATGATCAAATTGAGCAAAAAAAAAAGGCAGAAATAGCTCGGGATAAACTATTGCTCAAGCTGTCAAAAAAATATGGAACTTCAGCTCATTATTGGCCACATAACATGGTAGTAATCAATAAAATAATTTGTTTTGCATCACACTGCGTTTTGTACATGCTGCTAAATTGAGTTTTTTTTATGTTGATATTTCAGGTGTTGGACTTGTGTAATGAATGGAAGTGGAATAATTATCAAATAGCCACTCGTCTGAGTTTTCTTCTTAAGAAAAGATCCACATGGAAAGCACAAAAGAAAAAGTAGTAAAAACCGCATTCTATGATCGATGGCCCAGGCAGCATAGCAATTGACAGCATAGGCGAAAGTGAGCCTGCTGCTGCGCCCACTCAACGCAGCGGACGTGCACAGCTGATATTGTGCCGAAGATCGAGGGGTGGGGCAGCAGCGCCTTCCAGCAGCGCTTCCCAGTCAGCGGCCCTCGGCCGAAATCAAACAAAATATGCTATACGATACATATACGCGCTCTCAGTACATGCTATTAGAATATATTAGATCACAATTTCGCTACATATTATATACGATCAGTAGCATATAAGCTAGAGCATTAGTCACAATGCTTGCGGCCGGTAGCGAAATGAGCTTTACTTTTTTTTTTCCAAAACAATATAAAACTCAAAAAGCCAAAATTAGCCGGGCGATTGGGCTGGCGCGCGTGAATGTTTCTAATTTTAGCTATGGCAGCCTGCTAGTGTTACAACTCATGATTTGGAAGTAAGCACGAGACAGCAGTGCATACTAGGATTTGACAGCAGCATGGCGAGCACGACACACACTAGACGTAATAGGCGGCAGCAGCAGCTACGACAGCACGCATACTTAGGTTGGCGCTGGCTGCTGCTACGACTTCAGCCTTGAGCTTGGGCTGACCCAGCCAAATCGATTTTGAGCTGGAGCTCAGACCCAAGCTGGGTTGCAGTCGGGAGTTTTTCATGACATGGCTTGACTGCAATAGGGAAAGCCCCCGCCCACGCAACCGCGCTGTTCTAAGGAGTACGTTTCCGTGCAGAGCCAAGATGCTCACGGCTCACGGATTCTAACATGCACTGCTGTCTCGTGCTTACTACCAAATCATGAGTTGTAACAGCCAGTAGTAGCGCTGCCTTCATATTTATTCACGTGCATATTAGCTGCAAGCTGCATGTGGCGATGGCCACACATACGCTACATGCGTGGCTCACACTATTGATGATGCCGAGGCGCTATTGTTCCTCGTTTAACGAGCTGCGCAACTCCGCCATTTTTGCTTTCATTCGCTTCAATCGCAGCTTTGAACCGTGTTCTTGCTTCTTAATTTGCCGAGATACCACCTCATTTGTGTTCTGGAACAAGTTTTTAGCCGTCGCCGCAACCTCTGCAGCAGCGCTCTGCGTTGTCAGAGCTGACACGAGGCTGTTTGCAGCTCCTGCTTTCTGAATGACTTTGCGCGTGCTGTCACCTTCACTATCACCAAGCGCCCGCGTGTGCTTGTCCAGCGCACTTTCAGTGAGTGTGGTGGTGCTGTACTTTCGCCGATTCTGCGTTACGGGCATCATCTTTGTCGCATGAATTTCTCCCTTTTCTGGTACCGAAACGTGAAACGGCAAAAAGGAGAATAATTTATACGCATCCGATTTTTGTCTTTGCTTGTGTGGTAGTTGCAAAAAAAGAGATACCGCATGTGCAAGTCGCTGCTGCCGGGTCTTACAAATGGTCGAAATCGAAGGATAAAAACAGCAGACTATATCCCAAAGTGGGAAACTCTGGATGAAGGAATTCGAGGTGACAAGGTGAATGTAATTTCCCTCGCATGATATATTATTTTTATTTGTTGAAACACTCGTTTCAATTTTGCTGTTGGTATTTGAGACGGCTGACTTCCATTTTACAATACTTCCAGGTGTTTTGGCTCCAGGAGGGGGAGCATAACTTATCGTGCCAGCAACTCTTCCACTAAAAAGGTCAATGGCCACCAACTGTTTGTTATCACACAAACAAAGGCCAACCGGCAGGTCGGAGAAGCATACCACACCTGTAATATCCACCGGTAAAGTTTCAGTTTCTTCAGGAGCCGTGCAAGGATCCAGGATTGCTGGCACGGGGTGTGCATTGACTTTGAAAACTCTAATTTGTCGTGAAGAGGCGGCGAGCAGGAATGACTCTTGATTTCCTTGAAAGGCAAGATCTACAACAAAAGACTTAAGTGCAGTTTGCAAGTCCATTTGAACCCCAAGGTTTATATTGAACAAGTTTATGATGCCACTTTCAAGTCCCACCGCGAGAAGAGTGTACGAAGTTCGATCGATTGCCGTTGCCGTGACATTATCGGGGAAAAAAAATGATTTTATTTCACGACCTACACGTTTCGATGTACTCAATTCTTCCTTGGACTCGTTTTCTTTTTCAATCGAGGAATTATTTCTGTCCTGCGAAAGATCAAACTGTGTGACAATTTTGGTGTTTGGTTTCCATGCTATCATTCCGGTGCAGCGTAGTGAAGCAGGGCCTTCCAGCATTGATGTTCCTATTGGAGTGCATATGAAATGCACACGAACTCCACATTCATTTCCAGATTCTTTAGAGCCTTGTTTATTTTCCTGTGTGCTTGTTTGGAGAGGTGGATTTGCATCCACTTTGGAATTTGGGGATGGAGGTGGAGGTATGTGTACCACTAAATTCGAATTTGAAAGCCTAGCTTCTGCAATATTTGTAGGAATTGTTTCAATAGAAATCATCTTTGTCTCTTCCGCAGCAGTTGATCCAACAGCAATCTGAACTTTCGAAGTCCCGAAAGCTGGAGAAGTATTACTTTTCACTTCGTCACCTTTGGGTACGATGGGTTTTTGTATTGTCGCATCTACTTGCATGGCTTTGGTGTGATCAAACCTACAGTATAGTTCGTAGGTTGATAAACTTCCGTCTGATTTGGCAACCGAAATAAATCGGGCATCTTGTGATAGTTGAACTCTAGTGATGGTTACACCTTCTCCGGCAATATTTGAGGAGTCGATGCTGGCCAATTCGAAACATAGATGTATATCGGGTTTGATTCCTAAAACTTTTACCCGATCCTTAAATGCAATCGATATCACACAAAAATCAGAATCAAACACAATTGGAACGGCGACTGAAGGGAGACCTTTCTTTCTATCAACTTGGTGTGTTTGTTTGGGGTGCATTCGTATTCTCTCCTGTACTAACTGGCTTAGGAATGAGTCTCCCTCAGAAATGGAGAGAGATACGATGGGGTCTACTTCTGTTTCATTATTTTTATTTTTTGAGTCATCTTTCGCAGGATTACTTTCGTCATTCTCAAGAGCCAGGTTGATGCCAAACTGTATAGAATGTCCAACTCCCACAGCCTTTTCCTTACAGGTAAGTACGAAAAGGGTGCCTGCAGTGTTCGAGACGAATTTGTGCGTCCCTTGCTGATTGGAAACAATGGCTGTAATTTCGCCCATGCCCCGTTGCTTTTTGAATGTATAGGCGCGGTTTAAATCTTCTAGCACAACTTGCGTTCGATCTTTTCCAGTACTTATTTCGATAGCTGCATCAATTGTACTGAGCAATATTTTGTCAATCATTCTAAAAGGCTGTGGAAGAAGATCATGCTTGACATCTTGAGCAGGATCAGCCCAATCTGGGTTTTCGGGGAGGCTGACGTCATCCCACTCTTGAATCGTCGAGGTGGCTTGGCGTTGTGCCTGATCGCTGTCGAGCCCTCCCCCCATTTCATCGACGGCAGAAACTCCGCCAACAAACTCCTGAGTAAAGTCTCGAGCTTTGAACTCCGTCATCTGAAACACATAACACGTTAAGTTGATTACCTCCGTAAAACTACGCAGTATTGCATCGCAATGCTTCGATTTCCTCTGTACCTGTCTAATAGTGGGGGGCTCCAGCGGGCGTTTCCCAATCTTATGAGACTGTCGATGCCAACTGCTGCTGCCAGCAGCACGCAAGAGCAAGAGCAGCTAAGCTCAAAGTGAGGAGCTGAAGGAAAGAAGCCGGTCCCGTTTCAGCGCCAATAACAACAATTATTTATTCCGGTAATGGTGGTTTCAGAACACATGCCAAGACTAGCGATTCTTGCTGGCATATGTTTGGTTTTGTGTACTGCCAGCAATTCTCAACGAGTGTTTTCGGCCAACATTAGTCGCACAGCTCCTGAGCAAGATTTTCAGAACGATTTACTCACAAAGTGCTTCGGCTCAAGCCATGCTTCGACCGCCTTGCGAGCAGACTGGCAAGCGCAGCTTACAAAGGTGCACAATGATCTTGGGACAGAGTATGTCCGCTTCCATGGCTTGCTTGACGATGACATGAGTGTCGTCTTGAAGCAGCGCTTCCGGTCGGATGAACAGCTTGAGCCTTGCAGCCAGCACACCTGCACTTTCGTTCCCCACCAAGATTATGCTGACCCTGCTGGTCCAGTGTTCAATGCGTCTTCTGAGCAAGAGTGCTGTGACATTTGCTACAATGCACCCACTGGTCTCCCAGAACCTTGCATTGCTGCTGTTTACTCACACGGTCGATGTTACACAAAGTTGAACTCGGGGTCTCCCGTGAGCAAGCCAGATGATAACATAAGCGCCTGCGTAACAAACCGCACTCCACCAAAAGGGTTCACATACTCTTGGGTAAATATTTTTAAAGTTTTTGACTTTTTACAGTCGATCGAAATAAGGCCTGTTGTGGAGCTTTCTTTCATGCCGTCACTTCTCGCCTCGGATCCAAACCAGACAGGGTTCTGGTATAGAGGTGGGCACAGTCACCCTAAAAACTTTGACGACTGGCAGGACTTCATTTATGCTCTTGGCACTGCTCTGGTTAGCCGCTATGGGCTTGATGAAGTGAAACAATGGTATTTTGAGGTTTGGAATGAGCCGAACTGCGGTTTTTATGATACCGCAAATTGCTGTGGTCCCACCTGTGGGAACAAAACGGCTTACATGGAGCTCTTCACAAACACGTACAAGGGTCTTAAAAAGGCGTCACCACAAATTCGCGTCGGAGGCCCTGCAACAGCACAATTAGGGTGGGTTGATTATTTTCTGGAACAATCAGTTGCTGCGGACTGTGAACCAGACTTTGTATCAACACATTTATACCCGACTGACCCCTTCATCAATCAAACTCGAGACGGGTTTGCTCAAGCCATTCAAGGTGCAGTTGATACTGTTGCCAAAACTGCTGCACAGCTGGGCAAAACAGCCCCTAAAATTTTAATCACAGAGTTCAATTGTGGACTTGGAATCGAGTGCGCAGATGCTCCATATGCAGCAAGTTTTATCGCACATCATGCACACATGGCACAGAAAACGAAATCAGCAATTCCATTCGAGTCATTTTGGACATTTTCAGACATTTTTGAAGAACAGGGACAACAACCGAGCGAGTTTTCTCAAGCTTTTGGAGCTCAAAGTATAAATGGTGTGCCAAAGCCTGTTTACCGCGCAATGCAGATGGTCCGAAGGCTTCAGTCTAAAGAAACGCCTGTTGTGGCAGTCGACCCACCTTTAGAAGAGTCTATCGATGTCATAGTGACTCGAAATATCGGTGGTACAGTATTTGAAGTTATGATTTCAAACCATCCAGGAGGACCTCGTAAGCAAGGAGATGACCGTAATGCTCTTCGGCATCTCAATCAGCTCCAGACTAAAGGTCAAGCCGCCAATGATTCAATCACTGTTACAATTCAGTTTCATGGAGAAAATGTTCCCGCAAAAATTGAGTTGCGACGAGTTGATTCAACTCACGCGAATGCGCTTGTAACCTACTCAAATTTGGGATCTCCAGCATACCCAACTGTAGCCGAATTGACCTCGTTACAAAAAGGTTCGATGATTATTGTAGAAACTGTCACTGCGAAAAACACAGGAGAAAAATCATGGGAAATCTCACTGGATATGCCTTCGTTCTCTGTCGCGACTCTCTCTTTCAATGCATGAGCACCCGCCCGGCCAGGCAGCTGGGCCCGCTCACGCGCCGTGGGCTACTTAGCAGTAGCGTAAAAAATGCGCAAAGCTCCGACGCATAGCCGCCGCGCCCGCTGGCCATACGTAATAGCCGAGACCCGGCCGGACAGGCCCACGCACGCCTTGCTTGCATCGTTATTGGCGAAAGCCTTAGCTCTTGCGCGTACCCGCGCCTTATAATGATTGTTATTGCTTTATGGCACATGCGCAATTATACGTGCGGCGTATCGGCCGCGGCACTACGGCAGCGCCGTATGCACCATGCAGCGAAAGTGCCACGTACGTACGTACAACGCATACGTTTTTTTTTTGCTTATTAACGCTTTACTATTTAATCTTAACTTCTACAAAGAAACACAATCACTACGGCAAATTGATTCACTTTGTCTGTTATTTCATCTGAGCATATCGATCTATTAGTTGCTCTTAATTAAGTGCTCCCGCCGTGTTATTGGACCAGCTGGGCGCTGGCCAAGCCTGTATATATTACCAATCTCTATTTACCCATACTTTTTGGAGGGGTCAGGTTATGAAGCCTGAGTAAATAAGCCACGATGGTGTTGTGAGTGGCATCAGTGGATCGAGATCTCTCGAATCACTACACCTTGAAAAAGTCGTCGATTTCAAAGGGATGATGAGGCCACATGCCCTTTGGAAGGGGCTGAGTTGCCTCGATCTGAGGCCAGAGGTCTGTTGGGCCTTGAAAGAGTTCTTGACCCGGGAGCATTTTTTCGACTGACCAAAGGCCAGGCAAACTGCCAGAAGAAGGGAGATCAAGAACTGGCATATCGTCTGTGTCGTCATCCGCTGCTGGGACGTGAGTGCTGCTGACTCGCTTTTGACGACAGTAGTGACATGCTCAGGGGTATGACTCACTTCTGGTGAACTAGGCTCTTTTCTAACCCTAACTACTGGGCTCCACACATCTTTCGCGCTCTCACTGCGCACGAGCTTTGATTGGTGAAGCTTGAGTTTTTCGTTTTCCTCTTCGAGAGCTTTCAAACGAGCGACTAGCTCTTCGTTGCGTGTTTTGAGCTCGCCAACTTTCGTTTCAAGCTCACCCATATAAAACTTCTTCCTTTTTCTTGACTTCACGGCAGCTCTCCTATTTTGTTCCCTTCGCCGTTGCTTCTTGTCTCCAGACGCCGAGTTCTCTGACGAGGATTCGCTCGCTTTGACAGGGGCATGTCTCAAAACAGGTGTTGCCGTTGGCGTTACCTCTCTTGGCGCGCCCACTATTGAAACATTCGATTCATGTGGTCGGTCACATCGTAAAAAATTGTTGAAGAGTTGTTGTACTTCAACACCGCCCTCGGCCATTGTGTCCACCGGACTCTTACGATAGCCGTAACTTTTGTTGTCTCTCAGAAAGGAAGGTTGCCTTGGGTCCTTGCGTGCCTCAGATTCTCGAATTCCGCGACATAATAAAATTCAGAAAAAATCGGCGATGACTCGAAGAGCGAAAAGAGGAAGCAAATAGAACAGCGCAAATTAAATACCTACTTGGGGAGCTGGGCGATCGGTGCAAGTGTTGAAGAGGAGAACAGAGCATTTCTGGCAAGAAGGCGAAGTTAAGTCATGGATGGTGGCGATGAGCAGCAGCGCGGGAAGGTTGACGCACGGCAAACATTCACTTTTTCCTACTTGTGCGTGTGTATGTGTGTCTGTATTTTTTTGCTTCGTAATGATTACTCACTTTGGCAAGCATTCGCACTGTTGCAGGCGAAGCAGATGAAGCGCAAACCGCAGAAGGATTTCATTCCAGCTGACCCTTCCAACAAGAAAGCGCGGCTGAAAAAGTAAGTCTCGCAATCTCGTCAAGTCCACCACCCCCGATAGCTGTCTAACGATGCATACGCACAGGCAAAAGTCAAAGTTCATGTGCCGAGTTCGGTATCACACCTCTTTGCCCGAGCCGCGTTTTTTCCTGAAGATGCTGGCGTATCCTCATGAAAAAGACCGACAGACCGGGTAAGCATTGGGACCATAAAGGGGTATAATTTCACTGGTTTTCCACTCACAAGTGTTTTTGTTTCAGATATTGTGCCTCATCACTCGAGCTTGGCAAGAAGCACGAAATAACATCGGAACGACTTCTTGGCATTCCCATAAATTTGATCGACATTGATCAGTACCTCGTTTCGCACAATGTCACACCTCTCGCCCCAGAAGACCAAAAATTGGTGAACATGAACGTGTCGAAAAAGGAGGTAAGAAGATGTGCTCGCCAGTAGCCAAAAGCCCAGGCCTCTTTTCCCGTCCCAGAGAGCTAATATTGTCATGTTCTTTTGCAGGTGGAAAAGAAAATAATTTCAGAGCCAACCCCTTGGTTGAGGAAACAAAAAATCTTGGACAACAACCTGTACTCTTTTTTTTTTTTACTAAGATATGCAGTGGTTTTCCTTTGGCTAGTTCGCACATTAACTATCCCTTTTGATGGATTTTCTCACATGTCGAATGCTGACATTCCTTGCTTCCACGCTACTCTTCACTTTTAGGTACGGTAGGATGAGCAAAAGCAAAACTAGAGCGACGATTCAAAGAGAAGAAGACTTGCAGGTTGAAAAGCTTCGCCAAAAACGTTTAGAGGAGGAAACTGTAGAAAGTAAAGTGGGCAAGATCGAAAGGAGCTTTCTTCTTGCAAAATCTGTTCCAAAACATCCAAAGAAGCCCAACCTGAAGCCAAAAAGTGTTGTTGACGTGTTCCCCAACGAGGTTCTAGGAAAGAATTCTTACACGTGGGTGTCATTTGGTGATTCAGAAAACCATGCAGTTGAAGGGAAGGCAGACCCAGTTCAAAACATTGCTATAAACTCTTGGTCCTCAGATAAGTATGGAGTGTACACAGAGAATGTAAATCAGTCTGGAAAATATGCGTGGACGAGGGAGTACCAGCGTGTTCCGACACGTGGAGTGCTCGATGGGGACAATGTATTTTTTCTCATAAAACCTGGACGAGTAGACTATGCCAAATATAGGAATAAAATGGCATTACGACAGCATGCCAAGAATTATACTCTCCAACGAGAATTGGCTAAACGACCAACTAAAATTGATGTGTCAAGGCAGATATAAATGGCTGTGTGCGATGAAACCTAAACAGTCTGTGCAGGCGCGGGGCGCCCCACGTGCAGGGCATCACAAGAAGAAGAGAAGAATCACAGCCGCGCACGCGCGCAGCGGCCACGCGCCGAAAAAAATATATGGCCGCCGTCAGTGTAATTCAAAACACCACATTATAGGGTCGCTCGGTCGGCGCCGCGCCCAGCTAATTAGATAGATATAATGTGCTAAAACGAGCCACGAAAGTGGCGCGCACGTTGGCCAAGCACAAGGGTGAATTACACTGGCCGCTGTGTTAGGACGTAAGCTGGGATGCTTTCGTTCTGTGTACTAATAGGTGCGGAAGCTTGCGCTGCAGCCTTGTGAAGAGTTTTTGTTTGGTGTATATGCGAGCTTGAGTGAGTTGAGACAGAGACTTTATTATGGATTATGACCAATGGATTATGTGTGTGGCGCTCGATGGATTATGGATTATGGATTATGAGTTAACCAGATTGCGATGCTGGCTGCTAGCGCAATCTTGTCCTAACTATTGTTCCAAAATTTGTTCCTTTTTTGGTTCCTTTTTTGGTTCCAAAATTTGTCGATTTTGCAATTGCGGCTAAGACTACTTTAATGCGTCTGGAGCAATGATTAAGCATGGCTTAACACGCCGTGGCTACATAGTGGCTTACGCATTGCTCAGGAGAGCACAGAAGGAGCTTCTTTTGATCAAGCACCAGATCTACATAGGTACATAGGCGTGTGCAACAGCGCACCGGCGCATGCACGGGGCACTAGCGCAACGCACACCCTAGGCGCACACGGCTTTAGCATGCTTGCATGCCTTGCTGTGCCAGCATGGCAGCCTGCGCTGGGCATGCGCGCTGCCGTGGCTGGCGTGCATTTAGCGAAGTGGGCGCGCGCTCGATCGCGGCGCGCCCACTTCGCGGCGCTGCGCGATGCTGCCGTATAGCTGCGACTACGCCTTGGCCGGCTGGCCGCAGATTTGCATGAGCTTAACACATGATCGACGAGCTAATGTAATATACGGCATAACCATTGCGCCATTGCACATGCGCCATTGCACATGCGCCAAACCCTTTCACAGGCCTAATTGTGCATGATGTGCCCGTGGTATGTGTGTGGGTCAGATTGAGCCAGCCAAAAGAGTGCAAGCTAAGACGATAGCAGAGTAGCTCTCTGCGTGTGCTATGCATGTTTTGGTTGGCAGCAATAGTTCAACCTCGACCCACCCCAGCATTTCCCACCTTTTTTCAGTGATAAAATCTGCGAGTAAGTTCTGCAGTACGTAGCACATGATGTCGTCATGTGCAAAGCACCCTTTGTATGTGATGTGCGCCATATGTGTGCAACTCAACTTCATTCATTTTCCTTCAGAACTGTCGCTGGTGTCAGTGCCATTGCTCCCACTGCCATCATTGTCATTGTCACTGTCGTCACTGCCACTGGCACTAACGCTACTAGCACCTGAAGCACTAGTACCGTTGTCACTGTTATCGTCATCATCATCACTATCATCATCACTATCGTCATCTTCTGCATCATTAGCAATTTCAACAAGCTCCTGCGTGTGGGCATCTTCTTCCATTACGACTACTGCGCCACCCTCACCTTGGACGTCGACATTTATTCCATTCTCATTTATTCCATTCAGAAGAATAGAATTTTCCATGCCCATAACGACCTCTAAACGGCCCTGCAATTTGAGAAGTTTTTGGAAAACACCAAGTCTCGACTCAAATGTCTTGCATAGTCCAGCAAGTTGGTTCGCTAGAGATGGCACAGTTAAAAGAAAACCAGTATGCGCTAAAAGTGTGTGCTTGATCCACTTTACAAGATGCCGACGACTTGGACGAGTCTGAAAACGGTCTCCAACTGCCTTTATCAGTGCAAGCACATGCTTTGGGCTCACTTTAGCTACAGTCTCTCGGATGGACTCCTCATTACGATTTTCCAGGCAGTACTCAAGAAGTTGATTGTCGTTTGTGTGTAGTGCTTGTTCCAATGCAGCCTTTAGAGAACCAGCCTGTGGTCCATCTGTACTACCATTCCCATTGCCATTGGCCTGCATATTTTTTCGTTCCTTTTGGCGTGCACCAAACACATTCTTAAGGCGCTGCTCCATGCTCAGCATAGCCTCTCGTCGACTGCTATCATTTTTACCAAAAGTACTGGTTTTGTTCTTGTTTCGCATATTGGACAAGGCCAAACTGGACCCAGCTGATCCTTCTACAATTGTTTTCACTGTTGCTGTTGCTGTTCCTGTTGCCTGTCTCTTGTTTTTGCTCTTGTTTGAGGTAGCTCCTGCTCCTTCAACTTCTCCTGATGGTGTCAGTGTTGGGTTGTACCGATCCAGAATCACCTCTTTTCCTGATTTTTCCAGATTCACTTGCTCAAATCCAGGTTTAACACTCGAACCACGGGCCACAAGCATACGCGTGGCCGAAGTAAATGACACAGCGACTAACGGGCCATCCATCTCTTGCACCTTAGCCCATCGGCGCTTTCGGGTACTCTTGCTGGCGGTGCTGGCGGTGGCGGCCACACGAATCGTGCAGTCTGGTTTGCTTATGGTCGACACGTTCTTGTTTTTTTTGTCTTTTTTAGCTGCATTTTTCTTTAATTCAAGATTCCAGACGCAAGCATGCGAGCCATCTGTTATACATGCAAGCTGATATTGGTGTTGGAGTTGCTCATCTTCTCCTTGACCAGCTTGACCAGGCACTATAAACGGGTTAAATACAAGTTGGGTAGGCATTGAAACCAGAGAGAGCACGTAAAGTGCCTGCCTAGGCTTTGTGTGTGTATGTGTGTTGTTTCCTGCAACAGAGGCATCCCACACACTGATAAACCGGTCAGAGGCAGCTACAGACGCGAAGTAGTGTCCATCTTTGGTCCAAGACAGGCTTTTTACTGTTGATTGGTGACCTATATACTTGGCTAATAATCTACCGCTTGCTAAGTCGTACATTTCAATCCCGGTACCAGCTGCTAAAATTCTATCACCGCTGACTGAAACCGCAATTTTTTTGACCCCTAGATCTTGAGTTTTAATAGCACGTGAAAGCTTCCCACTCGCTGTGTTCCACTGACAGACTGTTCCCGAACCCGAACCGGCCCCACACACAACCGAGAATAGGATCGATGAGTTGGAAGCAAACATCATGTCGCTTACGACGCCAGAATACTTTTTCTCTTTCAGACGGGCCTCTACTTTACCCTGTTAAATTACATAAATTTCATGAATATAAATTACATCGGAGAATCGACAAGTTCGTCAGGGGACGGACAAGTATTTTTCTCTTCGAAAAAAATATTGCACTTAATATTACAGGCAGTTCATAGCTCACAGTATGTTAACACGTTCGCGCGTGGCCACCCTCCCGGTAACTAACCTTGCCCACGTTCCAGATGATAACAGCACCCTTGCTTGTGCCCAGTGCGGCAAATTGTTCAGCCGAACCTTTGCGTCGGGGAGCCTTGGAACTGAGAGCAACACACGTATATATGCTAGAGAGATACTCTGGCTCGACAAGTGTGTTATTCAGCGAACCTCCGGTCACGTTCCAAACCTTGAGCCGATTGTCGGCAGACAAGGCTCCAAATTGACGGGGGATGTCCTGGTTGGAACCGCCATCGCTAAAGGCGCAGAGACCCGTCGAATCAGCCACGTCGGCAGTTCCAAAGCTCATACTAACGAATGTAGTGCACCGGAGAGTCTGGTACACGGAGGGAGGCGAGGCGGAGGAGTCGTGTCCGGGAAATGCCCGACAGCGCAGCTACACACCGACCGACTCCGTCCATCAGCTAAAAGTGCTGGTGGAGTTTTCAGCTGACAATATTTCGGGCTTTTTTTGATAAGGCTGCTGAAGCTCAAGCTGCAAGGTTGCTGGCATGGTCAAAAGAAAAAGAGCTCGTGGTGCAGCAGAGCAGAGCACAGGCAGGACTTGGCTCGGCGGGAACAGAGCCCATAGGCATAGGGCAGATCTCGGGCTTCAGAAAGACACACGCATGGAAGAGAAGAGGAGTCCCATTGAGGAGATTCACGGTCAAATCTCTCAAGATAAGGTTGAAATTACCGTGACGCTAAAAAGTGCAGCGAGTGATGGAAAAGAAGCCAGAAAAAACGTACTGAATAGTCTCCTAAACAAGTGGAATGGCAAGTATGGGGGGTGTATATTTTCACCGAGAGAGGGAGATTTGCTGGCAGTGGAAGTTCGATCGAGGCAACAGGATGTCGAGAAATTGGTTATCAGCCTACGTGCAGAAGATCAAGTAAGAATTTCCGACTGCGGTTGTCACTTTCTCTAAAATTGCCTCTTCGCGCATGCCGCTACATTCTACACCTTCCCCAGCAGGCTGTTCGGTCAGCTGTTTGTTACTAAACTACTCTTATCGACAGGTACATTCAGTACATGTCTATCCGTCGTCTTACACCTCAGTAATTAGGGAAGTGGTTACAAAGGCAAAGGGGTACCTTTGCAACCAGGGTCCAGACTCGGATTGGGTCGACCAGTTTCTCCTCCAGATGGAACAGGTTTGGAGAAATTCGCTTGAAGAAGACGGCGCTATCAACCATACAGGGCCGGGTGTACACGAACAAAAAGCAAACACAGGATCGTCATCTGGGTCAACTTCCAAGCCAGACTTACTGTTGCAGCCAAGTCATCCTTTTCGGCCCGAGGACGGGCTAGTCCCGACCGAATTCCAGACACTCGGTACTGCATCTGCCGTTACCCAGGCTCCGAGTTTTACCACTGGTAAACGTCAGGCTAGTGAACGAGATGACGAGGTGAGTGCTGCTTTCGGATGAATCCAGTTTTATGTTTTGTTTCGGTTTTGTCGTCACTGCTATTCTAAACTAAAAAATTGGATCGTGCTTTTCTACAGCCTATTGCAAAAAAGGCTAGAGTTGAAGCTTTGATAGAGACCAAAGAAGTTGTGGCGGTCGAGACAAAAGAAATCGCACTTGTAGATGATGGATTCGAAGGTTTTATTTTATTTTTGCTCTCGTTCGCTGTAGTTAGTTGTAGCTAGTAATGTCTTGTTCGTTGATATTTTTTTTCACAAATACTTTGAATAGACGATATGAATAGTGATGACGACTCTGACGAAGATGAAGATGAAATTAACGTCGATGATTATTTGACTGACCCTGAGACCGACAATTCGTTGTACTGTTTTCTCACAAAGGTATGACAATTACAGAACCATTATTTTAGTGTATTGATGAACAGCTGAGCAGTTGGTTATTGACACGAGTGTGGCTGTCCTCTCGCGTGATTTAACTTTTTTTTTTGTAGGTGCCAGTCATACGAAAAAAGGGTGGTAAAACTAAGTACACGTTAAATCTGAAAAACGGGGTAATGCATCTTAATGGGAAAGATTATGTAATCCCCCAGGCCACCGCAGAGCTCGAATATTGATACAGAAGTATGGAGCTTAGTTATGCGGCCATATGTTACAGCACTCGATTAACGTTAGCTATAAACAGGCGATGATATTTACAACCTGGTGGGTGGCGTATCGATCGCCATCGCCATATCATCAACATTAATTTGTGCATGCATGCTATGTGTCGTAAAATAAATGCCTTTTCAAAGTATAACGTATATACGAATATTTATTGCATCATGTATTGTCCGTTGTTTTGCATGTGCACCGCGGCTACTGACGTGCGCTACGTAGGCACGTACAAGCTTGCGTGTGGTAGGCTGCTGCAAAGCTTTATTAGCGGCTAAGGCTTAGGGTTAGACGTGGTTGCGTGTAGCTAGGGGTCTTACGTACGAGTACGTGTGGCTAGCGCTTAGGATTAGAGTTATCGGTGCGTCTTATCGTCGCAACGCACCCGAACAAACCGCACCGCGACCCCGCCGCGACCTCCACCTAACCCTTGCTCTTGTTCATTCAAACGGATCAATCTCAATTTCTTTCCATCGCTCTTCCTGCCAGCTAGTGCTTGTGATCGGAACGTACAGGACTCTATGCAACTTTGTGATCAGAGGCTTTCCGTTTTTCTTGTCAACAAAACTAAGGTACTGAACTCCCTGCTCTGGGCCTATAGGGAGCACAATCCGTCCTCCCTCTTTCAACAAGTCCCACATCCAATCTGGAAGTTGTTCTACTGATGCACCACAGTGAATTGCATCGTACGGAGGGGAAAAATTTGACAATTTTGTTTCAGAGGAACTATCATTCGATTTGCTTGACTTTGACCCATTTAACTCTATCAGTGGTTTTAGTGTTCGAGCATCTTGAACAATTATTTCAATTTGGTTTGATTCTAGCAAGGAACTGTGGCTGATCCTGAATAAAAAAAAAACACACGCTCATGCATCAGAGTACATCGTCTGAGGTGATACAAATACTATCACAAGTCAGAGAGTTGCAAAAGGTTGCTAAGAGTTGCATGATCCGTGGCACAGCACAGCACAGCAGAGAACTGAGAGGCATTAACAAGAATAGTCTTAACA
>JACKZZ010002726.1_pt1 | contig 19159 bp, 11 predicted proteins | sample 8027871 | NCBI WGS metagenome assembly JACKZZ01 (sample SAMN15724774, study PRJNA655200) | protist metagenome | isolation source: fluorescence activated cell sorting (FACS) single amplified genomes of... | place: USA: West Boothbay Harbor, Gulf of Maine | collected 2000-07-19
TTTAAGGCAATTACATGTAATTGTTTATGAAAAAATGTAAAAATTAGTCGCATTAATTTTTGATTTGGATGTGATCTTGATAAATATAATAATTGATTAGCTAAATATAACCACATACTACGTATTTGTGATGTATCATTTACATTTATTATATTTTGTTGTATATTGCTATTACCAGGTACATCTGTTGTTGATTCATCTAAAATCCTTTTTAATGTTTCAGGTTGAGGTAAACAATTTATTTGAAGTGATAATAAAATTATTGACAATGAAATCTATAGAATATAACATAAAGATGTGTTGCGTTAGAAATTTCAGAAAACAAAAAGAAAGAATTTGTATCATCATTAGATAAGGTTGATAGATATTAGGGTATACTTACTAATTCTGGATCTTCGCTTATTTGGCTGCAAACTGTCAAGAGTTCAGTCATTTCACCTTCATTTTGAACCGATGTACCTAAACTGATCAAAGATGCGCTTGCTTCATCACAAGCATTCCTAAGTTTGGAAAAATCGTTACGATTAACAGCAGTGCGAGCACTTTGCGCAATGTTGTCTAAGAAATTTGACATATTACCTTTCTGTAATGTTTTTGGAATTGGAAATTAGATTGAATAAAAATGAAACCCTTCTTAAACTTTCATTTTTGTAAATGGGAAAAGAATCTTGTCAGATTTTGGTGGACAGAAGGAAGAAAAAAATTCGTATCTGAAACCTCTAATTCCTCCTCGAGTGAGGACAATAATGCAACAGTCATAATAAAATTTAATAAAAAATAAGTTAATTATTTGAATTTTCATTGGAGTTGCATTTTTTGTATTTTTAAGTGGATAATATGGCCGAGTTACTGCAAGCATGTGCAATTGAGGAAAAAATGGTTGAGGACAATGTCAAGATTATTAGTTACTGGTCTGAACCTGAAGTCAGGTCAGCTGCATCAGTTGTGGTTGGCACTGGTTTAAATAAACGTGTGATAAAAATAGAATCGTTACTAAATATTAAAGTATTTCTAAAAAGATGGTTGAAGAAGTGTAAAATTGGTTCACGTCAAGGAATGACAAATGAAGCACGTCGTCGTCGTTATATATGTCGACAAACTCAACTTAAAAGTTCAATACTTGCAAAAAGTTTAGATAAATGGAATATCTATCGTATCAAAAAGAAACATTCAATGAATATTGAATATACAAAAAGATTAGTAGAATCATTTCGTTCATATATATTAAAAAAATATGGTTTAAAAACATTTATAAATTATATGATGAGTGATTTACCATTAATATATAATAAAAATAATAAACTATATGAAAAAATAAACAAATCATTAAATATATATAATAAAAAACAAGTTTTACATACTATGAAATATAATAAAATTCAATGTAAATCTTATCGTAATCACTGTCATATTATGTTTAATAAATGGATAAAATATATAAAATTAATAAAATTATGTAATATATTACATAAAACTATTTTATATGAAAGTTTATCAAGATGGAAACGACGTAACAGATGGCCGATAGTTCAAGATAAATATAACAATGTCATAAGAAAATACTATTTACATCATTGGTTATTATTAAGTAAAGGATATTATAATAGAATAAAAAATATTAAAAATAATTTATATAATTATGAAAATTATATTCAAAAATATTCTTGGAACTTGTTAAAACAATTAACTTCTAATAAACGTAAAAATCGTTTAAGTAATGCATGTATGAATAAATATTATAATTTATATAAAAAAATTATAATTTATAATAAATTTATTTATTACAATAAAAAAAAAAAAATTTATAATTATAAATTATCTGAAAACAAATCAAAAATGAACATTTATCGTTTATACAATAGTATATGTGATATGATCAAATATACTGATACACGTTTTATATTAAAGCAACGATATAATATGTGTATCAAATACTATAATAATAATAATTATATCATTTGCTTTTTTCATTTTATTGAGAATACGTCAAAAAAACAACATTTAAAATATTTAAATAACAATGCAATGAAATTTCATAAAATTTTTATTTATAAAAAAATAATAAAAATTATAATTTTAAGAATTAAAATGAAATATTTATATTCTATGAATGGTCCTGCAATGAAGCATTATAAAAAACATTTGTTAAGAAAAGGTTTGGAAGTATTAATAGAATTTGCAAAATATAGATCACATTTGAAATTTCATAGAAATAATTATGATACTATACCTGTTCTTGTTCTTGTACCTGTTTCTGTTTCTGTTTCTGCTTGTACAACCAGTGAACATGAACATGAACATGAACATGAACATGAACATGAACATGAACATGAACATGAACATGAACATGAACATGAACATGAACAAAAGCAGCAAATCGATGATCTTAATACTAACACACATATACACCATCATCATCATCATCATCGTATACATAAAAGTATTTTCTTTTATAATTCTAATAAAACAAAAAAGTTTTTATTAAAATATAAAAAATGGTATTTAAATGTAAAAAAATTAAAATGTAGTTTACGTATTTATATAAAATTACATCCAATATTATATTGTAGTTATCTTCCAAAAGTATTTTATTGTTGGAAAAATGAATATTTATATAAACAATTGAAATTAAAAAAATATATTATAAATATATATCATATTAAAATAAAAACAATATTATTTTATTCGTTCTTTAAATGGTTTGATAATTGTGATAAAAAAATTGGAAAAAAAAAAAAGTTATTAATATATTAAAAAAATTAAGATTATATAATATAAACAAAAGAAGTGAATGGTTGAAAGAGCATATAGTATGTATGTTACCATCGGATATCACATCTTCCATATATCGTTTACAAATGCATCATATTAATCATCATAGTCAACAAAATAAAAATTCAAGTAAATTTTCAAATTCAAGCTTAAGTTTACGTTTGATGCAGCGCCAAGAACAACGCAGAGCATGGTGTGAAGCTGTGAGTGAGACATTGAATATTGCAATTGAAAAATCTCATTTCCCAAACAACAACAAAAAACCTATCATTGCTAGTACTACGGCTGCTGTAATTTTAAAACAATTACTTTTATTAGAAAAATGGGTAATATCCGCAAAATCTTGTTGGAATATACTATTTATTAAAAATTATTTTTATTTTTGGTCAAAAAAGTATACACCTAGTGCTAAAAACGACCGCAAAAACATTTATGCTATGAAAAAACATACATTAAAGAATATTATAATAAGAGTAAATAAGTTGAATTTAATTATTATTATGGGCAATTTATCCTTATTACGAAGATATATGATATTATGGAGGACACCTATACAAATACGTTCATTGTTATTATATAGAATAAATAAAAAATATTTAATAAAAAAATTATTTAATGTTTGGTTAGTGTTGCAACGTAGGTGTTATATATATAGAAAATTACCACCTAAAGCAGTGGATAGTAATGGTAATATGAAATGTGGTCATGGTAAAACTATTGTATTACCTGTATCAGCACTTGGTTTAGCAAAAAGAATGAATATTAATATTGGTGCTACAAATAGTGCTAAGGGCACTCTTGGACATAGACAAAGTAATAATGACCTTAATAACAAAGAAAATAAGTCTACACATATTCCTCTATCCAGGTCTACATCTAGCTCTAGCTTAGTTAGAGTTGGTGTTATGAAATCAAAATTAACAAAATTTCCAAGTGCTTCTATCCATAATACAAACACAAATAAAACTTCTTCTTTATCTTCAAATTCAAGCATAATTGAAAAAAGTTTTCATAAAGTGCAAAGAATGTCAACATATAGTGTGCAGCATAGTCCATCAAAGGTCAAGCCTCCGTTACCAGTCAGTACAAGCACTAACACAAATATGAATAATAGCTCGCGCCCCTTAGTTCTCAGTAACATGACAAGTACCTCTGCTCGTTTAAACAAATAGTAATAGTACCTGGATCGTAGACACAGACATAGACAAGAAGTAGTAGTAGTAGTAGTAGTAGTAGTAGTAGTAGTAGTAGTAGTAGTCGTAGAAGTAGAAGTAGAGGAAGCTATACATTTATACAATAATTTAACATTTTAAATAATGAATAACACTTACTGTACTGCAATGCACTATACTGTATTCATTTCATAACTATAACTTTTTTAAGAACAGAGTCAGTTGAATTTAACCTTTACTGTCTTGTTCATGTTACGCTTTGAGAAAACTTGGGATAAATTCTTTAGCAGTCGCATTTGGTTCGAATGGCATTGGCATTGGCATAGCACTGGTGGGTAATGTGGCTTGTGCTCGTGCTAGTGTTGGAGATATAGAATCATGTTTTTTTCCTTTATTTTTATCTTGAACTTGACTACGTCCACCCTCATGCGTGGCTTGTGCTTTTGCTTTTGACCCCTTTGAATTTTCTTTATCCTTATTTTTCTCAAATACTTTCTCTTTATTATTATTGATTTCTTTTTGTTTCTCTCCTTTACTCTTCATTGATGAAGGAGGTGTTGCCTGCATAGTTATCTTCAAACTCATTTCATCAGTTGCAGTAGAAGTTTTTTTAATTTCAGACTTTGGATTTGATTTGTTTCTTTTACTACTGGAGGCCTTTTCAGATCCTTTACCTTCAATATCACTTTTACTAGGAGTAGAATTTTGTTTCTGGTTTTGCTTCTGCTTCTGTTTCTGTCGATGTTGTTGTTGTTGTTGTTGTTGTTTCTGCTTCTGATTTTTTTCTTTTTGCAATTTGTTAGATTTAACAAATTCAAGTTCCATTTCTTGCTCTAATATTATTCTTTTCATTTCTTCTTCTTCAGCTATTATTCTATCTAGTGAACCAGCTCTTGGTTTTCTTTCTATAAACCACTTATTAGCATGACCAGTTAAATTTAACATGTCACTTGCTTGGCGTTCATCTTCTTCTTGTTTTTGTATATCTGACAAAGATATTGATATTGAAGCCTTTCTTTGAATGGAATCACTATCAGTGCTGCTAGTATTAGTATTAGTATCAATTTTGATACTTGCATCAACTGTGACTTTGCTATTATCTGAGAATGAAGATGACGGAGTCTTGGATGGTGCTTTGGGAGGTAATACAAATGATTTGCGTGCTAAAGGATCAATCACTTTCACTTTTGGTGCTTCTCCGTTTACTCCACCCCAAGCTAGGACAGGCACTAATGGCATTGATGATGCTCGCCCTAGTGCTGGTACAACTTGTTTTTTCACTGGTGTAATGTATTCAGCCAAACTCGATACCTTTACAGTACCAGCTATTGGTACATAAGGAACACAAGGTGATAAAACAGTACGTCCAGATGGGGTTGTGGTTGATAAAGATATAGATTCAACATCACTACTATCAACATCACTATCGGATTTATTTACTTTATCGAATTTTGCACTACCCCAAGCTGAAAAGGCTGGCACATCTACATCACCGACACCTATAGAAATACCATTTGTATTATTGCCTATGCTTATTTCGGTCCCATTACCATAGGAACGAGGAATTGTTGGTGGAGTCAAAGTCAATTTCACTCCTAACTTCTTTTTAAACACAATAACTTTCTCCTTCTCTTTCTCTATTTCTATATCGGGTTCAAGTTCAGGTTTAGGTTCTTCTACTTTATCTCTTTCTTTGTTCCCATTAGAGTTCCCATTAGAGTTCTCATTAGATTTGGGGCCAAAATTCTCAACACTTTCATTTTGATTTTGATTTTGATTTTGATTTTGCAATCTTTGTAATATGAGCTGCAATCGCTTCAATTCTGATTGCAACAAAGGCTTCCGGGAAATCTTCTCTTCTTGTTCCTTAGTAATTTGTAATGCAACTTTTTTGATATCAGCATCAGTAGCATCAGTATTATTATTGTCATTTGCATTTTCACTTGCACTGTTACAATCTCTTTTTTCTAATAATTCAATAGCAGTAATTTTTTTTTTAGTGGAACGTATACGACGTAAAATTTCAGTAATATCCGTAATATCAAAACTAGCACTGCGTCCTTTTGATGGTACTGATTTTGACGTTAAATCATCAAGATCAATAAGAGAACCAGATCTTTCTTTGTTATTAGTAAAAGAAGTAGCAGAATCATTAATGTTAAAATTAGTATTACTATCACTACTACTGATACTCATACTGTTGCTGTTACTGTTACTGTTACTGTTACTGTTACTATTGTTATTTGTACCTTGAGTAAGAATTCTATCAACTGACTCCCCAAACTCATCGCTAATAACCATATCCAATTCTGATGTTTTACAAATAGAATCATTTGTCAACAATACATCTAAATTATTTTTAATAAAAATTGAACAATATTTACTAAGTAAATCACATGCTAATGTATCAGCAACAAATAGCATTGTTACAGCATTTGTTATTGTTATTTTTTTTGCTAAATTTCTTTCACATAAATTTTTTAATGATGGTATTTCATCGTAGAAAATATCATTATCATTATCATCATTATCATTATCACTATCATCATTACTATCATCATCATTATCATTGTCTCCTTCAATGACAATGGAATCAGTCTTGGCATCATAATATGTTTCTTCATCTTGACGTGAAATGCTAGATTTCCTTGTTTTCGTTTTTGATGTTATTGGTGGTGTGGCTACTTCTGATCTTGACCTGTATAATTGGAGCAAGTCATCATCGTCATCATCGTCATCATCGTCATCATCGTCATCATCATCATCATCACCATCAGTTGAAGATATGCGTAGCTTTTCCATATTTTCATGAGTTGAAAAGTTTGGAGAAATTGTAATTATTTCATCTAAAGGAAGGGACTTGGGTTTCGTAAAGCCCAATAAAACAAGTGTGTGATCTTCACCAGTAGCAACACTTATTGCACGTTTTACACCTGGTATTCTTTTAGGTATTGGTTGGTATGATCTTCCTTGTCCTAAACCTAATACACCTTGTTCCCCTTGATTATGGTCTGTAACACCCCAGGTAAATAAATCTCCTGTGTCACTCACAGCACATGTTCTATTACTACTAGTACATATATTTATAATTTTTCCACCACCATTTTCAGGTAAAAGGGCTTCTACTAATTGTGGCGATGATATATGATATGATGGAGAATTGTCTTTGTTGCTCCCACTACCACTACCACTGCCACTACCACTACCATTACCATTACTATTACAGTCACGACGCCATGAATTACTTTCATGTCCTAAATAGTCACTACTAACACCCCAAGTATAAACATGATTATTTGATGACAACGCCACATGATGAGTTTTTCCAACACTTACTTGTATGACATGCACTGGACGACGTGTTTCACATGCATGAATATTTGTATGTGTATGTGTATTTGTATTTGTATTTGTAGTGCTCTTGTTGTTAGTACTACTAATTCTACTATTGGCCATGTCAGTTACTTTTTGTGTAAATGAAATTCTCATTGGACTGGAGTTCATAAAGCCAAGTTGCCATACTTCACTCGCATCATTATCACTAACAGTACTAGCTGAGAATGAATCTGTTCGAAATGTACTACTATTACCATAACCAGAATTAGATGTCTTTTTTAACAAAACAAGTGAACTATGAGAACCAGCACTAACTTGAATAATTTTGTTTCTTATAACATCACCAGCATTGTTATATATATAACATTGATTATGATTATAGCTTTTAGGCTCTAAATTGATTTCTTTAGGTGTCCATGTTTCTTGGCATTCATTTGACCTTAAGCCTAATTGATTATGTTTATTGCTACCAAATGCCCACAAGATCCCTTTATTACTGTAGCATAGTGAATGTGATTCCCCTGCTGATATACCAATAATAACGTGCTTTTTTAATATTTCTATTTGTATTGGTGAATATGTCCGTGTATTTGCATTTGTATTTGTGCTTAATAAATTATCCTTATCAAACCCAGTATTACCAACTTGTTGCTGTTGCTGATGCTGTTGATGATGCTGTTGCTGATGCTGTTGCTGATGCTGTTGTGTTTTTGTATACATATCCCCTAAACCAAGCTTGCCATGTTTAGGTGACCCCCATGAAAAAATTCTACCAAGGCTATCTACTGCTAAAACATGATTCTCAGCTAAAGATATTGATGTTATAATCACTTTATTCAATGTTCTATTCATATTCATATTCATATTTGTATTTGAACTTGATTTTAAATTCATATGTTGATGAGGGAATTTCACTAAAGAAGGTTGTAACATTGTCAGGTCTGATCCTATGCCTAATCTCCCATGCTTTCCGTAACCCCAGGTATAAACCTTCCCATTTGAATCTATAACAGCTGAATGATATTTTCCAGTATGTACAGCAATTATTGATGATGATGATGACGATGAGGAGGAGGAAGGGGAGGAAGAAGAAGAAGATGATTTCCTTTTATTAGATGTAGATGAAGATGTTATTGTTTCTATCGCTTCTACAACTTTTGCAGGTGCTATAGTTGTACAACGATTTGGTAAAGGTATACCTAGTTGAAAATCAGCTTTACCAAATGCTACAACACTAGTAATACTTCGACTATTTCTATTACCATTGCTATTGCCTTTGCCTTTGTTTAGTAAGTTTTCAATATTAGTTTCAATACCATTTCGCGCTTCCTTTAATTTAGATTGTAAAATAAAGCTTAAAAGTGCTATTGGTGAAAAGCCATCATGATCTAATGGTTTATGTTGCGATTGATTACTATTAGGACTAGCACCAGCTGCTTTTAATATTAATAATGCTACTCTCATATGATGAAAATAGAAAGCACAATGTAATGGTGTCCAACCAGATTCAATATCTTGTATATCTAATAATGCGCCATAATTTATTAATATTGATGCAGTTTCATAACAACCAAACATACAACATATATGTAATGGTGTAAACCCATAATCATTTGTTTCATTAAGGAAAGACAAATTTAGATCATCTGATAAAAGTGATTCAAGTGAATACACATCATTCTTACGACACAGTGAATGAATACTATTACCCAACTTAGGGACTTCAGGCAATGACTTAGTGTCATAATACTCAGAACGGAAATCGTACTCCTCCATCATAATGATACAGGAATAAGTTAATCTTTAAAATAATCTGATCACTCTCTATGCAATTCAAACTCAAAAATGACAATATTAAAAAATCAAATCAAAGCAAACCTATAATTTGTAATCTGTCTTTGCAATTACACTGCAAGAAAGAAAACAGGAGGTGTAGTGATCTGGTGAAAGAATCTCCCCATTCACCCATTCTCTCCAAAGACCAAAACGAGATATAAGTTAGTTTTGCTTCTTTTATAAGTTTTATTTGCTTCAATCAGTTGCTTAGATTGAAAACAAAAATCGGAAATTGTATTTTTGTTTTTATTCAGGGTTAAATCTAACAAAGCCGCCCCAAGTGGTTTCAGAAGTGAAAAAGGGAAAGGGTTAGGTTAGGATGCCAACGGGTATAAACAATTTCAAGGTGCTAAAAAATGAGAGACGTCATCACAATAATATTGGAGTAGACAGTCATCTTTGTAACACATCATCAGCACCATTATTAAATCCTCAATATGTTGCTCCATTGAATCCAGGTTCTATTATTCCTGGAGAAAGAGGTTCACGTCATTTTGAACCAACATATAGTCAAGCTAAAGAATGGAAAGTTGCAATGAGACAGTCAGCTATGTCAAGAGCATATGGTTCTGAAGCAGAAGAAAGAGGTAAAGGTGTTGTAGCACCACCACCAAAAGGTAAAGAAGATCAATTACCTCATCAAAGAAGGCATGATATACCATTACCAGATGGTTCATTATCAGCATTTAGAAAAGGACAAGAAACTAATGGTTTGTGTGTTGGATTTAAATCATTAAAGCATTTTGATAAAAAAGCTGGTGGAGGTACAATAGAATATGACATGGAAACATATATGAATAAAAAACAACGTGCTGGTGAAACTATAAATAGAATGAGAAATAATATTCCAGTTGCTGTACCTGGTGATAGACCATATAAAGTTGTTGAACATGAACCTGGTTATTTTGCTAAAGGTGGATTAATTCCTGGTTCATCAATTCAAATGAGAAAATCAGCTAAACCAGAACGAAGAAATAATTCCGGTGATGGTGATGGTGATGGTAATACAAATAACCCTCATACTGAGAAAAAAAGGTTAACATATCATGAAAAACAAAAATTATTAAATGATAAATATGATTTAGAGCAAGTTCGATGTTTAACAGAATCAAGTGAAAAACAAGGCAATGAAATACCGTCATTTGAAACAAGAACAGGTGCATATCTTGTCAAGCCAGAAGATGAGGCTTATTAATAATATTTTATATTGGGTGATGTTTGAGATGAAGTGAGATGTGGTGAGATGTGGTGAGATGTGGTGAGATGAATGATCAAAATGTTTTATGTTTTATGAATTTATTGCATGGCATGTTGTAACTGTAACTGTATTTGTATAAACTAAATGTAATGTAATGTAATGTAATGTAATAGATTTCAATACTCGCTTTCTTTCATTATATACACCCCACATGTACATGCAGATGACTCTCAAGAGGTAAAGAGAGTAAAGTGAGGATGAGGAATTTATATTGTTAATATATTATTTTAAGTATATTTAAGTTTATATCACAAATTAATACATGAAAGCTGTGTTGTGTTGTTGTGTTGTTGTATTGTCAAGATTAAGGTAATAAATTAGATTGCTGACTATGACTATGACAATGAATATGACCATGGCTATGACTTATAGTTCTGTTCAGTGCTCATGTCATAATCCAAAATATTACTTTTAACTTTTATTATATTATGGTATCGTATGCTATTTTTAATTTTACGATGAAATACCATGTGTGGGTTTTTGCCAACGTGCACCTTTACTCATAACACTTTCCCCAACTTTCCATCCTGGTACATTTTTCATTATTTTACTTTCATATTCTAATGCTTTTTTATATTCTACTTGAGACATACCATCTGCTTCTGTCATTAAAAATGGCATAATAGCCATTCTTCCTTCACGTTGTTCTTTTCTACATAATCTTTTTTCAGCATTTGTTACACTTATTTGATAAAAACCAAATACAGATGCACCAATAACAGCACCCCATATCAAGGCACCACTTGGACCTCTTGGACGAGCACCGCGTTTGAAATCAATCTATTAATATAATATTAGTAAATTAAAGTTAAGTAATGAAATCGGTTGGTTGGTTGGTTGGTTGGTTGGTTGGTAGGTTGGTTGGTTGGTTATTGGTTAGTAAGCTATCATAAAATATTAATATTAACAATAGATAAGAGAATGGAAATATAAGGAAGTACTGTATTTGCCTCAAGTCAAGGTCCTGACATCTGCTTCAGTACAATCAGTACTCAAGTAAAAATCAATACTATTGAAAGTATAATACTCTAAAATACTTTTGGCATATTCCTTATTAAGATTAAGTACAATAAAAAGTAGTTTACGTTTAACCCTTGCTATGAAATGCAAAAGGGAATAACCTTTTTCTCAAGAGTTGAAGAAATTGCGCTAACAGCGCGAAAAAAACACTTACATTGGGGTATCCTCCCTTGGGAGGCATATCCTGCTTCATACGCACGTTTGGTAGTGTTGCCATCTTATCTTTAAAGGACACACTTCCAGGTTTTCAAGATTTGGTGAAACAGAACCACCCTAGATGGTATTACCCACAACTTCCCCCGATCCCACACACCATCCATTCTCATTACGACTAAAAACACCAATTAATGTAAGTGCTTGGAAATATTATTGTGCTAGTTGAATTAAGAATGCATTCATAGTGTTAGCTCGGTCAATTCATAGTTGAAAAAGTTTTAATTTCATTGTAGAAGGATGGTTTTGTGATTCTTATCTGATTTACAAACAAAATCGTCTTTAGACTAGAAGAGGTTATTCAATTGCGTATGATATTATATTTATCGAAAATATAATTGTATATGTTTGCATTTCTACTATATATTATGAATGAATGTTTTCATTTCATTTGCAAATATTGACCAAAAGATAATTTTCGCTCAAACAAATTACTAACCCTTTTTATTTTTGTTTCTTTTTTAATTCATTATAGATAAAATGGGAGCCTATAAGTATGTTGAAGAGATGTGGAGAAAGAAACAATCCGATGTGATGCGTTTCTTACTCAGAGTTAGAGCTTGGGAGTACAGACAAGGCCAAAAGGTCAACAAGGTTCATAAACCTACCCGTACTGATAAAGCACACAAATTAGGTTACAAGGCCAAACAAGGTTACTGTATCTACCGTGTTGCTGTTCGTCGTGGTGGCCGTAAGCGTCCTAACCACGTCGGTATGGTTCACGGTAAACCCGTCAATGCCGGTATCAACCACTTAAAATTCGCACGTAATCTTCGTTCTGTTGCTGAAGAGAGATGTGGTCGTCGTGTTGCTAACATGCGTGTCTTAAACTCTTACTGGGTTAACCAAGATGCTACCTATAAATACTTCGAGGTAATCTGTGTTGATCCTTTCCACTTAAATATCCGTAATGATCCTCGTATCAACTGGATCTGTGCCCCTGTTCACAAGCACAGAGAGAGACGTGGTCTTACCAGTGCTGGTCGCAAACACAGAGGTCTTCGTGTCAAGGGTCACAGAGCCAACAATATCATTGGTGGTTCTTCTCACGCTTCCTGGAAGCGCAGAAACACCAAGGTCTTCCGCAGATACCGTTAAATGTAAATTTAATATTAATATCAGTGTTATTACGGTGTATATGGTATGGTGTTGGTATATCATCATTATGTTCATTATTTTGCATTGGTATTGGTATTGGTATTTTGTAGAAGGTATAGTGTTAAAAAATAATAGGAAATATGGAAATATGCTTTTGTCTTATTGGTATTGATATTAAATTATATTAATTTTGTGAGTGGTAGTTATTCTATGATGAGAGTCAAACATGTTATTAAGTGTTCCACTTAAATGGTATGCTGTTATAAAATAACAGCCTTACTCTTGTAATATAGCTACTTACATGATTAATTAATTAATTATTATGAATCAATAGACATAGAATTAGGTATATAGATATAGTTCAATATCAAAGTTAAACTATTTTAGTGTAGTAGTGAGGGGGTATTATATTGTGTCTATTCTAATCGTTAGCAAAATTAACTTACTTAATATATTCCAACAACTTTACTACAATCGCTTCGTATTCTCCTGAAAAGAAACTTGCTGTGGTAAGTGGTGACGAATTCCGCGCTTCCCACATCTCCAACTGCGAATTCCCTTGCTATACCTTATAAAACTTATCTAGGGTTTATTAATTATAAAAAAGTAATTAATTGCGTATAAGGTGTCCAAATTCAATAGTTTTGTTGCAAATATTGTCAAATTAAGACGTAATCAGAGACAAAGCAAGTTGCACTTTGTACATCACGATTTTAGTTATTTAACAATAAGAAATTAAATAAATTGTAAAAGTTTATCATGGTGAAGTTATTGCAACAGTGGGAGCTACGATGTAGGAAATCACGTTACTTTAGTAAAAATAGGACTCAACCATTTATAATCTTATTCATGAGTGCAATCATAGCATTTAAGAGACTTGCAAAGAAGTTGAAAGGTAAAGCTGTAGCAATAAGAAAAAGAGAATTTCTAAGCTCAACTAAGAAATCATATCTTGAATTAGAAGTAAAAAGGGCAAGTGCAACAAGAGTAGATGCAAAATTTGGTGCCGCCTCAATAACAATGACAAGTATTAAACCACAGCATGAAACATTAAATTTATGGAGAGATATTGATACTGGTTATGTATTCCCTGATAAAGAATCAGCAATCGAAGCTGAAAAACGTATACAGCATCAATTAAAAAGACCATTTATACCAGCACGCACAAAAAAATCTAAAATTATTGCAAAACAAGTCATACAACAAGTAGATAAATATACTAATGATTGCGCATTAAATAACACTGAAAGAAGATTAAATGATTTTGAAAAAAAAATTAAAAAAGCTGAAAATAAAATATTAAATAAAAAAGGAAATGAAGATGTTAAAAAGTATGCAGTTTACATGCGCGAAAGGCAGGAACTATTAACTAAGAAATTTGATTTAGCGGCACATAATGCTTTAGATAGTGAATCTATAGCAAATAGTGGTGTAAATTTAATGTCTAATCCTACTGATAATAGTGGTGGTGCAGCTACTAATACTAATACTACACCAGGAGGAGGTATATCTGGTAATGAAGAAAAAGTTTCTGAATCTTATATAGAATATATCAAAGGTACAGAAATTTACTATGGTAGTTCAGTTGCATTGAGAGGAAAACATGGTGGATGTATATCATTTTTGAATAAAAATGATATAGCATGTACTGCATTTAAAACTATATCTACCGCAAGGTTTGTTATCTTAAAATCATCGGATTTAGGTAATAAGAATGTTGTGAGATATGGTGATGCTGTATGGTTGCAAGCAGGTAATTCTGAGGTATTAGGTGCAAAATTTAGTGGTACTATACAAGAAGGTAGTGGTCGAAAATTAAAACCAACATTAATTAATTGTAAAAGAAATAATATGTTTAAAGCACAACAATATGGTAGATGGATTGTTGTTAATAAATCAAATCCATCAAGTACAGTTGGTAAAACAGTTTTACATCAAGATGATATAATGTTAGAACAAGAATGGTATTTTTTAGGTTCAAAAGCACCAAATGATTGCCATATGTGGCATGTAAATACATCTATTGATAGCGCTTTACAAAGGTCATTAAGTGAAGCAAAAAAAGCAAGAGATGAAAATGCTCGTGCTGCTAATGAAGAAAAAAATGAATTTAGTGCTGCTATAGGTGGAGAGGCTGAAACTATATCATCCTCTATTGATGTTACTACTACTTATACTAATACTAATACTAATACTAATACTAATACTACTTATGAAAAAAAGAAACCTAAAAGGAATCCAAGCGAATTTGATGACGAAGCTGCTGAAGCCAGAGAAAGAAATAAAGTTGATTTTTTTTCTGCTGGACCAGAATGTACATGGTCAATACAATTAGTTGGCGTATCGCATAATAATGGTAGTGGTGAAAATAAACGTGCAGCATTATTATCTCAAGCAACAGATCAAATAACAGAATCAACATTATCACGTAGACATGCTGCATCAACATTATTAGTATCATTAAATGAAACAATACCTGAAAATTTAATACCAGATTCATTACGTACAACGGCATTATCACATAAACAAACTGAATATTTAAAACAAAAAAGTTATATACAAAAATTTATAAAATTAAGTTCAAAAGGATTTTCTCATCAACCATCATTAAAATTTATTGAGAATTTATATGGTAGAAATAGTTTAATATATCTAAGTAAAAAAGAAGTACAAGGATTACGTGAAAAAGAAATTGGTATTGAAAAACCACCTATAAATTATATAGATGTAATAACACAAAATCGTAAAGAAATATCACATGGTAAGTATTGGGAAGCAGCACAAAAATTATTAATTAAAACAGAAACATGGGCAACATTAGATCATGGTATGAGACAATTTTATCATATTGATTTTAAAAAAAAAGTTGCTGCTGCAAAAATTATGCAAAGAATTGTTAGAAATTTTATGAAATCACGTTGGAAATTTGATCGCGAAATGCAAAAAACTGATGAAAATGTATTGATTAAAAGGCATAAAATGTTATTAACCCAAAGGCATGCCTTAGTAGATGATGATGAAGAAAGAAAAATAAAAGAACAACAAAAGGCTATGTTATTTTCTAATGGTGGTGATGGTACATCAAATATTCATGGACACAATATACCATTAAAACGAGTAAATAGTACAGGTAAGTTAGGTACAACAGATGGACATCAATTAACATTAAATACGGATAATCCTGTACATCATCATGTACATAGAATTCATGGTGGATTAGAAGGGGAAACATCAGCATCAGTATCAATTGATAATAGTTTTGATGGTGATGGTGTTCGTGTTGGAATACTTGGTGTTGATGATATGGTACAATTAGGAATTCATGAAGTAGATGATCAAAATGAATATGATGATGATATTGATGATAATAATAAAGTTAAAGAACAAAATCAGGATTTTTTTATAACAAGAGGAAAATCACATCGATTAATAAAAATATCAAATGTTGAAAATGATATTATTGATATGGTGCATACAATAGATAAAGATCCCATGCGTGAATTTTTTACTAAAAATGAACAAAAAAAGAGAGCTGATATTGAAGCAAAAGAAGAAGAAAAAATACAATTTGATAAATTTAATGGCCAAGGTTTGGATAATAGTCAAATACGGCCTTTACCAAAAGGTAATAAAATTTTAAGAAGAAGTGCATCAGCTATTATGCCGTGTAAAACTAATAATATTAATGATAATGACTTTTTTCATATTGGACATACTGCCAACGACAAAACTGATGCAATTACTGGTAAAAGTTTATTTACTAATATCGACAATGACAATGGTAATGGCAATAGTAATACATTGACACCTACAAAATCACAAACAAGACCTTTAACAGCTGTATTAAGTGAAAGAGAACTTGCCAGAAATCAACGTGAAAATAAATATATATTACAATTAAAGAAAACAAAAGAAAAAATAGGTTTAAGTTCAAATAATATTTATGGCTTACCAGATGAGTGTTTTGATGACATCTTAATGCCATCGAAACCACAATGTGGTATCAAATTTTTAAGAACACAAGGTACTTTAAGTGGTGATTATAATGATTTGAGAATTAAACGTAGACATCATAGTCATCATAGTGCTGGTGCTAGACATAGCTCTAACTCTAATTCAAGATCTGCAATATTTAACAAAATTGATTTTACTACTTCTAATAGCAATAATAATAATAATAATAATGATAATAATAATACTACTAATACAAATGGTAATGATGGGGCAAGACCAAGTACAGCAAGTTCAGCTATGCATCTTAATAGAAATAGAAAGAAAATTCCCGCCGGTCAACGTGTTGATATGAGAAGACCAATAAGTTCTACTGCAGCGAAAAGAAAATGAAAAATGAAAAATGAAAAATGAAATAACGATTAAATCTAAGGGTGTAAAAGAAAAGAAAAGAAAAGAAAGAAAAGAAAAGAAAGAAAAGAAAATATACTAGTATCAAGTGTGAAAGATGTAAATTTTGTAAGAATAAATGTAAATAAAAAAATATCTGCTTATATATCGTTTTATGATGAACATAAAACATAAAAAAGCTAATCACTAATTAATTCAAAGTAAGTCATAATCTTCCTTCCTTCTTTCCTATAACTATCTTCTATCTAGCAAGTCAAGTCAAAGCTAAGAAGTTATTAATATCAAAGACTTTAAAATTTAATCAAATTTAACTCCAAGTTCCATCATTTTGGAAAAGGCAGAAGAAAAATCCTTGAAGAAGAGTTGTTCATCCTTAGCATAAGCCTCAACCCATTTTCTGAATTCAGGATCTTCAAGAAGAGACATGTCTGCAGGTAACATCATAATTTTTCCAGTAGGATCCTCAAATTGCATAGGACCAGTCCATTTTTTACCTTCGTGTGTTTTTTTTACTGTCCATTTTTCTTCAACTAATAAACGGAAATATTCATTGGAAAATGTTGCTTCTGCAAAGGTCCATGGACCCCAGTAACCAGAGGCATTAGTATGACATCTTCCAACAGCATGAGCACCACATAATGCAACCATTTCTCTGTCATTGAAACCCATTCTACCAAGAATATCGCGAATATGTTGAACATCAGCTTTACGACTGCCGTTGTCAGCATTTGGAAGTCTACCATCTGGGACAGTAGTAGGTTTCTCAGAATCAGTTCTACCTTTTCTCCATGGAACAACAGGTCCACCCATAGCTTCAACAGCAGTAGCACCAGCAAGTGTCCAGATATCAGCATGAGACATACCATGTTTTTTAGCGAGAGCATTTAATGCATCTCTTGCAGGACCAAGACCTGCGTTGCATCCCCAATCAGATTCAGGGCTCATTCTCATATGTGAACCATTGGAACCACCGGTACCATCTTTAGCAGAAAAAGTACCAGATTGATGCCATGCAAGTCTAATAAAAGTAGGAGCAATAGATGTGCCATCATCACGTCTTTCAGCTTCATCATCAATAATCTTAATAATATCTTTCTTTGCTTTATCAGTAGCACTCTCAAATAAACCAAAAAAACAATGAGCAGGTTCTTGTTTTTTTTGCTGGGCCATAGTGAATGCAGTAACACCTACTGCGAGGGATAAAGGGGCAGCTGCCTTGCTTAATACGCGTGGAATAAAGGACATGATTTTGTCTGGAAATTTTTCGGATGATACAAAATAAAAGGAATGACTGTTAGTTAAATGCAATTTGATGAAGTGGATAAATTGAAATCGAACATTTTTAATTAATCAGTATACTTACCTTTGTGATTTTTGTTTTTTATTAATGTGAAATCAATGACAGAAGGATCCCGCAGTCTGTCCTTCAGAATAATGCCAATTTATGACGACCTTTTCTTTCATTCATTTTTACTCCAAATGGATTTGTATTATTGATTTGACATAAGTAATATCCAACCATTATACCAAGATATATACCAGAAAAATGGCTGATATTATTTCTGATAAGGATGTTGATGCTGACCTTATTCATGTAGACCTAACTAAGTTATATGGGGATATCTCTGTGCTAAAAACGACATCAACAGACAATGGAAACAATGGAAACAATGGAAACAATGACAATGACAATGACAATGACAATGAAGAGTGGACAATGACTATGGATACAGTCCCAGATAGTCCTATCATTGATGAATATCGTGGTATAACTCTTATGGCTGGAGAAAAATATGATCATGAAGAAGATCAAGAGCTGGAATCAGGGAGTGTGATTAACATTATTAGTGGTGTGAAAAGTACTAGATCTATTGATAGTAACCCCACTGTTATTCTTCGATTATCTCGTTTAGCAAGCAAGTATACAGTTCATACAGATAAATCAAAGAAAAGTAAAGATGTAAAGAATGAGAACAGATTTTTCGCATTGTTCATTATACTTCTATTCTTTGCACTATTACTCTATCTTGTATTAGTATCCAATTCACATTAATTAAAATTAAAATTATAATTATACTAATATTTATAATTA
>JACKZZ010015221.1_pt1 | contig 19147 bp, 10 predicted proteins | sample 8027871 | NCBI WGS metagenome assembly JACKZZ01 (sample SAMN15724774, study PRJNA655200) | protist metagenome | isolation source: fluorescence activated cell sorting (FACS) single amplified genomes of... | place: USA: West Boothbay Harbor, Gulf of Maine | collected 2000-07-19
CAAGGTTGATGATAATGTTCCAACTACTAGTACTTACATATGCAACGACCGCGTAGAAGCAAAATGTGCTGGGTGGGCAAACTATTTTGCTGGTACAATTACCAAGGTAAATGATGACGGTACATATGATATTTCATTTGATGATGGTGAAAAAAAAAGTGGAGTTCAATTAAGTGAAATTAAGGGTAAAGCTGTTGCTTCATTTAGTGTCCATGACCGTATTGAAGCAAAATGCCCTGGATGGACAAAGTATTTTGCTGGAATTATCACCAGCGTGAATGATGATGGCACGTATGATATTACATTTGATGATGGGGACAAATCGCGCAATGTAACAGAAAATGGACAGAATGGAAAAGTTAGGAAATTACTAGAAAATAACGATAACAATGAAATTTTTCAATACAAAGTAGGTGAACGTGTCCTAGCAAAATGTACGGGCTGGACCAAGTATTTTAAAGGAAATATTAGCAAAGTCAATGGAGATGGCACATACGGCATCAAGTTTGATGATGGCGAGCGAAAAAAATATGTAAAAGCAAAAGAAATGCGTAAAGTAGAAGATCAATCGGAAGCATTACCTGATGCTCAAGATAAAGTAGCAGTTAAAGATAAAAAACAAAAGAAGAAGATGGTGCACAAAATCGATGAAAAAGTTGAAGCAAAGGCGACTGGATGGAAAGAATGGTATGTTGGTGTCATTGTAGGAGTAGATGATATAGCTGGTTTATATACTATTAAGTTTGAAGATGGCGAAACAAATAATACAATTCAAGAATTTCAGATTAGAAAAGTACTGACAGAAACTTATGAAGTCGGAAACATTGTTGATGTTAAAATGAAGGGATGGAAACAATTATATCGTGGTGAAATTGTTTTAATTAATAAAAATAGGACTTATAATATTAAGTTTGATGATGGTGAATTAAAGCGTGGTGTAAAAACAATCGAAATACGCGGCCTAGCTGCTGATACTAAAATTGTAACATGTTCAGAAGAGACTATGGATTTATTAAATGCATGGTCAAAAGACGAAGGCAAGGTTGGAAAATTTATATCAGCAGTAATTGATATGGTTGGTGATGAAGATTATTTACCAAAACTTGTTTTTCAAAAAAGTTTAAGAGAAGATGCAGATTTTCAATGCACAGAGGAGCAAATAGAGGAGCTTTGCGCTAGATTTGCTGATGCCAAAGGTGATCGGGTTAATTGTGTTGATTTCGTTGAGTACGTCCAAACAACTGGACAAGGTCTGCCATCATTATAGTCAGCATGAGTGCGTTAGGCATTTTATGATGAATAAAATTATTTTACCGGTATATGTAATAAATTCTTACCTCATATAAGTTAAAATAAAATTTTATAAAAGATGAGGTACATATCTACTACAAGGGAAAAAAAATATGACCCACCAAGTACCCACCAAGTTGATTCTACTATAATAAATAGTACTTTTTGCACAGGGAAAAATTTCTGAAATCGTTCATACTTTTTTAAAAAAATTATTAAGTATATATCTTTTTATACTAATATAGTGCTATCAAATCAAATAGGAATCTTAGTATACAAATATATATACCTGTGTAAGATTTTATATCATTGTCAATCTCACCACAATTGAAGAAAGAATTCTTCATTTCAATGTGCAATTAAAATTGGATTAAATTGATCACACCACTATTGTAATATTATAATAATAATAACAAAGTCATATTTATTAAAAAATATATTTATAATACGAGGTAATTATTAATCATATAAAAATAAATTCAATAATAATAGTAAGAACTCTTCTTCTTCATAGAAAATCCAATATAGTGTATATGTGTTATCATAGATTTTATTATGTTGCAACTCTTGTGTGTGATGGGTGTAAGAGACTACGGTTTGATGCAACAAACAAGCAACGAATACAAATACTCATATTTATTCATAACTGTAATTTTTGTATACATATACATATATATTTCATACGCATACGCATTAAATTATCTAAACTAACTCATAAATATGTCCAAAGTGGAAAAAACAAGCACTAGCCATAAGTTGGTATCTGCTGATTCTAGTGTGGTCTTTTTAGAGAACATAAAGGAAAAGCATCGAAGGGAAAGAAGAAATTCAAAATTATTACAAGACGAGAGAAGGACTGCTGGAAGATCAAGAGGATCGTCGTTTTCAATTCTAGCTAATGTAGCAACAGCAAAAAAGCGTACCGAAAATAAATATAACAGTATGTTTGTTAATGATGAACATTTAGTGCAAGATGGTGTGCATATTCCAAAAAATTCAACTTGCTGTGGTAAGCCAAACGCTCACGGACGAACACATTTATTTCATATATTGGAAAGCCCTAATATGAGATTTGCAGTTATATTTCTCTTAGCCATTGACGTTTTCTGCGTCTTCATGGAAATAATGTTCTACGATCGTGTTATTCCGCCATCTTTTAGCACAGAAACGCAGCCTGGAACTTTGTATGTCCCATCAAACTACGTCTGTGCCAATAGCCATAGTGTTACTAGTACAACGTTGTTGACAAAATGTTGTAAGGAATATCAATTGCATCTTGGTAGTGCTAGTCAATTTTCAACAGTTGATGCATGCTTTGATGCACATTACAATCGTACAGTATTAAACGGCAATAATCTTCATGCATCATCATCATCAGCATCCAGTGGTAGTAGTCATCATCGGCGATTCCTGTTGTCCAGTAAAGCTCATGCTGCTGCTTTGCCACATTGCTACAGACCACCGCCATCATTTGAACCGCATAGGACACATTATTTCATTGAAAATGTCGTACATTATGTTAGTTTTGCTATTTTAGTATTCTTTGCGATTGAGTTGTTCTGCTCCATTTATGTTTTTGGGTTAAAACAGTTTTTTTGCTCTTGTTATAGAAAGATTGAAAAGGACGATGATGTTGAAGTTATTTCTTATGAAACAAATGCAATGAAAAAGGTTATCACACGGCGTGGTAAAGTGGAGAGTGTAAATAACGCAACAGGTGATATTGATGTAACCTTTGACGACAACGGAGAAGTGGTAAAGGATATTCCAAGCATCGCAGTGCATCATGCTAACGGCGCAAAAAAAGGGAAAATTGTATGGCATCACGTGCCTCATATATTAGACTTCGTTGTTGTTTACATCAGTTTGATTTTTGAAATTATTTACCTAGCAGGTCCTGTTGGTGCCTTGGGTGATGGCAATACAATACAATTTTTGATTTTATTTCGTGCATTGCGGTTTGTCCGTGTAGTACACGGTATTTACGAATCTCGATCAAATTTAAAACACGAGTTAGCGTTAGCAGCAGATTTTGAAAAAGATATACGTTGGTATTTTAATGTAATTGAAGCGGAAATAGCAACAGTGAAAATAACAGAAGTAGACACAGCAGTAAAAGATTCAGAAATATATAAGCTAAAACGGGTTTTAAGGCATATCCGTCAATTTGTATCTGAATATAAGGAGGAGAACCCGGAGGAAAAACATAATATACATCATGATGGTACAGAGCTGTGAAATTTTATTTAAATTAAAATAAGTAAGATACTATACATTATATTTAACACATAATATTATGATATATTGATCACTAATCACAACAAGTATAAAATTTTATTTAAATTAAAATGAGTAAAAGATAAAATATTACCAAGAGTATATAATTATTATACGTATTAATATATATATTATTTTACCTGAGTCAAATAATTTTGTTGTATTTAGGGTAAAAAAAATGCATCATAACTTTTCCAATACAATGTCCTTTCAGAAATGTTCTTCATAGTAGATAAATAATCAAATGTGCTGTGGAATAATATCATGTTTGTTTTCGTGCGGTAAAATATGATATGATAAAATGTATGTGTTAGAATTTTTTTTCGAGAGATTAAAAAGCAATCCAAGAGGCTACTGCTTCTATGATACTTACAATGGCCCAACACCTCTTAATTTCATCGATTTTGCATATTTATATTTTAATGTTAAACTAGTTGGTGAATCATACCAATATTGTTCAACTTGTTTTCCATCAAATGTATTGAACCATGGTGCTGCCATGTTTTCATCGTATCCTGATGCTGTAACATTCACCTTCCCATTATACAAATTCAACATTTCATCAAGAGCTAGCTCAGCCCCAGCTGCATCACTGCAATTAACGCCACGGAATGGAACTTGTTTAATTTCACAATAACGATCCGTTGGACTTGTACCTTCCAAACAAGGATAATGATAACCATACCATGGTATTCCTAAGATTAACTTATCTGGTGATACACCAATATCTAAATAACGTTGGATACCTCGTATTGTACCTGGGTATGGGGCGTTTGCAGACGCTAAACAAGCATCAAAAATTTGTGATCGTGTGTCATAATCCATGACGTATAAAGCATCAGATGCATCAGCTAAATCCATTATTGGATATGAGCGACCATCAATACTATCAGGACTCCATGCAACACATACTGTTACTTGGTAACTTGGCGATATTTTATGTAAAGCTTCACGTGTTCCTTGAATGAGCTGAGCATAATATTTACCCTTCTCGCTTGAAGCTGGTATAGGACTCTCATAGTCAAACGTTATACCATCTACGCCTCTTTCAACAATTTGCGCAACTGTATTTTTAATCCAGACTTCCCTTTCAGTAGTATTTGGTGATAATATTGGAGATGGAGCGCCCATGATAACTTTCACACCGTGCTGGTGAGCTGTACAAAGTTCAGTTTGACTTATCCCCCACGCTAGTGAAGTAATATGTGTCCAATTATAAGCAATAGTATTCGACCCATCTTTGAAACCAAAAAGTTCTTTTTCCCTCAATGGCGTTCCATTATCAATAGGTTTACACCACTCTGGATTTGAGCATGTACAGGAAGGTGTAGACGCTGATGGTTTCCAGTTATCTATAATTTTACGATTTTTCTCTCGGTACTTCCTATTGCTACTGAAAGAATAAGAATTTGTTAGTGTTGCTAGTAAAACAACTATTAATGTAGGCACTGCAACAATTTTCATCATGTTTCCCCCTTTCTCCTTTCGTAATATATATATATATATATATATATGCTAGGATATTTATCGTGGGTTGTGGATTAAATATATATATATACGGTATATATATATATATGCTAGGATATTTATCGTGGGTTGTGGATTAAAAGTTGAGAGAAGTTACGATAAATAGATCGGTATTCTCTTTTATATGAGAACATTGACGTAATTATGTATTATTATATTTCTTACTACTACTACAATACACAAGGAAAAATTTCTGAAATCGTTCATACTTTTTTTTAAATATATTAAGTATATATATTTGTATACTAATAGTTCTATTTTAATGAACGATTTCAGAAATTTTTCCTTGTGTATTAGTGCTGTATAAGAATTAATAATATTTATTATTATTAAAAATAGAAGTAGTTGTTATAACACCACTATATAATGTAGTGCATCATATCCTCCCTCAATGATGAGGTGACAAAATTCAGTTCATTCTATAATTTTTACCTTTTGCTTTCATAATTCAAAGGTTTTTTTTTTACTATATTCTTTAAATCGCTGTTGTGCGCTAGACGATGTAGATGATGATTTTGGCGTTGGCGTTGATATGTTTTCATTGTTACTCCTATGCGGTGGCTGGTATTTTCTGTCATATTGTTGTTCTCGTTGCTGCTGTGACCGATGATGTGGATGATTTTCGTTTTCAAATTGTTTTCTAAATACATCAAATTCATTATGCATACGTTGAAATTCATCGAATATTGTACCACCACCACCAGCCCGATCGCTACTTGTACCTCGATTCGGACCAGCAAAAAAATCTTTAAATATGTCACCCATAACTTCACTTACTATGTCATTATTATTACTACTACTATTGTTATCAGCATTTCGTCTGCCAAAACCAAAGAACGGCTGCATCTTCATATTATGATTATCTTCTTTATCTTCTAAAGTTGATGCCCCATCACGTTTATTTTGATTTCTGAATATTTCAACTGAAGGTTTCCCCGGACATTGTCTACCAATCATTACACACCACACAAACAGTTTGTTAGACATGATTACGTTATTATTATGATTTTTTTAATGGGTGGAATAAAGAGAGAACTTACCTAAAGATTCTACGAATAGTTTCGCAGTCATATTTTCCATTTACCATAGAACAACTAGACGACTCAGAGGTTGAATAGAAACATTCAGGGTGATCACACTGGTCTTTTTCCAGCACTTCTGTTTCTGTTGTAGCAGTACTCATCGATAAAAAATGCCGCCACTTATTTTTCGAGGAAACGATAAAAATGGATGTCACAGTTCAATCTATTCTAAACAACTGAGAAAGTACAACAAGAAGATGCAGACCAGAATTATAGAATAATAAGAAACATTCTATATATTATTTTGTTATTATTGAAATTTATTGTAGTATTATTATTATAATTTATTTTTTATTTATTATTCATATTAATTTTTTAATAATGATGTTCCATATTATTTTTTTTAATTTTATCAAGCTACTTCTTAAACCAAATGTTGAAATGGTGGTCAAGTAGCGTGCTGAACCAATTACGTATCCAACAGTCCTTCTTTCACAATCCAATTATAATTGCGGATTAACATGTCCTTCAATGGCCTTGGTTTAAAATTTAAGACATTTATGGCTTTTAAACTATCTGCAGATTGATTTTGAATAAGTTTAGAAACCATGAGTGGCGAGCCAATTACTTTTTTTTTAATTCTAAGACAACGAAAACATGGAATGTGTAGACACCATTCATTCCATTTTGATAAAAATTTGAGTACTACAGTTGGTACACTACTTGTGGGCCCCGGGTAGCCAACAAGCTCACCAATCATATTTTGCATATTTAAGGCAGTATCATTTGTTCCTCCAACAATATATTTTTCACATTTTTTACCATCTCCACTTGTTGCAGCATTAATAAATACTAATGCTAAATCTTGGACATCAACAAAAGAAGATGCCCCGGCTAATCCTGGCATGTTTCCTTTAGACTGATACATAACTTTAAACAAAGCCCCCCAACCACTTTCATTAAATCTACCAAAGACTGTGCATGGCTGTATAATCACACCACCATTAATTAACCCCTTTTGAACATGTTCAATTAACAATTCTTCACCTACAGAAAATATTGTAAACATAATGACTTGTTAGAGATAAATAAAAAAATTTAAGAGTTCATTGTATACAAAAATAGAGAGAAAAACATACATCGTAATTTCGATTGACCGTATGGCCAAGCAATATTCTTTGCACCAAGACAACAACAAAATTTATGGTCCACTGGGGTATCAACAACAGATACAGTTTCTTCGTTTACATTAGTACCAGGAGGTAAAATACCATAACTACTCCATGAGGAACAATAAATTAACCTTTCTAAATTTAATGCTTCACAAGCCGACAACACATTTTTCATTGATAACAAATTCAGTTGTACGTGTTGCTGTGCCCCTTCATAAGAGAAACCAGGTGGTGCTACAGCTCGATGTTCGTTTACAATGCTTTCCCTTACGTGGCATAAATGAAACATGTATCTAACATCTTTTGGAACTAATTTTATAAAATCATCTTTATTGCACGTTAAGGTCCCTGCAACAAATGTAAACAAATGTTCATCATAGTTATCAAGTTTTAAAATGTTTTTAGCATGTTTTGAGTTTGGTCGGTGCAGTCCATAGACCTTCCATTTTTTCCCTAACAACTCGTCAATTAAATTAAGACCCACAAAACCAGTTGCACCAGTTACAAAACAAACCTTTTCAGTCGGTGGCAATGTCATACAGGCTTGTGATTGGTATTTAATAGTTTCAAGTCGGTCAGAGATAAAATCGACACAGAGAAGAGGTGGTTCGACTGATGATGATTGAGATAAATAGTAATAATGAATTCAATTTTTTAATTTATTATATACATCTCGGGAAAAAAAAAGAGTACAATTTGAGTATACTAAAAATATACGTTTGATAGGGAACAAAAAGTGTTGAAGGGTGCTGAAAGATCGACTTTTTTAGTCGTTTCTTAGCTGGGAGTACGCCATTATAGGACTGTATATGACATATGGCCAAGCACAGCATGGTCTCCTATACGAGGATTGTACAGCAAGTATGATATTTTTCAGAATTGTAGCACTCACCGACTCAGTCTCCTCTTTACTGATGCATATTAATATATTTATTTAATTTAATGAGCAAGAAAATAATATATATAATCAGTAAGAACATAATACACACACACACACACACACAATTAATGAGTAAGAAAATAATATATGTACATATTGTTAATTATTTACAATGATGAATATGGTAACGCTGGGAAATGTTAACAATCGGGGGCAAGAGGGTGAATATTCAAAGCATGTATCAAGGATTGATGAAAAAAGTGGTGTATTTTCAAATAACAATAATAACGGTAGCTTAGGAAGGCTTTCTATAATGCATAACAAAAAGGGTAAAATGTTTTTAAATCCGTTGTTTAATAATGTTAGGGATGAAGCGACGGAAACGGATGGTGGAAAGAAGAAGAAGAAGAAAATACAAATAAAAGTGGAACAGAAAACTAAGAGGCTATCTTTCGCAGAAGAGCATTTAGGGATTAATTGTAAAATTAAAACGGTGTTGATTCTAATAACATTGATATTTATAGGATTGCTTTTTGTTATGATATGTTTGCACATATTAAACGATGTATATATAGAAAATCATAAAATGGGGTATTTCTGCATCATCATTGCATTTATATTATCGATGCAACGTGTGATTAACATGTACGAAGAAACTAAAAACCTCCCTGGAAGTTGTGTTAGTTTAAAATTGTCAATGTTTCTATATTTCGTACTTTTCTTGTTTGCAATTACGAATCCAACAATAGAAGAAGCGAGGGGAGGGAAATATGAGAAAATAGAAAAACCGGAAATGGATACAAAAAAATGTCTTATCATTACTCGTATGTAATTTTTCTCTTTAATCTTGTAAAATATTAATCTAACCACTTTTATCAAATACTATTCTAGATTCTGAAGGGTGGAAAAGTGATTGTATGGCGAGAAAGTTTAAGTACCCTACGGCAATTAGTATACATCATGAAATTGAAGGCACAAATATTTCAAACTCGATGGAAATACTTCATAAATTTGATAAAATGGTACATTTCTCCATGTCCATGATTTCGAACGTGATAGGTGGGCATTTAAGAACACAGAAATGCCAAGAAGCTATAAACGCTGTATTATGCGCTATAATTTTTCGTCGGTGTGATGCAACTTGTACTGCTGCACATTTTTGCTCTGATCGGTGCAAGCTGCTGGAAGAACATTGTGACGGTGGCTCTGCAATAAAATTCAAAGAACACATGGTGGTAATTGCTAGCACTTTGAAAGAAGAAGACAATCCAATGCGAACTGCAATTTACGAAATGGCTTCTGAATTTGTAAAAACAAAGGAAGATGAAGTACTTCTTTCAAGATTGTTTGATCATGTTTTAAATACGATATCAGACGATGCGTTTTTATCTTGCATGGGAAGCAAGAAATGGGATGCTGGCGAAAATTCTCATGAATGTTTCGACCCATTTACTTTCAAATTTAGGAAAATAAATCAAGATAAATATAGTAATAAAAAAATTAGTAGCCAAAACTGTGGGGATGAAAAATTAAAAAAGTTTGAACAACGTATGAACAAGTACAAAAATCAAAAGGATATCTTTGCAACAACAGAAAAAAATAGAATTTTCTCTAAACTTGTTACATTTATTGTTTCTTTAGTTTTCGTTCTAGTAATATTTATAATTATGATAGTTTCCAGTATAAAATATATGGCTTAAAAAAAAAAAAAGAAACAAAAGACTAATTTAGAGCCTCTTCGAATGCTTAACAGCGACAAACCAAAATTATTATTTTGTTTCTTACTGTCTTTCCTTCTCGGAGCAAGTTTGTTTTGGCATGGTATAAGATATGAGGAAATGGTTGTGAAAACGAAAGACGACAACGCCGAAAAAACATTGGGGTATATTTGGACATTTCTATTTTACATAATTTGTTTATTAATGTTTCAAAATGCATTTGTTCAAATATCTAGTGTTGTTAGAGGTATCATATTTTTAAAACTCGATGTTAAGGATAGCAGAAAAACAAATGCTAGTGATGAGTGTAAACCATCTGTTGTGGAAAAGATCAAGGAAAACATTGCTTCTACATTTTCCAGAATGCAAAATATGTATGAGTCTTTGTTTGGAATTAAGAGAGGAAGATATTTCTATTATTTTGTATCTGTTTTAGAACTTGTTGAAATATTAATTCAATTTTTTAATTTTCAAGAGTCGTGCAAAAACTCAAATTTATATTACATATGTACTACAGTAGGGTTGATGCTAGTCAACTCTGTAGTAAGTCCCTTATTATTGGTTATGTGGCATAATCGAAAAGATATAACTGTGCCAAATAATATACAAATTACACGAAAAATAGTCATTTATTCAGTCGACTCGTTATTAGATTTATCGTATTTTTTTAACAATTTATACCGTGGTGGCGAAAGTGTCAGTAGTCTCAATTCAGAGTTGTTTTTTAATATGGCTCTTCTATTTCCTGCTGTATCACTAGCATTGCGCATTATGGAAGTTTCAGATGCAATATTGTACGAAGAAGAGAATGCGATTGATGAAAACAAATTTTCATTTAAAACAATGTTTGCCAAGAAAAGAAGGCAGGAAAAACGTAACCATAAACAAAGCGAGTCGCGTACTTATTTTGACATTACAATTCTAGCTCAAAATGTTTTATCCAGCATGATAATTTTACTTGGAATCGTTGGAACAATATTACTCACAATAAATTTGTCAATAACATATGCAAAGTGCGACAAAGAATTCACATCTATATTATGGAAAAGTGCATTTCCAAAAAAGATGTTAACACGTGGTTTGTTCAAAAACCCAACATGTGGTTATGAACACATTATTTCAATCGATTCAAATAATTCCAAGATTGTATCGCTCCCGGAAGCGTTAGGAAAATGCAAAAATTTGAAAATATTGTATTTGGAAAATAACAACATTAGTAAATTACCAAGAGGTCTTTTGCTTCTACAAAATTTGGAGTCTGTGTCGTTTAATATGAATCCCGTCTATATGAGTTTAAATATTGACCAGATGGATCTACATGATCGCAAGTACAGATTTCCTACAAAATTTCTTTGTGACCATTTATCTTCTTTAAAATATTTAAGTGCAAGGAATAACAACATTAAAACCATTCATGCATGTATTAAAAACTTTAGGAATCTGTTGGCACTTAATTTAGAAAACAATAACATTGTTAAGGATGGATTGCCTAATGCAATTTTAGGTTTATTGAATGCTAAGTTTCACTTCCGGAATAATCCAGTTGCGACAAATTTATCCTGGAGAAAAAGAGGTTTGAAAGATCTGACATACGCTGAAAGTAAAGTTACTGGAGTTTATGATATCAAATCCGCTTTAAATTTTTCCATATCTCATTTTAAATGCAGTTTGAGGAACTTAGATTTAAGTGAAAACGACGGGTTGAATGGAATGGATGCTTTGAGATTATTAGATAGTCTATTTAATTTAGAAGTATTAAATATTTCAAAAAGCGGGATCAAAAATATATTTGGACAAGATAAAGATATAAAACACAAGGCTGACCAACTTGGAATCGACAGATGGAAAAAATTACGAGTACTTGATATCAGTAATAATGAGCTAAGCAAAATTGATAGTAGTTTTGCTTTGTACGTAGAGATGCATTCGCATGTATCGTTTATGCTAAACAAAGTGAAGTTAGATACCGTGCATTGGCCTAAGCGGGGTATGAAGATCTTTCCAAAGCGAATAATGGATAAACTAAAAACCACTTTATTGTGGATTCAAATTGAGGAGGTTGCTGCAAGTCTGAATTTTAAATTGCCACTAGATTATTTTTGTGGATTTAAGAAATTATCAGCACTTCGATTACAAAATTTCCTTTTTTCCAGCCCGGTATCTTACATTCCACTATGTTTCCAAATGTTTGGAACGTTATCTTTGATTGATCTGCAAGGGGGGCCATTTAATTTTACATGGCCTAACAGTTTTAAAAAACTTACATACTTAGAATTGAAGTTAGGCACTCCAGCATATTTGAATAGTTCGTTTACAAATCTTAAAGTGGGCTCAATTTTTGATAGTAATTTATCATTGCCATTTACCCGTATCCAATTACTAGATTTAGGTATAGATGATAAAATGCCGCACATAGACGATGCCAAATTTCCCGATTTGATATATTTTGATATCTCGAGGTCTAATGTAGTTGGTACTTTACCAAAGTATAACTTAACAAAATTAAGTAGCTTTAGAGCTATGGAAAATAGACTTGAAGGAAGCATACCACTTTCTTTACTATCAAACAAAAACTTGCAATATGTGTATTTAAATAATAACATGGGATTGAATGGAACTCTTCCTGAATTGCCTGAGAGTAAAACATTTGAGTGTCTAAGCCTTCATGAAACAAGTATTCGGGGTTTTATACCAAGTGTTTACATAAAAAACATAAAATCACTTCTCACTGTACCTTATAAAGGTTTTAATATATCCAACTTGGTCAAGGATATACCGAGTACACGTGTCGGTAACAGTTGGCACTATGGTAATTTTATGGTGTGTGAGGGTTTTGAAAATTCCAATATGATCGCTTGTCACAGACATGGCAGCGAAGGAAATTGCTACATACAAATACCATATCTTGAATCTTCATCAAACAAACCTACGCCAGCTGTAACGTCACCACCATTCAAAGAAAACACTACAACTCAAAGTCAAGATTGCAAGGAATTATTTGGGGTTTAGGTATCGTGGTATCGTGGCCCTGGTGAAGATTTATATGGCTGATGGGATTATTGTACCCCTATAAATGGCCAATGGTATGCATGCGTGTTGGATTGAAAAACGAAAGATTGGTGCATTGCCCAAAAGAAAGGTGAGAGGCTGGATACAAAGGATTTTGCACTGCATAAATAATTAAAACTTGCATCGTCGATGATGAATACAATAGAAAGTCGTATTAAGAAGATGCTTGAAACTGCTGTTTTTTGGCATGGTTGACCTGTTTTGAGAGTAAATGATGAATGACTTATCAATTATAGGTATTGTTAATTTTAAACCCTATTCTCTAACCCCACCATTGGCCCTTAGCCCATCAGGGTATAAAATTTTATTTAAATTAATGAGTAAGAGCTTATTATATACTGACTTGTATGTGTGTATAAAGTTTTATTTATAACTTAATTGAGTAAGAGCACATATTATTATGTTATTATTAATTTTAATGAGATTTACTAAACTGGCAAAACTGCTCGAGTATTTCGTCTTCTGTCACGTAAAATTTTGCGTTCTTTTGAATTTGCAAATGGCACAGTCTTTCCTCTTGCGTTATAGGCAGTTGGTTTAGCATGCAAAATTAATAAATTCATAAATGGCATTTTTAACACAAACCATGGCAAACATAACCATCCATATAAACATTTAATCCAATAAAACAATGTTAATGAATTTGGCGCATTTTGAGTCATAACTATCAAAACACCAACAATAATGCATACAATTAAATCATACACTAGCCAATACGATAATTTATGTATACCACGTAAATTTGCTTTATTTTCGCCTTCAATAATATGACGTACACCTTTCGCTTTTGTAAATGGTAAACAAAGGACAGCAAACCAACTAAGACCAACTTGAATGCCAAACCATAATGCTTGGAACATAAAACCTTCCGTTGTTCCTGGACCGTTCGCTAAACATTTCGTTTCTTTATCATTTGGGTCAACACACTGAATGTATTGGTAAATACCAATCCATGATGGTAACAAGCCAACTGCAATTACTGCGCTAGTTTTTACTTGTAAAATAAATTTAACAACTTGAAACGTATCACATTTATCATGCAATAAAAACACTACAAGCCACCACGCTTGTGATACACCAAAGATGGGCAAATGTGAAATAATCATGATAAACCACCATGAAAATTGTTTCATTTTTGCCCATAAACTCTTGTCATGTGGATATAATGTATGTAATATCCAGGCACGTATATATGAAATCGGGTTTGGACAACAAAGTGGGTTTCTTTTTGCCATGATATCATCGGCGACGCTTTGATCTTTCCCAGCCCATGTCCCTTGTAGTTGTTGCTCAACTTCAACTTGGACCTCCTTTATTACATCCCGCACTATACTTGCAATACCCTGTTTAACAATTCCTGGCATATCAGGATCAAGGACAGCTGCGTTAACAACTTTGTCTCCAACTTTTTTTAAAGCTGTTGTAGCAACACTTTTTGCTAAGTTTAACGATGCATCTTTTACTTTGTTTTTAACATCAGATGCTTTATCAATTGCGACAGTTTTTACAACAGCTGCTTTGTCCTTAGCATCCTCTGACAATGCACGTGCTTTATCTTTCGCGGTATCAGCAACATTTGAAACAACATTAGTAGCTTTTTCAAAACCTGCTTTCAGTGAGTTCATTGTTGTCCCCACCCCTACGTTTATAATTACTTTAAAAACTTGCGTATATATGTATGTTTACTTTGGACGCAGAATATCTAGTTCGTGTACGATGTAGATGATAGATGAATAAACAGTTATTATTTCATTGTATTATTTCATTTATACATTCAATTGATGTCGTTGGCATCGATGCACATTCATTAATAGTAGTACACTCTATATTATTATTTTTTATGATGTGATGATGGTTGTTTTTATAATTATTAGTCGTAATTACTATTACAACACTATGATAATACATATACGAGGGGTATAAAATAATCATACCAGGCATAATCATAATAATAATATAATAACGTAATTTAAACAATTTCAATAATTAATTTTTTTTATTTATTTTTACTATGTAATACCGTATTACTGTATGTGTTGAGCGTTGATGAACGTTGCACACTGGCACAGTCATTAGCACTGTAAAAATTTTTTGGTACAAAAAACAAATTTAAGGTCGCCACTTTTTTTGAAATCTGGACCCATAATTTGATAGGAATAAAAAAAAAAAATAATTTCAATAATTTCAAAATAATAAATTAATAATAATAATAAAATTAGTAATAATAATAATATACTTGATGAAATAATAAATAATAATAAAATAATAATATAATTGCACAATTATAATAATAATAATAATAAATAATAAAAAAATAAATATATAATAAAAAAATTATTAATAATAATAACCAATTCAGCACAGCAATGGACTCTCGTGTCATGTCTGCTCGTCTTCATGATAAACATAAGATATTAATATACTATTCCACAAATACAATACCAACCGCATTAGTATAGAGTCCCAATATATATATAACAGGATGCTTCTGGAGAATGGTAGGAACTATGGAAAATTAGCAGGCTGCGTTTTGTCATTGTCATTTATACTTTTTGTGTTATTAGTTGTGTTACCACGTCAGTTGCAACAAACTATTTTTTCAACTACACCTGGTTCGTATAATTATAGAACGTTGCATGGTAAAAGAAAGTGTTATCACGGACATTGGTTTAATAATAAATGGGTTAATTCAAAGGAATGCATCATTATAAAATATTCCCCTAGAAAAGCGGCAAGTTGTCTACACAAGCGCTTTCAACGTATCATCATGATTGGGGATTCTGTCCATCGTGAGTTATTTTGGAATTTTTATTATTTTTTTAAGTCACTTGATAATGTTCAGCATAGCAAGGGCAATAATTATATTGATCATCAAAAACGACACGAGTTCCATACCCATGAGCGCTGGAATGTTTCCATATATAAACGCTTTAAAAGCGACAAATTTACAAATTTTGAAGACCAAGATTTGATTGTAAAAAAAAACGGCAAAGTACAATTTTCTATTCGATTTGTATATGCATCTAACGCAATTGATTACACTAGTCGGTGTAAGTCAATTTCTAAATGGTTTTTTCAATGTTTAAAAACATTAGAAAATATCTTAACATCAACATTTGAAGATGAAAGGTATAGAAAATCAATAATATACACAGCAAAAAAATATGCAAATAGGAAATCATCGAACAATTTTCGTGGCCATCATATTGATTCTGAGGATGATAATGGTAATACTCGTAAAAAAATAGAAAAAGAAATAGAGCATCAAATATTTGGCTCCAGCAAATTAGCATACTCAGATATCAAAGAAGAGAAGACGGCCTTGTATTTTAACACAGGCTTATGGGACTGGCGCACAGGTTTGCTTCCAAAGGAATATTACAACAATTTAAAAAAGGCATTGACGAATACAAAAAATTCTTTTAAACTCTATGATACTGTAATATGGCGCACTACAAGCGCGGCCTGGCCATCAAAATTTATGAAAGAATCAGAATGTAAAAGTAAAGGCAAAAGTGACAAAAGACCATGTAGCGTGCATACTGGTGAAATATACAAGATGAACGAACTAGCCACGCCATTAATTCAAAAGTATGGATTCAAAACGCTCCCAAGTTGGGAAGTAACAAGCACACGCCCTGATTTATCATACGACGGGTTGCATTTTCGTAACAAACGATGCAAGAATGTAAATACAAATAATAATAATATTAAGAAACGCGATTCAAATGAAAAGAACAACAATAATTATAAGAAGGATAAAAAGGAAAATAGATTGGTATCATCGTGCCATGATAAATTAAATATAGTAAATCATGTCTTAAATAATTTTTTTTTCAATGAATTGTGCACATAATTAAGACGTACCAGTTTCATTCTACGCGAGTAAGAGCGTACCTGTAGTTATTAATATGTTGCCCATAACAGAAGTATACGTCAAACGAACTCACATTGGGATAATTAGAGCTCTCAATTAGCAGCGGTTTGAAAAAAAATCCAATATTCAAAATGTTGGAAAATTGTCTTAAATTTCATAAAATATCTCTACATATATGTTGTTTTGTTTTTTTGATTGTGAAATAGAAAAATATCTTAGAAAATAAATTATATACGTGTAGTACACAACTTTTTTATTAATATATTACCAGTAATATTTTTATATACAGAGTGTATAAAAAATCACGCAAAACCCGGACTCAGAATTTAGACATTTTGTCTTCCGCTGAGTCGCCTTCATACGAATATTAACTTATACCCCAAAGGTAGTAAATTTATCCTAGGTGTAGGTCTAGTCGATGAAAATTTCACATTCAAATATATATAAATGAGTAAGAATTAATTATATATAAATAAATGAGTAAAGAATTAATTATATAATATATACATGCTAAAAATGACGCGACAGTTCCAATGGGGAGGTTTATCGGCCACACCCCTAAGTGACAATACGTTTTCGCCTTCAATACAAAGTAGTTGTTCTCAACGGAACGAAGAATATACAACCGATCGTAGGGGTATTACAGCTATGGAGTGCCATCATGCTGAATACAGAACATCAATTCATGAATTTATGAAAGTCAGTTTGGTTCTGAACTTGTTTCAGGGTTCCCCGGAACACCCTGTTGACCTTCTATACATAGGCACAAAATGCAAGCTACCAATTGTCCGTCACCGTTTACAACGCCTGTTTAATCGAAAATTGATCGATACTATAGTTCAATTTGATGCATACCGTTTGCTGGACCCAAATATTGGTACTCCAGGCAATACTACCATACAGCCAAAGGAAATACAACGCGCATGGGATGAGGGAATCTACGACCCAGTGCATAGAGATATCCCACTAATTCTACGACATCGAATTCCGCCAATTAACAATAAACGCTTGCAAAAGATGGTCCTAAGGTTCGGCAAGGGCAAGTCAGGTTTGGCATTAACCACCATACCGGCTCGCCCATACTCCTACAACCAAAATTTGATAATGAATTCCTACGCGTATAGTATGCAATTCAGCAACCGTCTACTGGGTACAATTACGATACCGGGTGCCCCAAATCTAGCTCCTATTGATGGGGTTGCGCCTGTGATATGCCCGTTTGGTTGTGATCATGCTGATATGAATGGTGGCAAACATGCATTTACATGCAAAAAACTAGGCCGCCATGTACAATGCCATTCCCTCGTCGAAGATGCTGTAGCACTGATGATAGCGGACGCGTTGGCAATACCAATCAAACAAGGTTCGGCGACAGTCGTTTTGGCGGACGAGAAACGACATGATGCACGTAACAATTTACGTACGACTATCCCAATTACACCACATGTTCACAAAGACGATGCACCTAATACTAACGGCAGAACATTCGGTGACATTTTAGTTGTACAGAACACATCGCTACCCACCACTAAATTCCCGACAAATAGGGATTGTTTTATAGCAGACAACACACCAGCACGCGCAATAGCCGCCCGATACACGAACATGAGCATATTATGGAATGAGGCCCTGGAAACTTTCCTGAGGCATCTAACTGACGGTACTTCCGCCGGTGCATCATACTTCTTTGTTGACGTACATATTTCTGCCGGTACATCGTCCAACATCGAAAACACATCGAGATCAAAGCTTGTTCAATACGACAAGGCATGGAACCAATTTCGGAATGAGACTCTACCTTCTAACCCGGACAAATACCAACATTTAATGACGCGCTACCACCAAATAAATCATTCTCGGAACGGTCAGCCAAAGGTCCATATTTTTGGCATAAACTACGATGGTTATCTGGACTCGCATGCACGTGATTTTATGTTTGATTTAGCGTGTATTAAATACCCTACCGATCCCAATAATCGGAGCTACAAACCTAGCCGTGCCCGATGGATTTCCCACTATGCCCGTCAAATACAGTTATCAATTGCGAACGGTGCGGCTCCGGCGATATCATATACCATGCGAAATTTGACGTCTGACCTATCGCGAACCGCATTACCACCTGACTTGGACTCGTGCATTCCGGCATTCCAATTAAATAACACCGTCCTCTCAGAACGTCACCCTGACAGCAGTGCTTATGAATCCCTTGACGCAACGGGCAAAATAGTTATACAGGCAACACCGGCATATCATCTTGAAGCCAGTGAGTCCGCTGATTTGCCATATCGTGATCGAATAGATTTATTAAGTACTGG
>JACKZZ010017857.1_pt1 | contig 19145 bp, 14 predicted proteins | sample 8027871 | NCBI WGS metagenome assembly JACKZZ01 (sample SAMN15724774, study PRJNA655200) | protist metagenome | isolation source: fluorescence activated cell sorting (FACS) single amplified genomes of... | place: USA: West Boothbay Harbor, Gulf of Maine | collected 2000-07-19
ATGATACAATAGACGCTGAATTAGAAGAATGTAAGACAACAATATTAAATTCATTTAATATTACAGATATTAAAGGTAAAGGTATTGTAACATTAACATCAAAAAATACAACAATAAGTGGTGAAACTATTGTTATACAATTTGATTGTCAAGATGAAGCTGATAATGAAGTAGATAACATGGAAGCATTTGAGAATTTAAGATCAACATTAACAGATACAATGGAAGATGAAGAAATTGGTAATGGTAATGGTGATGATAATGATGAAGATGATTCATTAAACTTTGGTATCAATTTTACAGTCACAATTACTAAAAATGATACTGGTAATCAAATATTAGTAGATTGTGTTGCAGGTCAACAAATTCAGATAAACAATATTCAATATCTCAATGCCAGTGCTAATGCTAATGCTAATGCTGATGATGAAGAAATAGAAGCATATGGTGGACCAGTTTTTGATCAATTAGAAGAATCATTACAAGATGCTTTTTATGATTATCTTGAAGATCGTGGCATTAATGATGATATGTGCTTTTTTGTTCTTACATATAGTGGATATAAGGAACAACAAGAATATAAATATTGGTTAAATAATTTATTGCAATTTGTTGAAAAGAAATAAAGAAAGAAAGGGAAAGGAAAGGAAGTGAAGTGAAGTGAAGTGAAGTGTGGTAGAGAGGCTAGGCCTCTGGGGGCTGAGGCTAGGCTGCTGATATCACACTCATGAACGGTAGGGTTGTGCAAAGTAGGATAAGTAGGGTAAGTAGTGTAAGGAGTCGAAGTGGGAGTGGTAGTGGGAGTGGGAAGGAAATGTAAGAGATGTAAAGTAATAAATAAAGACGGGTGAACACCAACACATAGACCTACATCTGCATCTACATCTGCATCTACGGCTAATGGCAAGTTTATTGCAATGGAAGTAAGGAAATAAGTAAAATCTCTACTTATAAAATAAAATCGTAGGTTCTCTTACTACTACTATTACTATTACTATTGCTATTACTATTGCTGTTGCTACCGCTATTGCTACCGCTATTGCTATATGTTTCTGTTATGTTTCTGTTTATATCTGCGTGACCTTGTATGTGCCTGTCTACTCCACAGGACATCTCCATCTACATCCTCATCTCCTGTCACCAGTAAGTAGTGAGGTTGAATGTGAGCATGAGCATGAGCTCTTCTCGTCTTGGAGTATAATATGTTCCAGTGCCAGCCAAAACAAGCCAATATGAAAATAAATGTACAAATGGTTCTCTCTCTTCTATTCCTCTCCACTTCTCTTCTTTCTTTTCCTCTCCTCTTCTCTTCTCTTCTCTCTGTCTGTCATGTTAAGTTATGCTCTACAGTGGTCTCCCCTTAGCCCACATTGTGTTCACACTTCCATCACACTACACTACACTACACTACACCACCTTACCTGTAGTCTAGATTTTCCTTTCGCCTAGCGCATACCAGAATTCCTTTGTGAACCAAGTCTGCTTTGGCCTTGAGTGTTCACCCCAGTCTTACGTCCATATCCCCCATGTCCCCCATTACGAGTATTACTGTTGTTATTGTTATTATTAACAACACTACCACTACCAGTAATGCTTAGGGCAACATCAACGCATAGCATCATATGATCCGAAGGATAAACAGCAGATGGTAAGCCTCTGCCAGATTCTGGCACTATTTCTTGTTCAGTTGGTATAGCCGCAACTGACATCAATCGTATGCGCATTGGTGAGTAGAGCAAGTAATCAAGTGTACCTGTGAGTAAGTGAATGAGTAAATGAGTAAGGTTAGTAATTATTGCCACTGTTACTCCTACAGCTAGAGTTACATCTACATCTACATCTACAACTAGTGAAAGGAAAGGAAAGGAAAGGAAAGGAGAGGAAAGGAAACACAATCCACATAACATATACCAGTATCAGTACCATTGCCAGTACCATTGTCAGTAGCATTGCCAGTACCATTGCCAGTAGCAGTACCATTGCCAGGGTTAAAACAAAACAAAACAAAACAAAACAAAAACAAAGCAAAACTTACCTTTCCAATCCCAAGTGAAATTAGTATAGGGTGGTTCATGTCCCAATGCAGTTTGCATAGCAGAAGCTAAATCTAAACTATGATAAATTTCACTTTGATCTGGTAATATACGAACATTATCTTCTTCATCATCAAGTTCTGGATGATGTCTAGTTAAACAACCTTCTGTAAGTAATTCATGTACGGCAGATTCTGGTTCACTATTGAAATCCCCACATACTATTAATGCTAAATCTCTTTGTATTGCAAATTGTTGCAATTCATTTGTTAATGCCATTGTTTGCCATAATTTTACATCTGGACGATTAACATTGGAATATAAATGTGTATTAACTATACATAAATGGGATAATTGTCTTGGTGGTCTTACCTGTTTGTGTTTGTTTGTTTGTGTTTGTTTGTGTATGTGTATGTGTTTGTGTGAGTTTGAGTTTGAGTTTGAGTTTGAGTGTGAGTGTGAAGAGGAAGGGTTAGTGACTGCTAGTGATAGTGAACGTGATAGTGCTGAGGGCTAATGCTAATGCTTACGATGACATGACATGATAGGAAAGAACACACAACACAGTCAAGGCACAGTCCATGTATATGTACATATAAATATACATATAAATATACACATGCTACGATACGATACGATACGATACGATAGTTCCCACTTACCCCATGTTTTGGGATAACTTCTAATACAACAATTTGTGCAACATTATCTTTACTTAAACGATTAATATATTTTCTTTCTTCATTACTATCTAATCCCATATCGCTAATTGCATGCCTTGCTAAATCATTAAATTCTATTGTATAATGTTCAGTCATTGAAAATTTTGCTAATTTCCAAAATGTTGCACATCCATCTACTTTACCGTATTGTCCCTGTGAGTTGAGTTGGAGTTGGTTGTGAGTTGGTTGTGAGTTGGTTGTGAGTTGGTTGTGAGTTGGTTGTGAGTTGAACAGTGTGAGCGTGTGGGTGGTTAGTGTTAGTGTGGGTGGTTAGTGTTAGTGTTAGTGACTGAATAACTGATAGTGATAGTGTAGTAATACTGATAAAAGAAGAAGAAGGACAAAAAACAGTACATACACAGCACAGCACAGCCCAGCCCGGTGACACTACACTACTACTACTGCTACTACTTCTACTTCTACTTCTAAGTCTACTTCTACTTCTACTTCTACTTCTACTTCTCCTTCTCCTTCTGCTACTTACCATACTTTCTCTTGATTTGCTTTTAAACAAACCATCGAAACCAAGATCATGCATAAATGGCGACAAATGCATTTCAAAGTGGTCCATTTGTACTTCCTGGAGGCATACAATGTCCCCTTGCATTGCTTCAATTTCTTGTAAAATGAGGGATCTGTGTAAGTGAGTGAGTGTGAGTGTGAGTGTGAGTGTGAGTGTGAGTGTGAATGTTAGTGGAAGGGTTAGTGACTGCTAATGCTAATGCTAATGCTAGTGCTAATGCTAGTGCTAATGCTAATGCTAATGCTAGTGCTAGTGCTGGTACTAGTGCTGGTGCTAGTGCTTATGATGATATGGGAATGATAAGTCAATGCATGTCACTTTGTTATTTCGCTACGCCGCGCATAGTGATGTTAACACTTCGCAGCACTCCCAAGCATCACAAGGGGGAGAAGAAGGAGGAGAAAAGGAATGCAAGCTAACTAATATGTATATGTATATGTATACGTATACATATACATATACGTATATGTATACGTACCTACGATAAGGCCATGATAGAAGCCAACTATCAGCATAAGGGTATGCTTGTTTAGTTGCATATAATTCAGCCAAAATGTTATATGATAAAATACGAAATTTGATAGTACCTGGAGATACAGGTTGTTGCCCTTGTTGTAACTGAACTGGGATCATATTTTTTTTAGTTGTCATTCTAGGTGCAGATAATACAGGATCTGTATAGATGGTCATAGGTCCATAGATAATGGAATCATTAGTTTGGGATAACGCAGTAACACTTATCATTAACACATGTCCCACATCCTCCTCTGTTGGAACGTAAGTTGCTTCACTACCTACATGTTCCCATTGGGAAGGATCATCTGTACTAACACCAGCATTACCATTACCATTGCCACTACCACCAGTGGCAGTACTGTTCTTGGAGTCTTCTTCACTACCAGTACCAGTACCGGTTTGACCTTTACCACTAGGGGTATTACTATTGGGATTGGGTCCCTTTCTAGGTGTAGTATTATCTTTATAATTAGCTGTACCAACACCACCACTAGTACTATTACTATTACTATTACCACTACCACTGCCACCAGGAGGTGAGGAAGTGATAGGATGAGACTTGCAATGGTTTTTCCAATCATTCTGAAAACAGCTTTTAGTACAATACATTGATTCATATGCTTTTAATCCATTACGATAACATACTGCACATTGTAAACTATGTGTATCACCTAAACTAACGCGTGACCATGCAGGTGGATTCCAATTATTTTGTCTGTGTATTTGTTCATGTTCGTGTTTTTATTTTTTATTTTTGTTTTTTTGCATGTATGATGTGGTTGTAAGTGAGAAAGAGAGATTAGGTTGGAGTTAGACAGATGCAACATATAGAAAGAGACAGGAATAGTAACTTTTACTTGAACATGCTTCTACTTCTAACTTCTACTTCTACTTCTACTTCTACTTCTACTTCTACTACTACTTACCTGGGACAATTTTCGTTTAAACAATTTGCCTGCCTTGGTGATCTCGCCCAGTGGTATGTAAAATAATGTGGATTAGCGTCCATAATTTTTGCTCTTGTAGCATTATCTGTTTGTCCACCACGTAAATAACAATGTACATTTGGTGTTACTTCACAACCTTGTAATGGACGATCAGACCTTAAGGTCATCTCATACCTCATACCCGGTATACTCTCAAAACCAGACATATTTGACATATATTATACTATATTCTTTATACTATGCGTTATATTTTTATAAAATATTTATTAATTAGTCAAAATAACAACACTAGAATGAAGATAATTACACTTATATATAAATATTCTTATGACAAGTTTGGTTATACCACTAACACACTACAATCAATATTTTTGCAAATTTATACTTTTTATAAACCAAAACTAAGCTCTCTTAACACGACAGCTAATTATCAAATAACTCAACTCAAGTGAAGTAGCGTTTTTCCCTTTCTAAAGTGGTTTTTGAACAAAAACAATTGGGTTTTCGTTTCTATCAGTCAAAAAAATTCCAGAAATTCATTTTGCAGTTGTTGGAGCACATATGAGTTCTTTTCTAAGTCTTAATGCAAAGCATTTGCAAGGTATGTAAAAATTTAGTTTCTCTTTTTCTTTTCACATGAAGCTATGAGAATCATGGAATCTTCCCTAGATCTCAGATTTCCAATCATGATGAGGAGTTATATCCACTTACAAAGAAACCTCTCATCATTCTTCACTAACATTTCCCATTCATATGCATATATATACATATACATCCTTATTTAATAAATAAATAAATATGAATATACAGGTTTATTGAATGCACTTGGTAAACGTGCATTCCCATCAAATAATAATGAAAAAGATGATTTTAATACTACATACTCTAATGAATCATTAATGTCACAATTAAATTCATGTAATAATGAAAATGAAATTAATATTATAGATAAGGCTTTATCATTGTCATATTATCACATGTGGTCAGAAGAACAATTGAGGGCTTATTTAACACGTGAGACTATTGGTAGTGGTAGTGGTAGTAGTAGTAGTAGTAGCAGTAGTAGTAGTAGTAATGCAGTTAATAGTGATAACACTGATACTGATCCAAACAGTTCCAGTTCAAACAACAATAACAACAATAACAACAATAACAACAATAACAACAATGACAATGTCGGTATTTTTGAGTTGACACTTACTGAAGATCAATTAGGTATATTTCTCAAATATTGGATGGACAACAAGAACAAGTTGAGAAACAAGCTTTATGTGGAATCTTCATGGAATTCACAATATAAAGGATTATCTTGGAGAATTGATCAGAAAGCTCTAACTTCTGCTAGTGCTAATGCTAGTGCTAGTGCTGCGGATAGTGCTAGTGCTAGTGCTAGTGCTAGCGCAGATAGTGAGGATGCGGAACCAATTGCTTTGTTTGAATTGAATAGCCGTAAAGGTGCTGCTGATAATGCTGGTAATGCTGGTAATGCTGGTAGCGGCGGCGGTGCCATCAGATTTGAAATGAATCAGGAGGAAGTATCGAAGTTCACGGAAGTACTAGATGCAGTACAGAGGGCGATACAAACTGCAAGTTACTAGGAATGTGCGATATTTATTAGAGTAGGATAGTGGGATAGTGGGATAGTGGGAATAGTGGTTTCTGTATCAATATACATAAAAAACAAATACATATTTACTACTGCAACTACTGCAACTACTGCAACTACTGCTACTACTGCTACTTCCCTTTACCGTGCCGTACTTTAACTTTAACAACGTTTTAGCCCTATCCCTGCTCTACATGTCCTACCAGTCGTTGATAATGTCGATGCCAGTGTAGAACATACCCAGATACATGGAGTGCTTCTCCTGAGGAGAGAGAGCATCAAAAGCTTCGTCGTAGTCCGCGTCCCCCTCTTCTCCTTCTTCTCCTTCTTCTTGTTCCATCTTTGCCTCGTTCTCTTCTTCTTCCTCTTCCTCTTCCTCTTCTTTCTCTTCCTCTTGAAGTGCTACAAGGGCAGGAGCATCATCATCATCATCATCATCAACACCACCACCCGTCTCTTCCTCTTCCTCTTCCTCTTCTCTCTCAGGAGGAGACAACTTCTTATTCTCAATAAAATCTAACACCCACTCAATAGCACCATCAACATCCTTCCACAACTCACAATCTTGTGTAATAAATGAAATAGCATCCTCAACAGATCCATATTCTAATTCAAAACAATTCATAAATGTATTACTCATTATTGAAGGTAATGGTGCAACAGCTAGAGCTGAACCATCAAGTCCACCAGCCATAATCTTATATTTTGTTGTATCAGATGTTTTATTTGTTTTGGGATTACTACTAGTACCATCACCTTTAATTTGTATTGTATTGGGACTACCAACAAAATCTAAGAAATGGGGTGCGATATAATTTGTATATTCTAGTACTGCGTCACCATCACCATCACCATCACCAGTACCATCACCAGTACCATCACTAGTACCTAGATAAACTTCATGATAAGCTAACATGAACAATGCATAAGGATTACTTTGATATGCTACTTCCAATGCCTTTAAAGCAAGTTCAGCAGAACTACCATTATCTTCATGAAGAATATGATAAGATATGTATTCAATGAGTGCACGTGTATAGTAAAAGCAACATGCAGCTCCAACTTTAGAGTTAGCAGAGTTAGAGTTAGAGTTAGCAGAGTTGTTAAGTTTGGTTTCAATAATAGTAGTGTTGTTGGTTGTGGCAGTGGCAGTAGCAGCAGTATTGGTACTGGTATTGGTATTAGTACTACTAGTACTGTCGTTACTTGCACCAACCAAAGCACTCAAAGAAAAGCCTTTGCCTCCGCCACTACCACTACCACTACCACTACCACTACCACTACCACTACCACTACCACTACCACTAAGAGGAGAAGGTAATGGTGGGATAATTTGATCAATATATTCCCTAGCTTTTTCAGCCCATGCTAAATCCATATAGCATCTTACTAGTAGTTGTCGTGCTTGCAAATGATCCTTATGATCATATTTCAACATTTTTTCAAGTACCTTACATGCATCTTGTGTTTTTTCTGTGATGTTATGATATCCCATTGCTGAAGGAAAAGAAAAGAAGAAAGGGAAAGGGAAAGGGAAAGGGAAAGAGAGTGGTTAGAGTGGTGAGGGGCTTCAGATACCACATAACACATAACACATAACAGAACATATGATATATGTATGTGCATATGTAGATGTATATGTATATGTATATAAACAGGACAAGTCTGCCAATGCTGGACCTGACCAAACTGCACACATCACACATCACACATCACACATCACATATACTACTACTACTACTACTACTACTACTACTACTACTTACCTAAACGTAACATTGAAGTTAATAATACTTTCCCTTCATTGTTCGGACATTGAGTCCACATATTTCCACCTGTGTTACCAACAGTACCATCACCAGTACCATATATATGTATAAGATCAACTTCTGTATGATCATCTAAATGACTTTTATCATTAGGATCCCTATAAAATTCACGTGCTACTCTTGCTGCACCTGTTAATTCATATTTTGGATCAATTTTTTTATTCATTCTTTCTCTAACATCATCAGGCAAGTAGTCATGCATACGATTACATTGCTTATCATAAGTATTTTTTAATTGACTCACTTTTAAACGTTTTAATGTTTCTAATTTTTTTTCATTACTTCCATGAGCTTTTTCATTGTGTGTATGCTTATGCACCTGAGTGAAGAGAAGAGTGATGAGCATCATGTCGTGTTTGTTTGTTTGTCAAGTTTAATTAAAAGTGAATCGGTAAGTAGTAAAAATGTTAGGTGATTGAAAGTGGTTGTGGTAGTGTACAAGGAAGAAATACAAAACAAACATAAAAATTCACTATCAAAGCAGAATAAAGGATACACTTACATAGGTACTTTTGGCTTTTTTGCCTGGTTTACCACGTCCCATGATCTATTTTTGCAAATTTGAATAAGGAATGAATAGAAGATTGTTCCGAAAGAAAGATTTTTTTGGTCTGTTGCGAAAGTTGAACAAGAACCGTCACAAAAAATACTTGTAGGGGGTGCTCAAAGACCACACTCACTCAAACTCAGAAAAATTGAGCACCACTTACACCCCGCGTTCGCATGAATAAGCGTATATTTGCCTTTATTTTTTAGTTTGTTCAATAGAAAGTTGCAGTCACTGATTGAAATTCAGCGCTAATTGGAATGATAGAAGATTCTAGTTGGACATCTCGTGCAAGCAACGAATGGTCATATCAAAAGAATGGAGAAAGGATCTTGAGTTACCTTGCAAATATAGATACAAAAATTTTTACTAATACTTATGTAAATGTAAGTGATTTACCTTTATATCATTATTTAAATTGTATAAAAACTCAACCACAGCTTCAACAATCATACAATAAACAATCAAATGGATCTATATCTGGATCCGATGTGAATGTGACATCTACGTCTACATCTAATATAAATAAGAAAAATGAAATGGTGACTTTAGATTTACAATCATTTATACCACTGACTTTGCCAGCGTCAGCATCAATAGCAGCATCGACACCAATGTCAACACCAATGTCAACACAAATGTCAATACCACCAAGCCCAAAGATCATGTTTACTACAGATGCATACATATTATACAAAGAAAAGAAGAATAAAATAAATTCATATTTTCAAGAAGCACTCACTGGTACTGGTAGCGGTGATGGTGATGGTACGTGGAATGTTGATAGTAGTAATAGTAATAGTAGCGTACATCTCAGGGATGTAACATGGGAAATGTTTGAAGCAATGCAACCAAGAATGCAGCTCTTATACGTACAAAAGGCCTTACGCTACCACTACACACACACACATAGACATAGTGCTAGTGCTAGTGCTGTTGCTGGTGATAGTGCTAGAGATACATTGATGCTACCTGTGTTAGTTATGGCTAGCAGTGGTAAATGTGAACCTGGAAGTGATCTACAACTCATACACACTGTGCTATTTCTATGTATGTGTACTCCTGTATCACCTGTTATTTTTGCTCATACGCAAACACCTGTTACTCGTCCGTCAGGGGTGACAGTTCCTGGTACACGTACAGGTACTGGTACTGCTTCTGTTTCTGATGCGGAAGTGTTGGTGAACACACCGTGTAATGTTTGTGCAAGTAGTACTAGTACTAATACTAGTTCTAGTACTAGTTCTAGGACTTCCTCGCTGACTGTACCGATGCTGTGGCATTCTTTGCACTCATTACGCACTGTGTGTGTACCACAATCACAGTCACAATCACAATCACAATCACAGTCGCAATTACAGCAATTATTAACTTGTACTGTTCCTGTACTGATACATACATTGGCACAACTCCAACCAGCGAATGCGAATGCAAATGCATGTAGGACATCAACAACACTACAAGCAAGCTTGATGTCACTCTTGAGTCGTAGCAATGAAGATGAAGATGAAGATGAGTACGCTTACCCCTTTTCCGTTGCAATACGTGTACTTCATGCTGTTGTGAATATCGACAGCAGTAGCAGCAGTAATAGTAATAGTAGCAGTAGTAGTTTGGTGTCGCCTTGGTCGGTTCCCCTGCTACATCCGCAGATGGTTCAATTTATGACTGGCTCCTGTATACGCTCGATTACTACAGCCTCCTTGTTAGCGCTTGTGAGGATTCACACTCCCACTCCCACGAGGGCAGCTGTTACTACTACTACTACTAATACTACTGCTACTGCTACTGACATCAATCTATGTGCTGCAGCTACTAAGTGCATTTTCGTTTTGACAGACAGTCATCTTGGTTACATGGCTACTGGTGGACAGTTCTATTGGGACATTCTACAGCCTGCATTGAAGCTTATCTCAATATCACCCAAAAGCACCACTAGCACTAACACTAACACTAACACAACTGCGGCGATGCGAACAGTACTCGGACTTCTCTTGTCACGAGTACTCATTGGGCATGGAATACATAGTGGTCTCTCTAAACATAGTATTTTTGTAACTACAACTGAAAAAATTTCCCTATTAGTGAAACTTCCTTACATTACAAATGCAGCTACTATCACAAGTGCAAACTCTGTAGGTACAGGTACAGGTGTAGGTGTAGGTGTAGGTGTAGGACAAGGACAAGGAAGTAGTAGAGGCTCAGGAAGTGGAAGCAGTAGTACAGCAACTGCAACAGCAACAGCAACAGCAACAGCCAAAGGCTTTCGTAGCACCAAACCTGTGGTGAAGTCGTCCATGTTCAGTAGTCGCACAGGGGCATCCGCATCATCTTCTTCATCTTCTCAGAGACCTGGTACTGGTACTGGTACTGGAACTAGCGGTAGCGGTAGTGGTAGTGGAGCGAATGCCAAATCTGGGACAGTCAATAGTGGCATCACCAGCACTACCGCTAGCTTGTACGGTAGTGGTAGTGGCAGTGGTGGTGGTAGTAATAGTGTCCCTAGTAGCAACAACAGCAGTAGCTTGAACAACAATAACAATAGTAGCGGTGGGAATGGGAATGGGAACGTTCCCACTCTTGACAACTACAACACTTTACTATCAAAACAAACGAGAGAGGCCCAGGAATGTGCTTCGCTTTTGAACGCCGTCTTTAAAATATACCTTGCCTTCAACAGTAACAGTAACAGTAACAGGAACTTACATTTTACAAAATGTTTGTTTTTGGCGATAAATGCCCAACTAATTGGAAAGGATAGTCCCCAGAGTGCGTGTAGAGCAATTGTGAGATGGATTGACGCAGAGTTGGAGTTGAATATAAATTTTGAATGGTACCACGATGGCAGCTGTAGTAGTGGCAGTGTTATTCAGAGATTGGGCGATAACAAAGGAAAGAATTGGGAACTTATGCAAGTAGCAGCGTCCACAGCAATGAAGTCATTGTTTACTTTGCTTACCTTACCTGGCACGCCTGAATCTGAATCTGCGTCTGCATCTGCATCTGCATCTGCATCTGTAGACGCTACATCTACTACTACTACTAGTACTAGTGTTGTGCGCAATAGGACAGGAAATCAACTTAGTAATCAACAACAGCAACAGCAGATACAGCAGCAACATCAACAGCAACAGCAGCAGCAGCAGCAAGTGACAACTGACACTCTATACAATTTTGTTGTTTTTTTCATGACTCATATTGAAATGCCATCCAGCATTGTGGGAAGCACTGGAAAAAAACAGCAACAACCCAATAGAAACAGTAAGAGCAACAGCAACAGCAACATCATCGCGTACTACTACCTCTTCATTTTGAGAGCACTTTTGGCATATGATGCCTTCAGACAGGCCATAGTTTCACCAAGAAACATCTGTATTGACATTGACATCGACATCGACACTGCTGCTGACAGTAACAGTAATGGTAACAATAATGGTAACAGTAACGGTAACGGTCACAGAATGACACCGGAAAGAATCAAAGACATAATGTTGCAAATGCTGAATAGATGCAAATTACCGTTACATCCATTGGTGCAACCATGCATCGATTCATGGCTTGACCGTTGCAATTATGTATGTAGCCCTATTGTGACTATGACTGCATATGCTACCACTACCACTACCACTACATCTGCATCTGCACTTACATGTGGTAGTCATAGTGGTAGTGGTAGTGGTAGTGGTAGTAATAGTGGTGTAGGAGTGGGATCAGAAGTCTCATTTTACGCTGCTTACACTGCTATATCCGCCACTGCTATGCCACAGGCACAGGCACACACGCAGATACATGCAGGGGAAAAGGAAAAGTTGCAGGTGCAAGTCACTGGGTACGGAGGCTTACCTTTGTTACCGTCAGAGATTGAGCAATGTTGCAGTGCAGTGCTAGGAACTACTGCTACTGCTACTGCTACTGGTACTGGTACTGGTACTGGTTGTGGTGTCAGTACTGGCCTTCAAGCTTTTTACACTGCACTTGGTCCTTGTCCTTGTGGAGGAACAGGAAAAGGAGCAGGAGCTAGAAGCCACAGTCACAGCCTGAGTTACAACACAAGCACAAGCACAAGCACTGGTATTGGTATGGGCAACAGCAACAGCAACAGCAACAGCACGCTAACTTCGCTTTTGCACACTCTTTCTACACCCCGGGCTTTACTGAATCACATGAAAGCGCAGTCCTCGTCCCAGTCCCAGTCTCAGTGCTATTGTCAGTATTTGAACATTGCTACTTCCAACACAGACACAGACAGCGAAATTGGTATGGACATTGTTGGTTTGCATGCAAGCACAGACACAGATACAGCAGATACAGCACATACAGCATATACAGGGGAAGTTGCCAAATGTGTACTTTATCTGTACTGTGGGTTGAGATGGTGGGATCTTGCAGCAGCTACGTTTCGCTCTGTAACTAGAACTACTAGTTCTAGTGTTGGTAGTGGTAGTGGGAGCCGTAATCCCGCTACAGTGCTTGTTCCATTCGTACTCAGAGTCAGAGAATCGGTGCATCCACTGTTACAGTCTGTCAAATTGCTGGCTTTACATAGCTATCGCACAGACGCAAATTCAGACACCAGCAGTGGCAGTGGTAGTGGTAGTGGTAATGGCAATGAAGTAATGCTGGCAGCAATGTGCGAACTGTGCAGTAAGAGCATGGGGGAACTTTGGACACTCTCATCTACTCCATCTATTCCAAATTCCATTTCCACTTTTCCCAATGAGTTCACGTTGAGCGAACTACTGGAAAAAATAAAAATAATACATAAGAAAGCAACTGACCCTAACGCAACATCAGTAGCAGTTGGCATGACATCTCTGCTCATGTCCATAGGACAACCAAATTTTGATGAATCAGAAAAGTTAGGCTTAACTAAAGGTGGGAATGGGAATGGGACTGGGACTGGAAGTGGGGGTGTTGTTGAATATGTCAACGAGCAATGGGAAGATTCTGATAGTGATGGTGATAGTGATGCTGATGCTGATGCTGATGCTGATGATAGTGATAACGATAACGATAACGATAACGATATTGATGACAATAGGAAAACAGCAAGTGGTAAAAGTCAGAGTAATACCAAAGGCAGTGGCAGTGGCAGTGGCAAGGGTAATGGTAATGGTAATGTCAGTGGCGGAGTGGATGTCAGTTTCAACTCTCAGGATTCTGACAATGGTGATGGTGATTCTGACAGTGAAGATTCTGACAGTGAAGATTCTACAACTTTCAAACATTTTATGCACCTCACATCTGCGCTTGGTACAAGTACAAGTACAAGTACAAGCACAAGCACAGTACCAGAAGTAGATCTAGCAGTAATAAATTTACTTTTTTTACTTGATTCTACTTTAACAACTACACCAAGCAAACAAAGACATATTCCATCATATGAGATGTTGTTACAGGAACCTATGATAATTTTCCGCTTATCGCCAAATGTGCTTAGTAATATAACATTACTGAAAATATTATTACAAATTTTATTTAGATTGATATGTGCATCGAGAGCTGAAGTTCATAGCAGAATTGGCGATAATGCATGTTTAACTAAGATTGCAGGTACAGGTACAGGTACAGGTATAGGAACAGGAATAGAAAAAAATACACATACACACACACATAATGCTAGTAGCAGTAGTAGTAGCAGTAGCAGTAGTGCCAATAACAGTGCTATTGCTCTTGCTAGTGCTAGTACTACAATAGCTGATCATAGCAATAGCAATAGCAATAGCAATAGCAATAGCAATAGCAATAGCAACATCAACATCAACATCACCACCGCACAGCCTAGTGGAGTTTCAGCTGGTATAAATAACTTACAATTGTTACAATATATATATTATGATACATATATTATTACACAAGAGGCCATTATCGCTAGAATACTCTTACATTTATATATATCCCAATATAATAAATATAGACATATACTACTTAAAATCAATTCCATACATATAACAAGTGCTAATGCTAGTATTAGTTTTGATAGCAAGGCAGCATCCTTGAAGTTACAAAAGAAGCAATTGGCTACCCAATTGATGTTGCAGTCGTTCTTAGAGGGACTTGTTGTGAATTCTACTGCTAGTCCTAGCGCTAGTGCTAGTGCTAGTGCTAGTGCTAGTGCTAGTTTGGAAGCTGCAGGTACTGGTAGTAATGGCTTGTTAGAAGCGTTACTGGGACAGGAGGGTATCCCACACAGACGCATGTTTGAACTTTTGATGACACTACCCTCTCAAAACACAAACACAAACACCAACACCAACACCAACACCAACACCAACAATAGCAATAGCAATAAAAACAAAAACAAAAACAGAAACAGAAACAGAAATAGTAGCAGTAGTAATAGCAGTCCTAATGGTAGTAGTAGTGGGAATGGGATACGCATTTGCTCTTATATGTCAGTTTGTCTTGGTAATACTATATATAAAATTATAACCCAAGTTGACCCTTCAACAATAACAACATCAGAATTTACATCTATAGTAAGACATATAACATTTTATCTTACAACAATATCTAATATTACATCTATCGCTAATAACAATTATAATAAAAATGCAAATAATATTATAATAAAAAATAAAAAAATTAAAGCAAAAATGAAATTAAAACAAAATACTGGAATTGGTAGTAAAACTATAATAGAATTAGAAAATGAATTAGAAAATGAATTAAAACCTTATTTAATTAGCGATAATTATGATCAAGGTATTCAAGGTGAAAAAGCTGTAAATTATTCTTGTTTACGTTTGTTGAATATATTACCAGTTTTTTTAAAATTATGTAAGTGGGATATGAAAGTGGGATATTGTCACTGTTCATCATTGTCATTGTCATTGTCACAACGTAGTGTGTTTGTGTTTGTTTGTGTGCTTTGTTTACCTTGAGTTTGTCTGATCGTTTCCTTTCCTTTTGAATATGTTGTGTTCCACTTCCATACTTTTTATTTCACATAAACTGACACTAACACTGACACTAACACTGACACTAACACTAACACTGTTACTTACACTGTTACTATTACTTTTACTTTTACTTTTACTTTTACTAACCTCCTTTTTATTACATTTCTCAAACTCACTCACACTGACATTCATTTCACTTCACTTCACTCATATTGTGGATTTATATTACAGGCACAAACAGTGAACATGTCATCAGTAACTATCACACATTTACAGAACATTTGGATATAATATTTCAATATCTCAAACGTATCATAGATTTACTTATTGATGACCCGACCTACAGAGCATACCCACAACTATTGAAGAATTTATTATCATCACAATGTTTATCTATACATTGGTATGATCACTCTAATTCTAATTCTAACTCTAACTCTAATTCAGGTACAGGTACAGGTACAGGCTATATCAATAGTTATGGTGGTTCTGGTTATATTGGGCCAAAATTTGCAGGGCATGCACAAGTGCATCAAGTTGCTTCTACTGGCCATGGAAAGTCAGGTTCTAACCATACAGGTAGTGGTAGTGGTAGTGGTAGTAGTAACAATACTGGTCTTGCAGATAATATTGGCTTGAGAAAGATGAGAGAGACACTGACACTGTATGTGTATTCTATCACCAATAATAGTATGATTAGTAAGACTAAGGGTAGTGGTATTCATGTCAGAGCAAAAGCACATGCTTTGGCACAATTGGAAGCTGCTGGTGGAGGCCTTGACAGAGACAAGGACAAGGACAAGGACAAGGACAAGAATGATGAAAGGAAGGACACAGAAAGTGGTGTTGAAAGCGTTCCACCCCTACACGGACTCGGAAATGATAATGGAAGAAGAAGTAAATACACTGAAGAAGAAGAGCAAGCTATAAACCGCGGCGTGATCAAGCATGGTGTTGGTGCATGGGCTAAAATAAAAAATGATGTAGAATTTTCAAAAATTTTACAATTTCGTTCACAGGTAGATCTCAAAGATAAATATAGAAATATTCAGCGTAGTGGGTTTACTGCTACTCCTGGCACTAGTACTGGTACTAGTACTGGTACTGGTACTGGTACTTATAGTGACGATGATAATGATAATGATAATGAAGATGATGAGAATGATTCTATGGACATTGAAACTAATACTAATACTAATACTAATACTAATACTATCGCCAAACCAAGAGCAGCTAATCCTAATTCAGGTTTGAATCAAATACAAATTTTATCAGAACCACTTTCATCATTATTACAATTAAATGGGAATGGGACTGGGAATGGGAATGGGACTGGGAATGGGAATGGGAATAGAAATAAAGCATCAAGAAAAGAAGTAACAAAATTATTATGGTTATATATAAAACAAAATAATTTACAACATAGTGAAAATGGGAGAGTAATCATGTTACCCACAAGAGGGAAATGTAAAGAAATATCCCGCTTATTTTATGATCAAATTAAAAGATTACATGAAAATATTATTAATGATGGTATTGCTGCTGGAGCTGGAGCTGGAGCTGGTGGTGCTGGTGCTGACAGTACTCCTAGCAACACTGCTGCTGGGAGTAATGATAGTGCAACCAAGAAAAAAAATAAGAATAAAGGAAAAGGAAAAGGTAAAGGAAAAGGAAAAAAAGGAACAACAAAGCAAACAGATCTGAGTTACGGTAGTGATAATGATAATGATAATGATAGTGATAGTGATGACAATGACAATGTCAGTGATGACAATGACAATGACATTGACAAAAGTAAAAACAAAGCAATTAAAAAATATAATAATATGCAACGTATTCTAAAACTAGATGGGATTGATGGTGATATCACTTCCTATATGGAAATGTTTGAAATCACTACATTATTGAATGAACATATGACAAAGAGTACAGATCCTGAAGATCAAATTGAGGGTGTATCTAATGCTAATGCTAATGCTAATGGTAGTGGTAGTGGTGCTGGTGCTGAACATGAGAGAATCAACTATCGTGCATTAGTAGCAACTAGTAGAAATAAAGCTTTATTGAAATTTAGAAAAGAAATTGAAAGAGCAAAATATTTGAATTCAATAGTGAAAGAGGTGAAAGAAGCAGAGTATCGCTTGAGTCATGGTGGTAGTACTAGTGGATTGAAACAGCGAAAGAGTAGTAGTAGTACTACTACTACTACTACTACTACTACTGGTACAGGAAGTAATGGTGAGAAGAAAACTAGACGTACAAGTACTAATAAAAAATCTACAAGTGACAATGGTAGTGGTAGTGGTAGTGGTAGTGGAATTAGCGATAGCAAAGAAAAACCAATTAAAGCCAAAGCCAAAGCTAAAGCTAAAGCTAAAGCAAATAAAATAAAAAAAACTAGTATGGATAAAGAACAACGCATGACAAAAAAAGAAATCCGTAGATTAGAAAAAGAGACTAGAGCGGAGCTACGCCGCGCACACGAAGAAAGACAAATAAAAAAGGATACATTACAATTTGATAGTGCTTATAGTGAATATGCATATAGTTTAGGGTTGACAACGGAACTGTCAGATATGTTGAGTGGGAAGAATTCTATAAGTAGTGCACGTCAAAAGAGCATGGCATCTTTGTATGGTGGTGGTGGTACAGGTACAGGTACAGATACAGATCAAACAGATCATGAATATGTTAATCAAAGTAGTCGTGGACGTGTAAGAAAAGTATCCCAACGATATGGTGACTTTGATACAAGTGTAGAAATTGGGAACTTTTTTGATCCAGGTGAGAATGATTATTTTGACAATGGTAGCTATCGTGGAAGTAATAGTAACAGTAGTAGTAACAGTAATAGAGGTGCAGGAACGAAACGTGGTGCTAGAGCTGCTGGTATCGGTGCAATTGCTACTGCTACTACTACTACTACTAGTAGTAGTAGTAGTGCTACCAAAAAAGCAAAAATATCAAGTGCTGATGCTGATGCGCATGCTGATGCGCATGCTGCTACAGGAGTACAGTTGACGCAGCTACAGTTGCCACTACCAGCACCAATTGCTACAGCTACAGCTACAGCTGAAGCAGAAACAATAGACAGTCAAAGTCAAAAAGCCAACACTAGCAGTAGCACTAGTGCTACTGCTACTGCTACTGCTTCTCGTACTATTGACTCTGAAGTCGAAGGGGAAGGCGAGGTAGTAGTACTGGACGCATCGTCGGACGATAGTGATGTCGACCTGAACAGTGATAGTGATAGCGATGATGATGACTTTGATAGTGATAGTGATGGTGATGATGATGATGACGACGAGGAAGATGTACCAGGAGAAGGTGATTATGCGGAAAGTACTGCTGACAGTGACAATGATGAAGTTAGCGATAGAGATAGCGATGCAGATATGGAGGTTGCCACAGAGTAATGAGGAAAAGAAAGAAAAGAAAAGCGATGTAAGTGTAAAATGTATACTTTGGATATCTGAGCTGAGCCTGGTGGCCGCAATAAAAAGAGACATGACAAGACAAG
>JACKZZ010010111.1_pt1 | contig 19132 bp, 10 predicted proteins | sample 8027871 | NCBI WGS metagenome assembly JACKZZ01 (sample SAMN15724774, study PRJNA655200) | protist metagenome | isolation source: fluorescence activated cell sorting (FACS) single amplified genomes of... | place: USA: West Boothbay Harbor, Gulf of Maine | collected 2000-07-19
CTCCCCCCTCTTCTTCACTTCTTCTACTACCGCGCTGACTCTATGAGGCATCCTCTCGAACTCGTAGAACATCTTATTCACCCTCTTCAAAGGCTCGAAGCCCGGATCCGTGAAATCGAGGATAGTGCGATGCATCTCATACGGTAGACTTTCAAACTGAACATTTACCATCATTTTTACTTGTTACAGAGGAGTAATATCAACTATACGACCTCTGAGACCTCCTGGAACTTCACCACTATACCCGCCGGGCAAGGTACGTATTCTGCCCCCTTTTCAAAAGAGGAGACTCTCCTCCTTCCACCGAATCAATCATAAAAATATTAGTGCTGGTGATGAGTGTGCATCATGTTTATATTTATACAATATTTTTTTGTGTTTTGATGTTGAATGTGGTTTGGGGACAACAATCAATATTCCAAATGGAGGGACTAAATGCTTTATGGATTGCTACCAATGGTGCTCAATGGGATTATACCTCCTTAAGTAATGGGGAATTTGGTAAAGAAAGTTGGGATTTTACTAAAGATAATACTGGAGCTTATATAAAGAATGGTTGTACATTTATTGGTGTAATTTGTGGTCAAGACGACTCAGGTATTTATGCAACAAGATTAAGACTTATCAATGGTAATTTAGATGGTACTATTCCTGACAATATTGGTCGTTTGTCAACATTAACTGAACTTACTATTACATTAAATCCTAAACTTAGTGGAACGATTCCTACAGCTATGAGTATGTTTCGAAACTTAAATATATTAAAATTAAATTCAAATAATTTAAGTGGTACTATACCATTTGAAATGGATGAAATGCAACCATTAGCAGATTTATGGCTTAATAATAACGCCTTCACAGGAGCCATACCTGATACACTACTAGCTGCAGCCACAACAGGAGGTCAATTAAATTCATTTTTATATGATGGAAATATAGGCACTACATGTTGTAGTGGTTATAGTGGTAATGCACCTTTAGGTACGTGTACAGCATGTTTACCTGGATCATATAAAGAGACAAATAGTAATACCGTATGTACATTGTGTCCTGCAAATACATCAGGACCAATATACGGCGCCGCTAAAGTAGCATCATGTATTCCATGTGCTGCAGGCAGTGCTGTACCAGCAGGTTCCACAAGTTGTCGTATGACACAATTAACAAGTATTGAACAAATGTCTAGTTTACAATATTTATATATCAATACAAATGGTATGAATTGGAATTATAATACACTTAATACAGCAGGTGTTATTAGCAGTAGTAGCAGTGACTCTTGGAAAACACAAGGGTCCCATTGGAATTTCGATAAAAGTGCGAGTGGTATGTTTGTTTATGATCCATGTGAAGATGTACAACGTTTTATTGGTGTAAATTGTACATGTACAATATCTGGTTCATTTAAATTTATGACGGATAACTGTTATATTAATTCAATAAGTCTGTCAAATGGTAATCTTGTTGGTGCGATACCGGCTCAACTGGGACAACTCACGGGTTTAATATCATTAGATTTAAGTAAAAATTTACTAACAGGTAATTTACCATCGAATGAATTAGCATCTCTAACTAAATTAGAAATATTAAATATAAATAATAATAACTTTGATGGTGAAATATCTGTAACTTCTTTTGATAAAATACAGTCATTACTTTCTATTGATATTGGTAATAATGCATTTACTGGTAATATAAATAGCTTCATAGGTATATGGGAAAATATGAAACAATTAAATTTAAATAATAATCAATTTACTGGAAATTTAAATGGACCATTTTCTGATAGAATTCGTATTCTTGATATCAGTAATAATAATATTTACGGTACTATTTCGAGTGATGTTGCAACAAAATTAAGTAATTTACCTTATTTAAATGAATTATTACTTAGTGGTAATAGTTTTAGTGGTGTATTACCTAAAGATTTACTTGATAAGAAGTTTTCTAATGGATTTACATACGCAACTGATATTATGGGAGCAACTGCATTGGAATGTCCTCTGGGGTATACAGGGGATGCAAGTCAGGGACAATGTAAGGCATGTATAGAGAATACATATAAAGATGTAATTGGTGACAAACCATGTATGTCGTGTGCAGCAGATACCACATCGAATATAGGCGCCTCAAATTGTCAAGATTCACCTATTCCTACTAGCAGCCGCACATCAGATCAACCCGCATTTCGAAGTACATTAGGGTATGTATTAGGGGGGCTTTTGGTGGTAGCTTTATTATATTATATGATAGGTAGAATATTTGAAAAACCACCTATCGAGTATCCTGAAAATGATTCAACAAGTGAGCTTGAAAGACAATTGGGATTGAAACATGGTGCGCTGGGTCCCGTTCGTACACCGGTCAGAAATGACAGTCAACATTCTACTACGGAACAACATTTCACTCAAACACCTGCGAAATTGGCATCAACTACACTTAATCCGGTATTGTCCCCAGTAACACCAAAAACAACCACTGGAGATTTGCATGATCTTTAAGAGATTTTTATTATATTGTTAGAATTATTATAAACATTATTAAATTATTTATTGAAATCATCATCACTAGGTACTGGAGCTAGCTAAGGATGCTGCCCAGTTCTGTTCTTCAGGCTTCTGTGGTTGATCAAATGATTTTTCTATCTCTCTGCATTTCACACCAGTATATCCTTCACTCATAATAGCATTGAACTCTTCATTTGCAAGATTATAAAATGGACTTGGTTCATTAATTTTTTTCCAATTAATATCCGATAAAAATGGATGTGACATAAAAGCACTTTCGGATGTCATACGTTTACCACTTTCAACACTTAATAATAAATTTGAAATAAGACTCGAAGCATCATTATGTAATTTATTGTTAGTTTCATAATTAAGAGGTGATTTTGAAGGATCTGCAGCATAAATAGTAATTTTACTATAAGTAGCGATTTCACTTCTTTCTGCAAATGGATATTCCCCTGTTAAAAAATCATATAAACATACGCCCAATGCCCAAAAATCTACTGTTTCATCATGACCTACTTGACTAAGCTGCTCTGGTGACATGTAGTTTGCAGTCCCACATAAAGTATACGTTTTACACCCATGACAAGAGTCACCTACTATTTTAGATAATGTAAAATCTGATATTAATATTTTACCCATAGAATCCATTAATATTGTTTCCGTTGATATATTACGATAAATTATACCACTTTTATGTATTGTCCATAAAGCTTGCGCAATTGAAGAAGCTAGATACTGCATGCTTGCCCTCATATCTATAGATGAAAATAATGACTCTCTTGATGCACTATCTTCACCACAATTTGTTAAAGTGCTTAATTCGCCTATTATACAACGATCGTATATTAAATGTAGTGCATTTGCTGCATTGTAATAAACTGAAACTAATTTAGGAATAAATTCTTGTGATACATCTTGCAGTGAAATACCAGAAACCATTCTGGATGCTTCAATCATCGTTGTTACACACTGTTTTTGTAATAATTCATTAACTTCTGATAATAAGTAAGATTTTATACTGATATTTGTATCGCTATTTGATGATTTTGTTTTAGAATCTACTTTTAATTGAGAAGACGTAAACCTTCCAAGACGAATATACGACGACATTGGTGTCTGACAACATAATTGCCCAGTAAACGAAATATCACTGAATAATAGTGGTGCAACAGAAGACGGGCGTCGTAATCTTTCATTGCGTTTTTTCTTGGTAGATTTTATATCAGATAATGATTTATTAAAAATTTCTTCAAATTCATTTCTCGTAATTTCATGTACTAGTGTATTTTCAAGTGCAGTTACAGTAAAACATACTTTTTGTTCTTTATTGGCTTCAAGTGATGATGCACCAATAAATGCACCAGTAGTAAGTATTTCTTTATTTTTATATGCAGTCAAACGTGATGAATCATTTAAATTCATTCTTTCAGTATTTTTGATTGTAATTTCAACTTTTCCATCAATAACGATAAAAATTTTATTATTCAATGAAATATTTTCTTCTTGTATAATATCACCTAATTTATATATTTTTTCATTTTTAGATAATTTTAAACTTAATTTATCTATATCTATTAAACTTAAACAAGCCAATTGTGGAACATGCTTAATAGATTTCCTGTGAACGTAGACAACCTCCTTTAATGTTTTACCAATTACTTCTTTAAATACTAAACGATTTAAACAGAATACTCTACCATCAGTTTTGGCGATAACTGACGCAGCTCGTGGTTTATCATATAATAATGATAATTCACCAAAACCTGGATGATCACTACGATCAGGATTACCTTCATAAACATATATCGAATTTCCATCTACAATCACTTCAAATTGGCCATCATATACAACATAAAAATGATCACTATCGTTGCCAAAGTCGCCTTGTTTTATAATAGTTTGTCCTTTTTTAATTTGCATTGGTTGCATAACATCAATAACAGCATTAAGTTGTTCATTAGTAGAGTGCTGAAATAAAAAATTATTACTAATCGCAACTTTTATGGCAGTAATTTCCTTATCTGTCTTCATGACAACATTCGTATTAATTTTTGGAAGGGTTCCATCTTGTTCAAGATCTTCTATATTTCTTATAATTATTGCCGATTTACGCGGGTTTCTTGTGCGTAATAATCGCGATGAAGTATCTACTTTGGTTTTTGAGTCAGACCATGTATCTTCGTGTTCAGGTTCGAGTTCTATAGAATCTGTGTTTGTACCACCCTCATTATTACGAAAAATTACTTCTTCATTACTTGCTGTATTACTTCCATCAAGTGTATTAGAACTATCACTTTGTGCCATTTTGATTGGGGAAGGCATACTTAGCATAGCTGCAGCTTCATTACCTGAAATAGTAGCTGTTGGCTTCGATGATTGATTACTCTTTTTGGTTACAGTGCCATTGGAATGGTCTAATTTTAATACAACAGCAGTAATATCATCAGTACGTACTTCTTCTTCTAGCCATTTCTCATATGCTAATTTTACTAATTCTTTGCATGCTCTAATTGGAGATTCCTTTTCAAGTACAACATCAGCTACAGCTCTATTCGTCATAAACTCAAATACACCATCGGAGCATAATACAATATATAAATCATTCTCAATATCAATTTCATGTACAAGCATCTCAGGATCTGCAACAACACCTAATGTTTCAGCAAAAAAATCACCAATAGATCTTGTAAATGCTGTTCCAGGTGCTTTCATTGTTGGATGCCATAGGCGAGGTGGGTCCCCACCAGTATCTAAATCTTCACCTAATGTTAATTCGCCCCAGTTATCATGTATCGGCTCATATCCGTCCATTTGATCCATAGATAATATTCTTGCACCATACTTTTTGCAACGTGTACGCTCATCTTTTCTATATGGCGTCTGATCTTGGCTCAAGGGACGGACTTCCGTACGCCCATCACCGCTCTTAGTTTTTGATACTAATATGGCACGTGAATCCCCCAGATTACTTACATATAACTTACCATTACTTATATAACATGATACACTTGTTGTACCAGATAAATCACCTTGTATACTTTTGTTTTTACGTAAATTATTATTATTAAGTAAATGAGCTTGACGTAATGCGTCGGTAATTTCTTCATCAGTTAATTTGACTTGTGCTGCGAGTTCTTTTGCTCGTGCTAATGCTTGCTCTTCTTCTGTTTCTTCAATTAAAATTCCAGAATTGTTTTTACTAAATGTACCACTACTTGATAAGCGTTTCGTAACAGCTATTAATCCTTCACTTAAACCTCTAGTTATTTGGACGGCAGCTTGGACCACGGCATTACTACCATCACGTAAATTAACCTTATTTTCTAATTCTTTTAAAATATCTTTAGGTAATTCTTGTCGTACATAACGCGATACTAAATGACCATCTTTACCATGACCATCATATACAGCAAAGAAACCATCACCTTCTCTTTCCCCAAACTTTGGATGGAATGAATAAGAATCTTGATTAGCTTTATCTTCATCAGGATAATAACCTCGTTGAGTCAAGAATGCAGCAATGATATGATTTGGACCACTAGGGAATGTCACGTTTGCATCACTCGATTCTTGACGAGATAAAATCTCCTCTTTTGTCAAAGGACCATCGAGGTACTCCAAATCATCAAAGCTTCGAATTCCGGAAGCCACAGAGTATCCACGACCGCGATGCCCTGACTCATCGGGAAAACTACTCTGGCCGCAACCCATGATTTTTATAGGATATGTGTCCTTTTCGAAGTCCTGAAGTCAGCGTGAGATGTCGTCGCGATGATCGATCCGTCCCGGCATCCCAGCCAACCACTTTTTTTGGAAGTTTCGAGTTGAAATTATTTATTACTAACAATACATTACATTTCAAACCTATGAATTCAATATTCCATCATTCATTCCGCCCTTTTCTTTCATTCTGCATTTTTTCAACTTCATCTTTTAGATTTAGACCAAGATTAGCACCTTTGAGTCTTGCAATCTTCTCAAAATCGGCTCCTTTCGCTTTATTATGGCTATATTTAGAATTATTATTATGGCTATATTTAGAACCTTTCTCTTTGTGATAATCACTACTAGCTCCACGGGTAGTAGTAGCAGTAGTATCAGCAGCAGATTTACGCTTGCGTTTCTTTTCTTGTCCATAAGAGTTCGAATCAACTGCCCAAGCATCAGTAGCAGATTTTTCTTGACGATAATGTGAATTAGATTCGTTTATACCGAAAGATGATGTTGTTTTTGCATCTACAACACCACTACTTGCTGTGGTTAGTTCTGCAATCATTTCAGCACCTCGAGCTTGTCTTTGTATCATTCGATGCCAATCATCTGGTTTTCTTGCTAATAAATCAATTTGACATAACTTTAATGTTGCGCGACCTTCTTTAGTTTTTTGTAATATTTTTATATCACATTGTAATATATTACACATGGTAATCTTGTCTGTAGGTGCTGACTTTTCGAATAAACGCCTTATTACATGTTGACCCAAAAAATTGGATGCTAAAGATGTATATGATGTTTCTAATGTATTCATAATAATACTTAAATTTTCTATTGATGCATTATCTAGCAGTTTATCCATAACTGCCCTGCTTATTGGACCGCTTGTGCTCATATGCATAAGAACTTCCTGTGGTACACTACTTAAAGCTTTGATTAATGTATTTGTTGCATTTGTTTTACCGAGCTTTAACAATGCACCTATAAGACGTGCCCATAATAATTGGCGTGAATCATGCTCTTTATTTGACTCTACAGCAGCAGCTGCTATGGCTGCTGCAAACTTTGGTTTTTTTATTGATACTTTCTTTGCTGGTGCTTCTGTAACAGTTTCATCATCTTTTCCATTTTCTTTGGATGCTTTTTTTGGGCTCATTTGTTGGGTAAATACTTCAATAAGTGCATCATCTGTTGCATTTTTATCATCTTTACCAGCCCATATATTCAATAAAGCTTGCGAAACGGTTTGAGCGTATTCTTGATAACTACCGTCTTCACTATCCGACATTGCACGAGATAAATCTAACATCCATAATACAACACCAGCACATTTATGGACTAAGTTATGAAAAATATCATGTATTAATAATTCATCTAATATTAACTTGCATATGTCCATAATTTTTTTATATCTTTTACCACCAGTGCGCAGTGCTCCATCACTACTACTACCCTCACTCCCTTGCTCATGCGTTTTATCTATGACAGATGCCAAACGTCGAAGTACGGCTTGTAATACAAAATTTGCTGTAAAATCTTCAGCATATTCTTTTGAACGTGATACTATAGCATGTTTGCAAATAGTTTGTAATAATGCAATAGGACCACATTCGATACTACTCTCTAAGAAATACGATGCAGCTTTATCAGCCGACATTCCATAAAAAATAGGTGCACCAGTCTCTTCTCCACCGTCGTCTTCACTCCAATTTAATGCTCGACGTATAAGTTGTTCACCAAGATCAGGTCCATTAGATACGATATTTGGATTCATTAATATTCTAAGTATAACACCAAGTAAAGCAGCCGATCCTTGATCTGCGGCGAGATCTTGCAATTCTGATGTCGGTAATGCTATCAAAGTTTCAGTACCCTTTCGTAACATATCATGAAAACATGATGGGATGTGAAAAGTAAATTCTTGTGAAATATAATAACATTTTGCTGATGTAGCTTGTAAACTCTCGAGTGGTTCACTGGCAGGAACCGTGTGTTTATGTTTGGATCCTTTCCCTTTCTTTTCCGATATTACAGGTATACCAGCTAGAACACAGTATATTGCACGTAAAACGTGTGATGCAGACATATCCTTGGCTAACCACGAAATATCTTGTAAAATAGGTTGTGCAAATCCACTGAATGCTTCTATTAATGCTTGCTCCTCTTCTGCTCCGCCAATATGATAATCCTTTAAAAGCTTAGATATACGCGCTAATAATGCTTGTAATACGTGAGAAGAGTGACGATTGCGTGCAAGAAATACAGCATAATCTGTAAAACGTCGTAAAAGTTCTAATACATTAGTAAGATTTGCATTGATACATATCTTCTCAATGATAACATTAGTTCTTCTATCACAAGCTGCACTTGCTGTACATGACTTCAATTCAATTAACATGTTCTCAATCAAAGTCTCCTGTGCTTCTTCATCTATTTCAGTGTTACTGACTTGTTGCTCTAAACTTATCAAATATGAGACCATTGTTTCTTGCAATCTTTGAGGCTTCCTGCTGGCATCTGTGCCATCTTCCTCCCAACCATCACGTCCATCATCTTGATCCATTGTCAAATAGCGCTTTATCTTTGCAATGCGAGAAGTTATATCTAATATATTGATGAACTCCTCGTGTTATGGCTGTTGAAATCAGGGCGATGATGGTGGCCATCCGGCGGATGCACTTTTGGTGGTGTTGGGAGAGCCAAAACCACGACAATTCTATCTTGAAAACCTCGACAATCCTATCTTGAAAACTATATATAATAAATGGCTCGTATGGCTTCAAGCAGCAAAGATTCGCCTTCTACCTCTTATTCTCCGCTCGGAGACTCGGAGCATGGAGCCTCGCATTCTGATACATTCAATGCCCATAATAATGATACACCATCATCAAATGAGCATAGTCTTATTCCTGGTAGAGTAAAGTTTGTAGATGCGTTTGGTATTGTTGTTGGAATTATTATAGGTAGTGGTATCTTCTCGTCACCAGGAGTAGCCCTTGCCCGTGCTGGATCACCTGGTTTATGTTTAATTGCTTGGGCTGCATCTGGTGTATTAGTCATATTTACTGCTACATGTTATTTTGAGTTAGCCGGTATGATGCCAGCAGCTGGTGGTGATTTCGTATACTTAGATAGAGCGTATGGTCCCAGAGCATCATTTGCATTCGCATGGTTCAATTTTTGGATAAGTAAAACTGGTTCACAAGCAATTATAGGTACAATATTTGGTAGATATATTGAGAACATATTGATAATTTTAACACATGGTAAAAATACTGCTATAAACGATGCATCAACTGTCCCCGGTGCCTCAGGTGATGACGATGCAGACAGCAGTGGGGAATCTTTAATCTCAAAATTATCAGCAGTTACATTAATTATTCTTATAACTGCTATTAATTGTGCTAGTGTAAAAGAGAGTACAACAATGCAGAATGTATTAACAGCGGCAAAGCTTGGATTAGTACTTGTGCTTTTTATAGCTGCTGCAGCTTTCACTACAGAGGCAGATTCTGTTACACAAAATAGCTTAGAATTTACACATTCATTTACTGGTTCAAAAGGTATTGTAGGGTTTAGCACTGCATTAGTTGCATGCTTATGGTCATTTGATGGGTGGGCTGATTTGAATTTTATGACTGAAGAATTAGAAAAACCAAATCAATTACCGAAGATAGTTACAGTAGCAGTATTAGTTGTTACAGTATCGTATCTTTTGTGCAATGTGGCATATATGCTTGTTATGTCTGTTGATAATATTAAGGAAAGTAGAGCTATTGGTAGTGACTTTGGTATAGCAGTTAATCATGGTGATAATTTCGGATTTTGGCCTCTTATGATTGCATTCGGCGTTGCTCTAAGCACCCTAGGAAGTTTGCATGGCTCTATTATGACCGGTGGTAGAGCATTTTTTGCGGTTGGACGTGATGGTAAGGCACCTAAATGGTTAGGTTATGTCAATAGAATGGGATCACCATACGGAGCTTTAATAGCACAAGGTGTATGGGCAGTAATACTATTATTATTACCTGGATCTAATTTTAATTCATTGCTAGACTATTGTATACCAGTGAGCTGGGCGTTTTATGCATTAGCTGCATTCAGTGTAGTTGTTATGCGTTACAAAGAACCAAATTTACCGAGACCGTATAAAATTCCATTATATCCAGCACCGCCAATAATGGTGGTTATATTAGCATTGTGCATAGGTGTTAGTTCAATTTATAGTAATCCATTTTACTGCTTGTTAGCTTTGGGGTTTGTATCTTTGTCATTGCCTGTACACTGGTGGTTCTTTGAGCGTGAGCAAAAGAATATTTCTACAGGATCAATTATTAGTCGTAGCAGTGATTCAAATCCACTACAAGACAAAGGCAGAAAAATGGATGCAAGAATATAGGGTTAGGCTAGCCGAGGAAATGTTGCTAGTGGAAGGAAGGGAGGGAAGCGTTGTCGTAATGTGTGTGAAAAATGTTAGATGTGAAACGAGGTTAAGCAATTATAGTTAATTTTTTTTATAGATAGAATTAAACAAGAGATAGTAAATATTATAATTAATAGATAACAGATGACCATTCATAGCGGCTTTACTGCATACATCCTCATCCCAAGGATGAGGATTAACAAGAAATAATCTGGGAACGCCGCCCCGATTACGCCCAAAATTTCGTGGTGGTTGTTGTGTGCTGGTAGGATCCAGAAACCCACCTACTCCTTGAAGTATTGAAGAGCTTTAAAAGGAAAATAACACATACATTGTTGAAAAACAGTAATTTTTGACAAGTTTCTTGTGTATTTAAGTACATTTTTGTAAATTATCGTGCAATAAGTTGCAGATAAAGGATTTTTCCGATCATGGCAAGTGACGATGATGCTGTACGTTATGACTTTGAAAGTGGTTCAATATATCTTGCTTTCCTTATAGGTATTGTTATTGCACTTACAGTTGCATTTGTATTGTATCAAAGACACCAAAATGCAGCCAGAGTAGGTCTACCTCATCCTGATGATGCAAGTCCAGATCTTGAAGTAGGCAATGATGACTCTCAAGAAAAGGCTGCTTTAAAAAAAGCTGAAGAAGATGCAGCAGCTGCTGCTGCTACTGCTGCTGCTGCTAACGCCAAGGATCAAGAGAAGCATCATCATCATCATCACCATAAAGATGAACCAGTTAGCAAGCATGTAGAAAAGCAAGCGTCACACGAGGAAATGATGGCTGCTGCTGCTGCGAAGAGAGCCGCTGCTGCTGAAGCTGAAGAGAAAAGAAAAGCAGAGGCATTGGCACAAGAAAAGGAAGAAGCTGAAAAAGCTGCAGCTGCCGCAGCAGCAACAGTACCTATTGTGGATACACCACGAGCTCAGACGATTGTTGAATTTGGGCATGTCAGTGATTCTGATGGAGAAGACGATAAAAAACCGGCAGTTGTAGAAGAAGAGCATCATCATTTAAGTGATTCTGATTAATTGATTGCATCGTATGACATTCAAAACAAACTACACGGACTCTTCACATCTGCTTCCTAAATATATGGTACATAATTTAAACATAATCTGTTCATAAAAACAATAAATACATTATATTTTACATATTTCTCTTTTCTTTTTTTCTACGTTTATCGATCCCCTCTTTTGAATGTGGAATCCATGGCCAAAACATGTTGGTAGACCTCTTATACTCACGATAATCTGGGCGTTTTTGAATGCTATAATACTCAGCAGGTACAGCCCCAGTGTAATAAACCAAGCAATAATACATCAATAGCGGTGTACACATGATAATATAGCCACTACCAAAGATATACTTACCGTCATCACGTATACCAGGCAGATTTACAAAAGCACCAAATGCATAAGAAAGCCACAACAACCACTCTCCAAAGAAATTAGGATGTCTACAATATCTCCATAATCCAATATTACATACTATATTTTTATTTGCATTCTTTCTTATAAATAATAGTTTAGTATAATCAGCAATATTTTCCCATATAAAACCAAATATCCACAATACAAGAGCACCTACTTCAATTATTGAAAATTCAAAACTAGAATTTGAGATAAAGTATATAGGAACAACAAGGAATGAAGTATTTGCAAGTAGCTGTATCAGTATGTCAATTTGCATTGCAACTTGCCAATTATTTTGCAGGATCTGACTCCGTAATCTCTGATAGTCGTATCTTGGAAGATCTTTCGTAGTTGTCCATGATCCACTTATGATAGCATAGACAGCACCAACTACCATTCGAAATCCATGTAGGAATAGAAGAGAACATATGATACTGCATCTGATACCCTTCGAATTATTCTGTACGTAAAAAAAGACAGCCATGTAACATAAACCCAAAGGCCATGCAAAATCAACCCACCACATCACTTTCGTCACATATGCAGGGATAGCTGCTACAAAAACGAAAAGTAGAGTCTGACAATACGCGTGGTACCTTAATAACGCTGCGTCACCTGCCAATGTTTTCTCATGCATTAGAGTAAACGTGAAATATGTTGCAAAGAAGATCAAGACCCACTTCCCTGTCCTGAATGCAGTATCCTCGACGATTACTTCCTCTATTTGATCCATTTGTCACAAAAAAAGTGTATATGTGTAATTACAATTTATGATATATAATACTTATGATATTAGAAAATTTTACTGTTGAGAAGAGAGAAAGCTTTTAATCAATCTAATGCACGTACACCCCCCGGGGATCAAGCAGTACAAGTGTGGGTTACGAATGCTTTGAGTAAAGTTTGTATATATAGTTTGGTTAGTTGTGTAGAAAATAATATGGGTTTTCGTAAGAAGAATCGCAAATTGGCGAATTCAATGTGGAAGAAGGTCAAAAAGACCTTGCTTCTCAAGACAAGCTCTTCTTCATCAAAAGAAGAAGAGCATTCACGCATTATTGGTCAGAGTGTAAATATTATGCATGGAAATCATGGTAATAAAGTGCGTTGTGTCTTTCCTTTCTTTTTGCTGCCACGATTGGTACTTTGTGACATCTTAGCAATATACTTAGATGCCTCAAGTCTATGTACTCTAGATACAGCTACTTCATGCAAAGATAATAGACAACTATTACATTCGATATTGTATGGATATAATGGTGTGTGTGGCCAAGCTTTTGAACGGCACTACTATCAAGATCATGTTGCTTTAGAATGGGCACTTGATCGTGACTTCCGATTCGACTACATGAATGTGAGAGGACTTGGAGAAGGGGATGAAGAGATCTATATGGTTCACGAAAATATTGATGAAATTGATGATGACAATGACGATGATGATAATGACGAAGAGGATGAAGAAGGCTACTCAACTTCACTCCACTGGGCCAGCCGACACAATGAATGCTCGTCACTTGTAGAGAAAATATTGAAAAGAGGTAAACAGGATCTCATCAGAGTAGCTGAAGAAGGAGAAGAAAGAGGGCTATTTTTAACATGGTCAGTGAACTGTGTCGATAGTAACGGACGCACTCCCTTACTCATAGCATGTGAATATGGTTGTATAAAGAATATCGAACTACTAGTTGCATTCAGTCATGCAAATGTGAATGTTGTAGATGAGAACTTTTATTGCCCCTTGTATTACTTATGTGATCCCTTAGGTGGAAATATGCTTAGTTCAGCTCAACTATTGATGAAAGCGAAGCATGGCATCAATGTAAACATACAGAATACCGTGAACGGGTTCAGTTCACTACACCGAGCGTGCGACCTTGGTCTTGTACAAATTGCCCAAACTATCATAAGAGAATCATTAAAAGGAAAGTACCCATGTATACCAGACTTGCAAAGTAATTTAGGTAATACTGCATTACATCATACGTGTACAGTATCTTCAGTAGCTGTTCAATTGACTCGTTTATTATTATACGAGGCGAAAGCATCAGCTAATATATGTAATGATTCAGGACAAACACCACTTCATATTGCTTGTAAAGAGAATTGTATGGATGTAGCACGTGTATTATTATTAGAAGGTGCAGCAGATCCAAATATAAGAGATCACAGTGGGCGGAATATTCTCTTATATGCAACTGAAAATAATAATATTGAAATCTTACAGTTATTACAGTTACAAGTGGGACGAGGCTTGGATGTAAAGTCTTGTGATTTCAATGCAAGAGATGCTGATAGGTACCCTGCATTACATAAAGCTGTAACATGTGGTAGTTATGATGTAGCTAAATTGTTAATTGAATCACATTGTGATGTCGACGCTCAAGGACCAGATGATTCAACTGCTCTGTACCGTGCAGTTGAGTTTGGTAATGAAAGAATGGTTAGCTTACTTCTTCATTATGGACATGCTAATACGACGATATGCAATATGGATGGAATGAGTCCATTGGATTGTGCATTAGAAAATGAATTAGATGCAGTAGTCTCTCTCTTACATGAGGCCCCTACTGCTGAAGCTTCTGGCAAGGTCCTTCAGGTAAATGAAGAGGAAGCAGATTTAGATGTATCTTTATTAAGGGATATGTCATTTGGATCTATTGGTGGTATTCAATATAAATTGTTTCATAACAATCAATATTTAAATGTATTTACACGACGACAAGCTGTTGGATCTGATCAGGTACCTTTATTCGTGGATGATATCTGGCCAGGATCATTGGTTTTAGCAGATTATCTCCAAGAAATATGTATATGCGACAAGCATATCCGTGGAAAACGAGTAATAGAGCTCGGTGCAGGTGCTGCATTACCAAGTATTGTATCTGCATGTATTGGAGCACAATTTGTCTGCATCACAGATTATCCTGCTGCGGGTGTAATTGAAAATATTACTAATGTTTTGGAACATAATTCTATACCTACATCTGTTGCATGTGCTGCTGGACATATATGGGGAGAAAAGGTTAATCCTTTATTAGAACTTGGATCAGAAGAAGTTACTGAGTATTATGATACTGCTTTAATGGCAGAGTGCTTGTGGAAAGACACTTCACATTTACACAAAGAATTGATGACGAGTGTTTATGCTCTATTGAAACCACAAGGAAGTGGGTTCTTTACATTTGCTCATCGACCAAGTAGTGATGGATCTCATAAACCTAAAGATGATCTTCATATATTTGATTTTACAGCAAAGGATGTTGGTTTCACCACTATCAAGCGGCTGCCCAGTGTCATCAAGTATAGAGACTGTATGGATATCAACGGAGACAATGTGGAAATTCATGTATATGAAGTTATCAAATAAAATTGAGTCATAGCAAGAGTATAGAATGTGACTAATGTAAGGATACATGTAATACTATGAATTTATTAAACTACAGATTGGACACTTTTTAACAATATAATTTTTTTTAGGATTATTCTCTTCTTGTTTTTTTGGGTGCATTACCATCACCAACTAAATCGTCAATGTCAAAGACATCATCTCGTGAAGTTTTTGTTGATTTTTTAGCTTTTTCAAATTGTACTGGTTCTGTACGTGGTCCGTGCGACTGAGCACCTGGACCACCTTCAGTACCAGCAAATCCCTTGTCAGCTCTAAATCTATTAGTATTTTGTAATTTTTCAATTTGTTCATCCGCAGTACCGTACGCTGCAGTTTCATCAGCTTTAGGACGATAGATAGCACTTCTTGCTGAGCTTTGATCAAATAATGGCTTATTATATGCATCATATTCATCATCGGGCGCAAAGCCAGAACCAATACCAGAACTTTGATTAAATAAGCGATTATCATATACAGCTTCCCCTGTTTCACCACCTCCACGACCTGAATATTGACCCAAGGCAATCTTTTCTGATATATCTCTGCCTTCATCTCTTTGTTCTTTACCTTTTCTGCCACCACGAATTTCACGTAATCGTTTTTGTGCCATTTCCTTTCGTAGTATATCACGTTGTTGTCTTTCTTCATCATTATCATCATCTTTTTCATTTTCAGATTCTGTATCTGCATCACCATTAGCATCAGAGTCAGTATCATTTGGTGATGATTTTTTTGCAGCATGTTGCTCAATATCGCCTAAACTTTCTTTTTCTTGTTGTTGCTGTGCTGCCATCCATGCAGGAACATTACTTTGTCTACCAGTAGGTTGAAGGAATGAGGCGCCGTCGCCAGTTCCATCTAGTGCTGTATTATGTGAGCTACTACTACTTGTGCCTTCATCAACTGCTATACCGGCTCTTTCCCTTCGAGCTCTTGCGGCTAAATCCCTTAAACTTGCTTCTTTTTCTTCCTTTTCTTGGATGGCGATCTGTTTCCTTATATTATTTCTTATTTTTAAATCATCTGCAGCTTTACGTTCTGACATATATAATGCTTCACTTAACGAAGCAAATTTATCATTGATTGTCACATTATTATTTGATGCACCACGTCCGTCAGCTGCAAGACGCTTGTCTAATGCTATAACAAAACCACTTTCATTTTTCCAATTACTCACAACTGGTGGAATTTTCCACTCTTTATGTTCAGCTAGTGTAATTTTATCTGCTTTATGCAATACAGGAACAATTTCGTTCTCTGGTTTGAATGGTGCCTTCTTGAGCTTATGTTTAGGTGGCTCCATTGGATCCACTTGGGCTTCAACAACTTTAATAACTCTTTGTGGTGCACTATATCCCGGTGCTTGAGGGTTTGGTGTGTATCTGACGTAATTTGCTACTTCTTCTTCCCCACCTTTGCCTACTTCAATAGAGCCATCTTTCTTGACTTTACCACTAAGTACCATATCTAATGCTTTTCTTGTACGTTCAGCTGTTGATTCTTCTTCCGTAGAATCTGGTAATGCTACTTCAATTTCATTTGCGCGTTTTTCTTTAGTGTCTGCGAGTGAAGTTTGAACTAGTTGTTGGTTACCACTTCCAAGACCCTTTTGTTTGGCTATACCATCATATCTTACTAAACCTGTTTTAGAATCAACGCCAACACTCAAGGTGCCATTCTTCGACTTCACACCAGGTTTTCCCATATTGAGAGGATATTGTGGAATATGAATCTCTGGATATGCTCCACCATCACCAAAGTCTTCCTGACTACGTGGTACAAATCCTCCGCGATGAGGATAGGCAGGTAACACTTTACTCTTACGCGCTGGAGCATCCTTCACCTCCACTGAAGTCTTCTTGGTAGCATATTTGCCTGTTGGCGCTGGTAAATTCATGTTGATTGTTATTGTTGGCAGTCAAAAACACAAAATGCACGATTTAGGTGTGCTGTCAGCTTTTTAGTTTGAACAATTCTACATTCTCGCCTAGCTCTATAGTCGCCGGGGCATGGAACTGGGATTTAAAAAAAAATCGATTTCAACGAAACTCCAACAACCACTATTGCATTCAATTTTTATCCAATATTTAGAAAAAGATATGTCAATAGATGCATATATAAAATCTACTAATGCAATCACTGCGGATTGTAATGGTATGAAACTCAATATTCAATCAAATATATTAGGAGGATTTTCACCAAAAGAAATCAAAGAAAGGAATATCAGGAATTGTAGAGCAGAGCTAGATCTCCGCACCGCAGCGAAGGATGGTGATGTGAATGGGGTGAGATCTGCGTTGGAGAGAGCTGACGTAAATGCCAAGAACAATAATGGAGACACTGCCCTTATCATTGCATCTGCATCTTACAAAGAATCCGTAGAGGTGGTGAAGCTGCTTCTCGCGAAAGGAGCTGACGTAAATGCCAAGAACAATAATGGAAAGACTGCCCTTATCAATGCATCTGACAATAAATCCGTAAAGGTGGTGCAGCTGCTTCTCGCGAAAGGAGCTGACGAGAATGCCAAGAAAAATAATGGAGACACTGCCCTTATCATTGCAACTTACAATGAATCCGTAGAGGTGGTGCAGATGCTTCTCGAAAAAGGAGCTCACGTGAATGCCAAGAACAATCAAGGATGTACTGCCCTTATCCATGCATGTTCAAAAAATATCCTCACCATCGCAGAGGCTAAGGTGAACCTAGATCTGGTGAAGCTGCTTCTCGAAAAAGGATCTGACGTGAATATCACATCAGATCCTTTCCGGAACAGTAATGGAGAGACTGCCCTAATGGAAGCATCTTATGAAGGCAACCTAGAGGTGGTGAAGTTGCTTCTCGAGAAAAGAACTGAGAACAGAAGTGGATGGATTGCCCTTATGTATGCAATAACTAAAGGACACCTAGAGATGGCGAAGTTGCTGATGGTGAAGATGCTTGGTCGTGGCGGTATTTTCGGTCTCCTTTTATTTGTCTTTTTTTTGTTCAGTAGAATTTTTTGCTAGTCGAGCATCTCGAGAGGGCACGCAGAGGTTGTGTCACTATAACTGATAATTATTTGGTGTCGTTGCTCAACGAGTGGGAAAAGCAACGTGCGAGTCATCTAGGTGACAGTTGAAGTTTTAAGATGAAACAAGTTCAATATATTCGTTCCATTTATTATTACTTAAATCTACATATTTAGAATCTTCGTTAAATCTGAAGAATTTTTGCTGAGTAACAAAATCATAATTCAATGTAATAGGATTAAATTGCTCTATTATATTTTTCAAACCCTTGTCTAAAAATACATTATACGAATTGATTTGATGATGAATTAAAAACTTAGATTCCTTCATAATCAATTTTAATATCTTCGGTTAGGTTGTTAGAATTGATATGCTATAAGCCATCTTTAATTAGTCACTACCGAGTTTAGTATGAATGTTTTCTAAATTACTTCTTTTAGCGAAATCAAAATATATAACACTAACATAATCTTCTTTAGAATTACTAATTATGTGATTCCAACTTCACCTCGATTGAGAGTCAAGAACATACCTACGATGACTCCTCTTCATAGACTCGAAGTCTGCTCTGCGAATCCAAGGATAGTGCGATGCATCTTGTTCTTCCAGACGGTCTTGTTCCGTACCTAATAGTTTGGACTAGCTAGGTAACTATTGACACT